>WLWD01001738.1_pt1 | contig 22131 bp, 19 predicted proteins | sample 6712731 | NCBI WGS metagenome assembly WLWD01 (sample SAMN12718690, study PRJNA576275) | sponge metagenome | isolation source: marine sponge | host: Mycale hentscheli | place: New Zealand: South Island, Marlborough, Capsize Point | collected 2014-11-01
GGAGTCTATAGAAGTGGGTACAGAGAGTCTATAGGAGTGGGTACAGGGAGTCTATAGGAGTGGGTACAGGGAGACTATAGGAGTTGGTACAGGGAGTCTATAGGAGTGGGTACAGGGAGTCTATAGGAGTGGGTACAGGGAGTCTATAGGAGTGGGTACAGGGAGTCTATAGGAGTGGGTACAGGGAGTCTATAGGAGTTGGTGCAGGGAGACTATAGGAGTGGGTACAGGGAGTCTATAGGAGTGGGTACAGGTAGACTATAGGAGTGGGTACACGGAGTCTATAGGAGTGGGTACAGGGAGTCTATAGGAGTGGGTACAGGGAGACTATAGGAGTGGGTACAGGGAGACTATAGCAATTGGTACAGGGAAACTGTAGCAATGGGTACAGGGTGACTATAGGAGTGGGTACAGGTAGTCTATAGGAGTGGGTACAGGTAAACTGTAAGGAGTGGGTACAGGGAGACCATAGCAATTGGTACAGGGAGACTGTAGCAATGGGCACAGGGAGACTATAGGAGTGGGTACAGAGTGACTGTAGGAGTTATACGTTATATTTCGATTATTTACCTTGCTACTCTCAATTCCAATATGATATTTCAATGATGAGATCACTTGTGCACTGCCTCATCAGTCTCTGATGTTACACATACTACAACAGCTCCAGCAGTCGTCATCACACTTTACTACAAAAATAAAGAGATTAATTGCACAACTTAAATGTGTAGGCTCGAATACCAGCTGCTAACTCAGCCAACTTATAACACACAGAGAGTAATGCGCATGCATTATTAAATATAGAAAAAAAAACACAAATCAACCAAATACTAATATTACAGTCTACAAATTTTATTACGACGTGGCCATCACTACAATCATCTTCACTATCACTTCATCATATTTCATTATCACGTCATCATCATACAACATTACCATCATCATTACTTATCCACCACTAATCTGATCCTCATCATCATCATCATCAAAGCTCGAAGGATATCAAAAACTACCATTCGATATCCTGGCCAGACTATTCCTTTCATAACCAGCTATTACAGAGTTGCTTAACCTTACCGATAGCCTACAAACTCTTTCACTTTTGGCTCAATGTGGTTTTTATAGCTATACTTTTTCTGAAAAGCTATACAAGGGTCAACGAAGGTGTTAAAATATTACAGGGTCGGGGGCCATGAGAAAAAACACTCAATTACCTGTTCGGATTAACCCGATAACTAGATATTCGTTCCACCTCTAATAATAGTCACTTACCATCACCATCACTACCATTATTGGCTCTACCATAATCACTAACATCATTATCAGTACTATCATTATCATAACTACCATCATCTTAATTATCATCATCATCACAATCATCATCCTCCTCAATCATCATCATCGCCATCATCCTCATCATCACCACTACCATAATCACCATTGTCACCATCATTATCACTACCATAATCATCATCATCATCAAGGTTTCATACAAACTATGGGAACCCTGGGATCCCCTCCCCTAAGGTCAGTTTTCCCTCCTAAATTTAGTCCCCCCTCCCTTAATTTTTTTTTTAACTTGACTGAAATTTTTTTATGAAAAATAATAATGATCAGTATAATACATATGAAAAACTATATCTTAATTACTCTACTGCTAGTTTCTCTTAAAAGGGCAAACAATTTTTCAAAATCATGACTGTCTAGTTCTGGTCCTTCAATAGCAATTCATAATAGTTTGTCTAAGTTTTCATCTAATAATCTGTGTCATAGTCGTGGTGTCACCATTTTCATGTGGCTAAAATATTTTTGTGATTATACAAAATTTCCCCCACCCCTAACGAAAAACCCTGTATGAATCCCTGATCACTACCATAATCATACCACCATCAACACTATCATCAACACTATCATCATCATCACCATCATCTTCCTCATCATCATCACCATCATCTTCCTCATCATCATTATCACAACCATCATCATCACCATCATTATTACTACCATAATCATCATCATTACTCTCATCATCACTGCTATCACCATCCTCATCATCTCTACCATCGTCACCATTATCTTTCTCATCATCATCATCAATACCATAATCATAATCATCATCATCATCACTACCATAATCCTCATCACAATCATCATTTATAAAGGCCTTACATTTGTCCAATGTCGTCTCGAGCGATCTGGTCCACTATAATGCTACTTTCTCCAACTGCTCCAAGTTTGACACATTATATGGAAAGGTGTGGCCACACCTGAGTGCCTAGTGAGGACACCAGGTAGACACCTACAAATAAAGCACATTGCAAACTTAGTGAAAGGTATTGCAGCACTCATTTAAATAGCCACACCCACTTCCTCGGTTGAATTACTTAAGAATAAGGATTGGTATTTTAAAAACAAAACAAAAACAAAACAAAAAAACAAAAAACACTTTAATGAAAATAGCTGAAGCTGCAATAAAGCAGAGGTATCACATTAGTTCAGTATGAGGGAAATTGTAGAGTTTGCTCGTAAAGGAGGCTGAAAAGCATCTTCAAACTATTGGTCAAATTAAGTGATGATGTTTACATATGACAGCTAGTGGTAGCTGTTTTGAGGAGTACCACACTCTGCTATTTGATGTGTTCATACAAACCTTATCAATATAGAAGTATATGCATTTATAACCTGTTGCCTGAGCAACCACATTTGTTGTCAAGTACTATAAATCTGATACAGTACATATATGATTATTTTTTTGGTCATTTTCCAATAAAATTTAATGTTTGCTATAGCAAACATTTTTTATTGGAAAATAACCAAAAAAATGATAGTGTGTGTACCAAGTCTAATTGAATAAAATGAAGTCCTTTTTATTTATGTCAGTCGATAGCATACTTGAAACTGTAAGATGCTGTTGTTCTGACCTCTAGTACAGTGGTGGGGTTTCTAATGAGCCATGTCCAGTCCTTTCTAACACCCAGCTAATTCTGAGTTAATATAGTATTGAACGGTGTTCTCTTTTATTTCTTCTGAGATATTTGCATTTTGTCACTTTGATAATTAAAGCGCAGCTATTGAAAATCAAACTGCTGTTTTACATAACTGCATTAGTGTCATCAGAATTTTTTGGATCACTTCCATCTTAAAAAATGGCTACAAAGAACAAAAATTTGTCATGGTAACTACTATGTCCACAGGCTAATCAGTTAGTATTACAATTAACAAACCCATCGTCACTTGAGCTTTACTCTCATGTTTCAGGAGTAATTGCAATAAATACAAACCTCAATTATAGGTATATAACTGGTGATGTGCTTGAGCAGAAAGGGCGAGCGAGCCAGTGCACAAACGAAACACTTCAAAAGAGTCTATTAGTCTATTTCTAATCTTGCTTAGATAATATTGATTGCTAAGCGTAGTCGTTGTGACCATTATTTACTTTAACTAACAAGTACAGAACCACTTTATTACCTCAATTTCCTGAGTACTGGTATTTTCTGTAGTCTCTAATATCGCATTCTGACTATCTGAGTAACCAGTAGCTTTTGACAACTACTCACAGCTACTAAAAAAAGGCGAGTTTTTAAAAATTACATCTGGTAAAGGGTTTCAATACCATAGTAACCATTCACCATAACATTTTGCGACTTTTAAAAATGAAGTTCTAAAGAATTACTGCACAGTCTTGAGTATAACAGTAAGTTTTTAAGACCAAGGTGCATCTTATATCATTCAGAAACAAACCTAATACGAAGGGGTAAATAATTAATTTCCTTGAATGATATGGGATCACTAAACGAAAATGTTCTGTTTAGTGGAGGTATGGGAAGGGGTAGACCACGAAGCAAAAACAAAAACACAAGGGTCAACATACGAATGACATATGTACGTCCACACATAAACAAATATCCCCGATTTGCAATTGTGTTACCCCTGAGAGTGTCTCGTTCGCTTCACTCTCCCACCAACTATTACATACTGTACAATATAACACATATACACAAGGGGAATACGGGAAAATTTCACTAGTTCTTATTGAAAGCAACTGGCTTCAAATAAGGATAAGTAACTATGTTGCTAGAAAAGAGGTATTCTTTGCTACTAAATAGTTAGTTCAGTAAGGACTGAACAGTTTAGCAGTGCAACTGAGTTTTTATCAAGACATAATCAAAGGTAACAGCAATTCATTACTAATCATAAATGGTAATAATAAGTGGTGGTAGCATCAGGAACAATGCACCTCTTTCCAAGGTAAGGTGCAGAATGGTTGTATACAGTAACTGTAAAACAAAAAAATAGCAATACATTAGCATTTTTATGTAACACAATACTGTCTCCCTATCACGATTCATTGATGTTCATATATATCGATTAAAATTTGTGGGTCAAAAATGTGTGCGTTCTCTAAGGTAATCACTGGTGGGTGAGGCTAATACAATAGTGGTGGATGCAGCTAAATAATTAGTGGTGGGCGTGGCTATGGTCCTTGAAGCTCCTCTGGAGAAGTTGATGTCAAAGAACAATACACAGGCCCGATTGACTAAGTTAGATTGTCTATTACATACACCCAGTCTATTAGACAAGCACTATCACTTGACTCTGCTGCACTTGTACACTAAACATAAGGACATCCCATGGAATGTCCCATGGGATCGTGGGATGGGATGGACATTTTATGGCATTTCTGGACACCTATGGGTATGTCAAACAGCACAATAACCAAGAAGACCAACCACCGCCACTGATCTAATAGGAAAAAAGTCTAGGAATTTTGTAGACTTAACTGCATCCCGTAACATAACCTAGTTATGCAGACCAACCCTTTACCTGACCGCTATGCTGGGAAAGGGTGTGGAACTTCGACCATATACATTTTGTTTCATTCATTATTTTACCTTGAACAGCTTATGGTGTGGTTAGCTCCATTGCGAGAACCTGACCATTATGTAGTTTTTAAAAATAATTTGTGGTTTATGCCACTTTTAAGTAACTCGGCACTTTTAGTCCCGGTCTGCCTCTCGACTCTGTACTGAAGAAAAATTGTATATTTTTCTAGCTTATTGATGCAGTTTTGAAACCATCAATTTCATAAGAATTTTTCCAACATCAAATTTATTACTACAAGAAGCAAGTTCTAAACACTTATTATCTACTCTGCAGCATTTTCATTCCAGCCAGCAAAACAATATTCACAACTGAAACAGCTTGGAGGTACGCGAAACCACAGCATAATCAAGTCAACCAACCAACCACAATTAGAGACAGTAGAAACCATGTTAAGACACCAAATTTTAATAACATTTTAAAGAACGAAATACGTACAGTGAAAGTTTCAGATCACCTCAGCATAGAGGTTGGGTAAAGGGTCTGATCTGTGAGACCAGTCAGAGACAATCTAATTCAAAAGGGTAAATCATTAAATTTCCTAAGATGATCAGGTAAAGATTGATAAAAAGATTTCCATTCAGTGGAGTATGGGAAGGAACCGACCACCAAGTGAATGCAATGCGAGAGTTAAAGTACAAAAAAGACATGTACATCCAAGCATATTTGCTCACCAATAATAATAATAAATGACAACATCAACAACAATAATAACTAGAGCACTGAAGTGCAAACCCTCAGCGCTAGTTAGCTAGTATGATAAAGAAAAGGAAAAGTGTAGAAACAAAAAAAAGAAAGAGAAGTGGCATGAAGAGAGGCAGGAAAGAGAAAAAGACAATGAAGAGGGACAAAAGAAAGAGGAAATGAAAGGAAAAGGTAGGAAAGCAATAAAAACAGTAGGAAGAGGAAAATAAGGCAAGAAGACAAAAGGAAAAAGAAAAAAAAACGGGATGAAAAAAAAATGAAAAAAAAAGCATCTACTTCGGTTTGAACCAGAGACTTCTAGGTTAGCTATTTGCTCACTCAACACCACACGCTCAATCCATGTAATTGTTAGCTATTTAAAAGTGATTTGCAACCTGCAAGCTGGCTCACGTGACAAGCAAGTTTTTTAAGGGGCGGTTCCCATTACCGTAACGTACGATTGTGGGACTGAAATTCTACTCGCTTTTTCTTGAAAACTAAGTCAAAACTAAAAATTCTGGCACATTAAAGGGACTTACTCTGTGAAGTGCTATAGTTTGATGTAGCTTTCAAAGCCTGGGTAGCCGTAATCTTCGAGATCCCCTGTTGACTGACGGACGGAATGACTGACAGGATGACTACTGTAACCCTCTGGGCGCATGCGCGCTGAGGGTTAACAACAACTGCTATTCTTCAGCACCTAGCTTACTATACGAAACATCAGAGTTGAAGAATCAGGGAGTTGTACTTCAGTATACATATTGAGGCTAAGAAGACTTAATTATGAGAGGAATTAGTAACTTAACACTGGTGGACATTACTGATGAATGAAGTGATAAAAGCATAAACCACAGTCTCCAATCTCTATGCCAAGCCTTAGCTGGAAACTCCAACTAAGCAATTACTGTTCTGTACTCACATAACTAAACTGTTGCTACATGTGCTTATTACCATGTGACAAGAGTCCACGTCCTACACATACTTCCCTCTATGTAACTGATGCATATCATGCCCTGTGCAAGTATACCTTAAACTAATAACATGTTCCTTCACCAGACAATGGCAATATTAATGAGACCAACAACCTATCCCTAGGCTATACAAATACACATTCCCCCCACCCCAAACAGCAGCCACTGGAAAGTCATTATTAGTCACATAAATAACTTATACACTGGCCTTCATTATAAAATGTTTTTATCTCAAATAAAACTGATACAAATGGGTCAATATACTTCCACGAATAGACTTCTTGTATATGAGGGGGAGGGGCACAATGTTTAAGCCATTCACCGGCACGTCATCTCCAAACAAAATTGAAACAAATAGGACATCACACCTCCATAAATAGAGGCTTAACTTATTGGGCATACCAATAATCACTAGCTTGAGTATGTGCACACACATTCCCTAATTAGGCACCACCTTAATAAAGAATAATAACACACATGTCACACAATTTTGGTTACCATCCATCAAATAGCATAATGGTTAGTGTGTTTTCGGTACTCACTTCCACATTGAGCAACTTACGTGCTGCGAGGAAATTCAGCCTTGCTGATAAATATCCAGGGGCGTTCAAAGGAGTCACCACCTACTTCTATGTCCTAAAGTCACATTAAAATAGTAATGTAATAGCATCTAGAGAGTGTGTGTGAGGGGGGGAGGGCAATAACCGCTTTTTTACTGGATTGTACTATAAAGTCATGAGACGAGCAGAAAAGGCTACACTAGTATATTCAACCATAAATTTCTGGAATATCCCACCGAACTATTTTGTTTCAACAAAAATCGATGAGATACTGAACAAAACTCCAAGTAAAATGGCACTCACAATTAGTTTTATTCTGTTAATTCCATTTTCAAGTTGCTAAAAAAGAAAAAAGATGTAACTGATATTTACTACCTACACACACAACACTGCTATTTACAGCCATTGTAAAACAGCTGTTATGTGGCAGTACACAGCCATTGAATGTGTTGATAAAATATTTCATCATCATTTTAATGAAAACACACACTCAAATAGGAGCCATCAAAATAGAGAGACTTACTGTACACACAAAAAGAGCCTGAAGAAGTGAGTACAACAATGCAGTACTTGATACTGAGGAGAAAGGGACACTAGGACTCCACCCTCACACTAAACTGAGTTCTTCCTCCCCCAAACAGAGGTGTCCACACCCCCCCCAAAAATAACATTCCCCCCAACCCCCTTTCTCCACCCACAAAAACCTCCTCACTATAGTGTTTAAAGTAGACAACAACAAAAACAACAAAAAAATTCTGCAGCTACAATGAAATGTTCTGCTGTAGATGTCCAATAACATTGAATATGGGTAGTGGGTGAAGAAGTCTGGATCAGAAACTCAAATTGGTGAGGTTTTTCTCTGCAACAAAAATGCACTGGAAGTGCAGTAGCAAAGGTAAAGGGTTAACATGACATGGGGTAGGGAGCATGTGTAGTAGAGAACATGTGGGCCATGGGTTGGGCAGCTCCAATAGAAGCACAGTAGAGCCCTCGTCACACAGCAAAGGGAGTTAGACAGCGGACAGCTAGTGGCAAAGAACCCCACCCACCCACACCACAGTAGTTTCAATAAGACTAGGACATAAATAGGAAGGAGTTGGTGCAGTACACATCACTGGAGGGAAAATAAAAGTCAAAGTGGTAGGACGAGGACCACCTCTCAGGGTGCTGCCAAGTAGGCGTATAATGGAGCGCCAAGTAGTAAGCGGTATGACTGAGGTTAGTTAGGAGGACTTATTAGACAGTTCATTCAATTTATCATTCAAATCAACTCTAACAACACGACCCTCACGTGACCCCTTATTGAGCATGACTCAGCAAGTAATTAGGCGTGGGTGACATAAAAATAAAATAAACGAATGAGATGAGTGTACAAATGACATAATTGATTAACTTTTATAGTCTGCAGCTCATAGAAGTGTGCATGTGTGTGAGTCTGTGTAGTGTCCACTTGAGTATTACATGTGTGTATGTGTATGTGTGTATGTGTATGTGTGTATATGCATGTGTGCATGCGTGTGTATGTGTGTATGCATGTGCGTGCGTGTGTGTATGCGTGTGCATGTGTGTGCATGTGTGTGTGTGTGTGTGTGTAGTGTCTGTGTGTTGTGTGTTGGTAGGAGAGGGGGAGGGGGTTTGGAGGGTTAGACTTCAGAGTGTTTCGCAGGAGTAATGAACACTCACTATCATTGGGTGGACCAGTCATGTGGCTACAAAGACTATCATAACTATTCAATTACACAGAGGAATTACCAGCTGAAGCTACTTCAAAAATAAAATAATAAAATTACATAAGTGAGTCACTTCACGGAATATTTTAAAGCCACCACAAGTGATAACATGTTCTACAATGCAGTAGACATGGATTTTTAGCCAATTGTAAGGGGTTTAGGCTCCTGCCTCCTCCCTTCCAAAGTTGTTGTAATCTTAGTGGAGAAATTTACTCCAAATACTCATCAATTTCCTGAAAATGACAAACCCCTTTCAGGGCTCCATACAGGATTTTTTTCTGGGGGGGGGGGGGGGGTAATGCTAATATTAGCTGCTTTATCCACTGTTAAAATTCAGAGGTATACGGGGATTTTTTCAGAAACATTTAAACTTTTGAATACACTCCTCATCCTTCCTTGGAACAGCATCAGTTGAAAGATCTTCCAGCTACATATGAAGCTCATTAAGACCCGTATACGCAGCAGTATCACTGACTAAAACCTTCATCAGCTCGTAAGAATTGCCATTGAGGCCCTGAACTTTCGGCTGTAAACTTGGATGAAGTTCTAGAGATTTTCAAACAAAAAAGTAGAAGAATTGTGCTTTGGTTTTACATTTTTTAATAATAAAAAAAGAATTTGCTCTGAGTTACCATTTATAATTATAATTAAAAATTCAGATTTCTTGGGAGGTGGAATTCCAGGGCCACCCCCCTCTGTATGAAGCCCTGCCTTTAAAATGTTGACTTCTGCCTACCTAAAATTTCATTTGGCAACACTCCAACACATTGCCACACCCACCATAGCAAAACACCTGCATATGACCATGCCCACCATGGCAATACTCCCACACATGACAACAATCATTAATGACCTTAGCAATGACCACACCTACAATTCTACTAGGCAATAATCTAAAACATTGCCACACTCCCCCTCCCCCCCATGACCGCACCTACCACAGTAGTACACCCACACAGACCACACCTATAATTTGACCATGTCAATGACCACACCCACACAACAATGATTACACCCCTCCCACACATAGCCAACCATCTTGGTGATAATTCCACTCCTCCAATCTGCAGTACAAGCAAAAGAATGGCTACAGCTGGCACAACTTTATAATAAGATTAATATGATGTTGCCCAGGGATTAATTATGGGAAGAGGAGGGGGGAGGGGTGGAACTTGGGCAGTAGCAAAACAATTATTAATTGCTATAAAATGCCTCAATAGCACACTACAAAGTTGGGAAAAACTATTCCTCCCCTCTCCCCACTAGTGAACCCTGCTTGGTCCCAATTACAAGAGTTCTGTTGTGTTGTACACAACACACACACACACACACACACACACAGTACATCGGAAAACATAAGAGTATTAACACACATACATTAAATGTCTCACCCACTTACCAACATCTGCTTCAACAAGAATTGTCTTCTTCTAGAAGTCGACTGGAAAAACTGCAACTGTTGATTATTAATACAATAAGCTTCTTCACAGACATCAAGACCTTCTACCATTCCTTAATATTAAACACAAGTAAAAATAAATAACAATCTATTTGGGTAAAAAAATATTCAAGCCCTCCCCCCCCACATTTATACTTTCTACGAAAAATATTTAAATCTATAGTATATCACTAGTAATTATCACTTCTGGTACATAACCTAACCATCTCCCCACCCCTTGGTACGGTACATATGCCAACAAGTAACATTTCTTGTTCCTCCAATGCCTATCTCGGTGTACCACACACGTTACTATATATAGCTGCTCTCTATTAAGAATGTCAGTTTAATAAAATTATGATGCTTGCACACTTACCAGGGTTATATCTAGAGATTATTTCTGGGTGGGGTGTGTGTGTGTGTGTGAAGCTTGAGCAAGTTTACCTCCCTCTCTCTCTCTGTATGGATGTATTTGTATTAATGGTACATTCTAACTATCCAATCAGAATGCTTAATTCACAATGCTATATTTCATACTCACCTGCTACGAAGTGAACAAGTGAATTGTCCAATCACGATTAGTTTTATGCTTTTCCTATAGCCTAGAGTCATGATGTTGTACCACTCTGCGTTTGGTCAGTGAGTGACTTACACTATCTTCGGGCCTCTGGCCTTCAGTTGTGTAAATCCAGTATCGACATCCACGCAATTATGTAACCTACATATACATACATATATTTATTGTCATTAGACCACTGACTATTTTCGCATCATGCGTGCTTTCAATATTCTCCCTTGAACGCTCCATACGGAATGCTTCAACGTGCATGAATGTAGTTCTGTACAATTCCCGGCCATGCTGGAATGTTCAATATGCATCATGTGATGAGGAAACACTTAAGGTACTCAAGGGAAACATCTAGGGAAAAGTCCCATTCAATTCAAACGTTATGCTAACTTGATATCGTGAAGCAAAACCATCATATACTGCAAGAATCATTAGCTCACATGATTACAATGTGACGAAAGGGGCAATCACCAACAAAAGCTAGTGCCTGAAATTAACTAAAACTAGCATAATAAAAGGTCTAAATAGTTGTTCAAGTAACTCAAAACAACATTTAATTGTCAGTAATCTCCAAAATGACAGACAGACAGATCGACAGACAGGACGGCTACAATATCCCTCTCGCACACGCAGGCTGAGGGTTAATTACATATCTTGTCTACGTCAAATATATGTGGATACCATTATTTCTCAATGTACTTTACTTTATTCCTCCAAAATACAAAACAAAAAACAAACAAAACAAGAAACAACAAAAAACAACCAACAACAAACAGAAGAATAAATAACCCCCTCCTTCCCCCCACCCAGAAAACAAAACAACAAACAACAACAAACTAACAAAAACAACATCAAAGGCCAGTAAAATGTACCTAACCATGGATAAACCTCTTCTACTCAATATGGACATCTGAAATAGTCCTTCAGGGAAACTCAACATTCCAATAAAAGTGCTTCAGCCCAATCACAAGTCAAATGAGAATGACCACTAGGGGAACTGAGGAGAGGCTGGCCAGTGAGTATCATAACTTCAGAATACGTGTTGGATGGAACACAGGGACAATAAGAATGTTGCCATTCGCATAAATGATCATCTAAATACACACATATAGATTTAGATATAGAACAGACTTCTCCATAACAATGTGGCTTTCTTTTGCTCATCCAAATGATCATCCAAAACTTCTTAGCCAAAACTTAAAACCTGATATATCACATACATTATCCACAGATAAAAAACCCGACCAAAAACAAAAAACAAAACAAAAAAACAACTAACAAACTGTGTCAACTTAGACTTGATTTAATATAACATTTGATCATGATTGATATTATATCAAGTATATTTCATAGCAGATATGTCGTTCAGTAACATTTTTCATTCTTGTACTTAAAAAAAACAGGCTGATTAAAACTAGGTAGTATAGAACATACTCGCAAGCAGACATTACACCATTGACAGAAGTCCTACAGACCACAGTTCAAACACTAATAAAACTTCTTCACTCTGACTTCAGGAAGGGTAAGGTGAAGGAAAGGAAGAGGTGGTGGGAAGGGAGAAGGGGAGAATATTATGAGCAAAGGTTCTTTTCTTGTAGTGTTCTATGGGAACGAGAACTATCTACAAGTCGCCTTATTTTCTTAGCATAGTAATGAGAATCTAATTATTGCACACCACAACTATGGAATTAGGATGTGGCTATGTCTCATATCCAAAACATACATCACCAGCTCATGTAGTCCGGCGTAGCCAGACCCTGTACCGAACCGCTATGCTGGGAATGGGTCTGGGGACATGGCCATACCAAATTTGTTCTGCCGCACATATATTACGGCAGTCAATTACCGTTAGCAAATTACCGGAATAGAAATTCCTGTGCATATCAGCCACCTTTTCCAAAGCTAGGTTTAGCAATCATAGCAAAGGAGGTGGGACACTCACTACTTCCTCATTCCTCCAGAACAAATTTGGTATGGCCATGTCCCCAGACCCTCCGCGCACTTTGCGTGCTACGTGGGTCTGGCTATGCCAGACTACTACAGCTCATGAGATTATATTTAGGATACTAACACTTAAAAATTACCTTCCAGTCCTTTGGTTTAAGAAATGTTACTCTCCAGCTGTACAGCAGCACTGTTTGCAAATAAACGCAACTGTTTGCACCCTGCTCACACAGCAATTCAGCATGGTTAGAACATGCTAGCCAGGCCAGACCCTTTACCGAACGCTCGTTTGCGTCTGGTAAAGGAGAACTCTGGCTAAAGGGCTACGGTTGTAAAAGGCGGTATTGTTCGTGACGATGCCAAACCACTTAACCTTTGTTAGGTAAAGTGTCTTTCAACTTACCTATTTTACTGAAAAGGTTGTTGGAATGAAATACACTCAATTTATTTAATTATTATCATTATTATTATTATTATTTATTATTATCTCGCCTCTCTCCAAAGGTCACAGATTATTATTATTATTATTATTATTATTATATTAGCTATTATTATTAGCTACAACTACTATTATTTTATTTATTTATTCATTTATTATTATTATTTTTTAATTAGTTTATATTAATTTATATTTACTATTTTATCTAATTAATGAATAAATATGATGAATAAATTACTACTATTATTATATTTTATGATTAGTTTATTTGTATAATTTATTTAGCTATTTGCTAAAATATAAATTAAGAAATAAAGAATGAATAAAATGAAATAAAAATAATTTTATGAAAGATAAATAACTAATTAGTAATTGAATAAGTAATTGAGACCGTGGGTGCTGTGAGTCAAACGTCTATGGCTTGTTGAAGGATGTGGGACATCGGCATAGTGGTGCAGACAGGAGACCCATGGGCTAGAGACTATCCTTTCCAGCATCTCTAAGTGGCTGTGCAGCGAGGAAACTGTGCCTCTATCATGGGAACGATCACCACCTAATCCTTAGTATTTATTTATTGAATAAAATAAATAAAAATAAGTTAAAATACATGAGCATAGAAATCAAATTAATAAAAATAAATAAAAATATTTAAATGAATAAATAAAACAATTAAATGAATAAATAAATAAAATAAAATAAATACATAAATACAAGCATAGACAAATAAATAAATAAATAAATAAATATTTAAATGAATACATAAATTAGAGGAACGAGTGAACGAATGAAGAATAAAGATAGACCCACCAAAATTTGATGCTTTGTGTGTTAAATATTTAAGTTGTTGTTCAGACCTAATACCTATGGGTTCACATTTACAGTACTCTGGTTGTTGATATTAGTTGTTATATTTGTTGTGTATATGCCATATAATATGTCATTTGTTTTTAGGAGTCTGGTAGTTGGTTTCTTTCATTGGATGCTGTATTTGGACTGCCTAGAAAGATAGCTGCTGGTAAAAGTCACCGAGATGCATTACATGGACACATATATTTGGAAACCAGTCATCTGAACGCACGCATATGAACACATGCACACGTGAATACATGCACACATGCACACATGAACACACACACATATGAACACATACATATGAACACATGCACACATGAACACTCACAGTGAATACACATATATGAATACACGCACACATAAACATACACATGTGAACACAACATGAACACAAGCCTTTTGACATTATTACGGTAACAATAAATTAGCAGTCAATATTTACGTCATAATATTTTTTTCTGTTGTAGTACTGACAAGTTGGAAACACATTTATTTACTCACTCTTCAGGCATACTATATTGCAAAGTAATAGTTAAAGGTTCATTAAGAAAGGAATGCAGTCATTTGTTTGTATTAATTGTAATTTATAGGGAAGATATTGGGAGAACTGATGAAAGTATTGCTTCCAAGAGGCTGCAACTGTCAAGGTTAGCTAATAACATTCCTTCCCTCACCAGAAAACAGTAGTTGCAGACATTATGTGATATAATTGTGTGATGCAGTTTAGACATTAAACTCTCGGAAATTGAAAAGAAAAATGATGTGTCGAGTAGATGGAGACCAACTGATGAGCAATATGTAGAAACCAAGTTGCAATTGCTGAGAGAAAAGAGAATGAATGTTCGAGCTAGTTTATGGAGTTCTGTTGTGAGACGCCACTATCTCTTACGAATGAAGGCAAAGTATGCAGGTAGAGTTTAGTGAATATTGTGAGAGAGGACCATGTATGAATATTGTGAGAGAGGACTGATGTGTCCGTGTATAGTAGTGAAGTTGTCAAACTGGTTTCCTTTTCCCTGTCTATTATTTGTCATGTATTGTATCTATTGCTTCATGTACTTTTTTGTTTATAAAATTGTTGTGGTTACAGATGGGCAGAAAATAGCTAAAAAAATTGGGATCTAGCATCACTAAGGAAACCAGAGTTGTGAGGAGACTGCTGGAACAATACAATTTGGCTGTTAACGAACTTGCTGACAGTCCTGTGGCTTTAGAAGATGTGTTATCTCTGAAGTCCGAGTTTTGGACATCCAATTCACCAACCCTGCCCTCTTCTAGTATTCCATGGAAAACTAAAGAAGAAATTATTCAAACATTTCTTCTTATGAAGCGCTGTGAAGAGGAAAAGGCACTATTAAAATTGGAAATGGAATCTACTGTTCAGTATTGGTTTAACCAAGTGACAGTTGTGACGAAAAAAATTGATGAACTGAATTCCGGTTTAAGTGGAGACCAATACACCAGCGGTTTAAAAAGTCTTTTGCAGTCCAAGAGGCAGAGCTCAGAAAACCATTACCACAGGGCTACAGCAGCTTTTACACAGTTCGTGGAACTTCCATCAACAGTGACGTCAGCTCAACACTCAGAGGATATAGAAAGTGCGATAGTTGATGTTAGTGAAGACGAAAGTGGATGCTACTACTGAATTTGACTCAGAAGACGATTTAACAGACAATTTTTTTTAGCATTTTTACTTTTCTTTTTTTTTTTTTTTTTGTCCATATTAACCATTGTCCAATATTTTATGAGGAAATTTACAGCTAGTTATTGATAATTTAATTTGGAGTGAGATTGAAACAATGGTTAGGAGTGAGTTGACATAACCCGTAATTATGATTAGCTATAAGGAATGATCATGCTATCTTAAACCTTATAGTGAGATCATGAATACTGTATTTTTTTAGATACATTAGTTAGTGCATATGTGTTGTTTTGTCATTTGTATAAATACTTTTATCAGTTCTTGTTATTTCAGTTAAGTATCTTGAATAAACGTTACAATTACAATAAAATTAATCCCAAGTTAAAACTTCATCTTGGCAGGTACATAATATCATTTAATGAAAGAGTAGCAATGCAATATAGCTACTCTTACTCATTGCAACAAAAAAAAACATTGTGACTAAAGATGAGCTTAAGTGTGTCATTGTATTTGCTTTGGTTTCAGAGCAGTTAGTATTATAATTCCACGCTAGATATATTCACAATGTTACCTTTAGAAATGTGACTAGTAAGTAGCTAACTCACTTTATATAACATAGTGTTATCTCATAAATAAAAGGTGCATGCAGGGGGAGGGGAGTTCAGGGGGTTGCAGTAACTTTTGTAAAATTCATATACCATTGTACAACTCGGGACTAATGTAATTTGTGGTATATGTTCACTTGCTCTCTTTTTACTGAATATTTTGACTGCCTTTTCATTGATCACAATGGACTATAAGTATAAATTAATGGGCAAGTTATAATCTAGCCTGTTAGCACTGTCAATAATGCAGCTGTGCTAGAATGAATCATAGGCGTCAATATTTTAGAATTTGTACAAGAACAGTAAGAGAGACTGTCAATGAAATATATGACTAACTCACTAAATGAGGTAATAAGCAAAAGTTACTGAGACTGGACAAACACATAACTCTTCATCATATTGTATGTGAATTGATAGCTAGAAGAGTATGTGCTAAGTGAGTATGCTAGCTTGCTGTTTAATATATGTAATCTGTGTGTGTGGCCACTTACTCACCCGCTTTATAATAATCCTACTTAGGGCCTTGTTGATGTATGCTTAATTAGGCTAACCATATTTCATCTTCAAAAACATGTCTTTAACTTTTATTGTGCAAGAATCTATGGTGATCATGAGGCATAAATAATACAACAATCCACAGGAATAAATAATAACAGCCAGAGGCATAAGGTGTTAATAATAATAATAACTACAACTAATTAACTTCACATCTGACACAAATCCACTTTTTATCACTGTACACCGCAACATCTTCAATGTTCATGCAAGAAGAGTGACACCACATGTGACACATACTGCATCGTATCATAGTCTCTTCTTTGTTGTCTGGCATTCTACAAATACAGTGTATTTCTTCTTCTACAAATGCTTTAATGGCTCTGCCAAATCCAAGCCGACGTTCACGGAGCATAGGGAATCTTGTCATTTTACCTTCCTCCAAACATTTCACCAAGCGACTCCGCATTAGTGAAGCATCCCAAATGCATTGTAAGGGACTATATCCAAATGCTATCTCAGTAGCATTAGCAATAGCAATCACTCCACAGTCAAATGAATTAGGCTGCCTTGCTATATTCATCATGTCAAATTTATAAGTTTTTGACACTGGTCGAGTAAACGAACAGACCATTTCTTTAGTCTTGTAACTCATTTTACTGGGCAGTAAACTGTCGTAAACAAGTACTCTATCCTTCTCGGGTGGTTGGCTTGCCATACAGTTGGAGACCACTATCCAATGGTTTCCATTCACATGTAAAATTTGTATGTATTTCCTGTTGAGAGGCACAACCTTGAATGTCAAATTGCAGCCACACTGAGGACTCTGTAATCCTTGTATAGAAAATTGCTGTGACAGTATTAATTGTGCCACATGAATAACACTGTCAGACAACCACATATTATTAAGTATTTCTAACTTATCTGATATGCACAGAGTAAGTTTGGAAATCCAAATTGCAGGATCCTGGCTAACGGAAAAAGTATTGGTGCTGGGATGTGAAGTGCTTGGAAGTGAAGTGCTTGGAAGTGAAGTTCTTGGAAGTGAAGTGCTTGGAAGTGAAGTGCTTGGAAGTGAAGTGCTTGGACGTGAAGTGCTTGGACGTAAAGTGCTTGAACGTGAACAGTTCGGAAGTGAAGTGCTTGGAAGTGAAGTGTTCGGAAGTGAAGTGCTTGGAAGTGAAGTTCTTGGAAGTAAAGTGCTTGGACAAAAAGTGCTTGAATGTGAACAGTTCGGAAGTGAAGTGCTTGGAAGTGACGTGTTCGGAAGTGAAGTGTTCGGAAGTGAAGTGCTTGGAAGTGAAGTGCTGGGACGTGAAGTGCTTGGACGTAAAGTGCTTGAACGTGAACAGTTCGGAAGTGAAGTGCTTGGAAGTGAAGTGTTCGGAAGTGAAGTGCTTGGAAGTGAAGTTCTTGGAAGTAAAGTGCTTGGACAAAAAGTGCTTGAATGTGAACAGTTCGGAAGTGAAGTGCTTGGAAGTGACGTGTTCGGAAGTGAAGTGTTCGGAAGTGAAGTGCTTGGAAGTGAAGTGCTGGGAAGTGAAGTGCTGGGAAGTGAAGTGCTTGGAAGTGAAGTGCTGGGAAGTGAAGCGCTTGGATGTAAAGTGCTTGAACGTGAACAGTTTGGAAGTGAAGTGCTTGAAAGTGAAGTGCTTGGACGTAAAGTGTTGGAAGTGAAGTTTGGAAGTGAAGTGCTTGGAAGTGAAGTGCTGAAGTGCTTGGACGTAAAGTGTTTGCTTGGACGTGAACAGTTCGGAAGTGAAGTGCTTGGAAGTGAAGTGCTTGGAAGTGAAGTGCTTGGAAGTGAAGTGCTGGGAAGTGAAGTGCTTGGACGTAAAGTGCTTGGACAAAAAGTGCTTGGACGTGAAAAGTTCGGAAGTGAAGTGCTTGGAAGTGAAGTGCTTGGAAGCGAAGTGCTTGGAAGTGAAGTGCTTAGATGTTGATGTGAAGTGCTGGGGGAATTTGATTTTTCAATCAGGGGAGTAGAACCTAAAATAACAGTTGACAATACAATACACCAATAAAATTAAAATGCTACCTGATCTTCCCTGCATGATATGCAAGTTATTAGTCCTAATTTCATTACTTAGTGTGGGTGTGAATTCAACAAATATTACACACAAGATAGTCCAGAAAAGAGATATTGGTCAGGTATCCTACCCAACTATCAGTGCAAATGAGCGAGCTAATCCCTTTGTAATTTGTGGTCGTTGTCAGCTGCTGAGTCAGACCTCACATAAGACTAATACTTCAATCAACAATGACAAGCTGCTTTAATCTTATTCAAGAAATCTAGTCATACATTACTTTTGATACATAGCTAAATCAACAATTCTATTCTTAATTTTTTTCACAAGCTTCTATGACAGAATATTTCCATGTAAAAACAAAAACAACAACAATAACAACAACAACAATAACAACATTGGCCATGAACTTTCATTTAATAAAATCTTAATGCTGATATGTACGAGTAATAGCACGGATAACCTGTGCTATTAGGGATCAATAGCACTCGTAAAGCAATTTGAAATAACACTCGGCTTTGCCTCGTGCTATTTCAATCGTTACTCGTGCTATTAATCCCTAATAGCACAGGTTATCCGTGCTATCAATAGCTAATAGTAGGCCAGCTTTTTAAAAAGTCGTTTGCACATTGTCCCCTACTAGAAACTACTCGAACTGTACGTTTCCAAGGTTAACGCTCTACGCGTGCGCACTTACCCGTACTATTTCACTTAGCTACCGAGGTATTTCAATTGAACAGCGATTTTTCCCATTCATTTTTTAATGGGAAACTTATGCGCCATACTATTATCATAGTAATTGAAACATTCATGTAAAGGGCTCTGTATGGCTTCATAAAGTGTAAATTTACTTACCATAGGAAATGATGCAATAAAAATATTCAATAATTTTTGGAGACAATGATGATAACACAGATGGTGTGCCAAGAATCTGGCTCTTACTTCCACAAATGGCAACTGCAAAACCTTTGTATCCAAGACCCTCCAGTTCAGAAAACTGTAACAGCAAGTGTAAATAAAGATGTAATGTACTTAAGGTTATATTGTGCAAGGCAAGGAGAGTGCTATTCAGCATCTATAATTAATACATATTAGCACAATTAATATTACACATTACTATGAGTTCCTAAGTTTTTGAATTTTTTTTGGAAGCTATTATTTTGGAGAGCTCAATGCCTGGCTGCTGAGGAACATCTAATTGTTTGGTGCCGTATAGAGCTCAATTTTCCTGTGAACAGTCACATACATATATTTTTATTGGCGAGTGAACAAGACGCTATCAGGGGAAACACAATTAATATTCAGGGCTATTTATTTATATATGTTAGGATGTACGTACGTATGTCATTTTTGTACTATGACCCTGGCATTTTTGTTTGTTTGGTGGGTGACCCTGTCAATCTTCACTAAACAGAATCCTCTGGTTATCGATCATTACTCATATCATCCTAGAAATTGAATTGTTTACCGTTTCAAATTCTTAAAACTTGCCGAGTTCCATTTCTATTAGAGTTAGTGGCGGTGGTAACTTAATGTGCTATTTGTCTAGTCTGGCGCAGCCAGACCCTTTACCTAACCGCTACGCTAGAAAGGGTCTGGGGACAATCATGCACCTTGGCTGTTCTAGAGGAATGTGGTAGTGGTTGTCTAATTACTGTTACGGCGCCCACGGTTTACTGGACAAGCTGACCTGAGTACAACCACAGAGCATTTGCGTAAGCAATACTTTGATAGTTCGGGAACGTGGGCTCCGTTATGTACACTTGTGGTAAGATGCCCACTCATTTCAAGGAAACGACAAAAAAATGTTAACTAACCACAGCCCAAAATCTTGGCTATAGAACAGCCAACGTGCATGATTGTCCCCAGACCCTTTCTCCGGTAGTGGCCAGGTAAAGGGACTGGCTGCGCCAGACTACTATTTGTCATAGTTATAAGCCTTGCGTAACAATATTTACTTGAAATTCATTGTCTACTAGACAACCATGAAGGAAGTCTTGTGTAGGTATGTCCAGTTGTGTGAAAGTACGTATTGTGCATTACGACTACTACTTAAGCTACTTTTAACTAATGTGACTTGTTGTTTTTTTTGTTTTCTTTTTAAATTCAAACAGTTGCGGCAAGTGGTTACTATGGCATTGAAACCTTTTTACCATATTATTATACGTAATATAAATGCTATTTCCCTGTGTTATTGCCCTCCGTAATTGCCTGTAGAGGGGGTGGGGGCTGGAATCCCCCCCCCCCCCAGAAGAAGTCTCCCCTCCTAAGAATCTGAATTTTTTTAAATTACAATTATAAATGGTAACTCAGAGCAAAATTATTTTATTATTAAAATATAAATCAAAGCACAATTCTTCTATTTTTTTTTGTTTGATAATCAGCTAGGCTGAGTTGTCTCAGTGTCACTTCCGCCATCATTCTTACTCTGAGTCACTGACTTATGAGATCAACTAACACGACTAACTGGGTGATTAGCCCCTCAAGACTACTTAGCTTGACATCTCTGAAGTGTAACAGTACACAATTTAAAATTAGCTGTCATAATAGCATTACTCCTCCCCCCCCCCCCACCCCCCCCCCCCCCCCCACCCCCCCACCCACCAAGACAAAAATGGCCTGTATAAAAGTCCTGTCTTTATTTTGGAGGACCCTCCTCGCTGCACAACTGGACATATTTCCTCCCCCCCCCTCAAAACAACAATACCCCCTCTTTTTATTTGGTCTTTTACACTCTCATTTGGTCTGTTACACTGTTCGAAATGATATGACTACAATATAAATTAATTAAACCCTGGCAACTCTTGGAATTATCACCAGATAACCACCCTCTTCCTTGGGCTTTGCCCTCGGGATCAGATGTAGCAATAATTCTCGAATTCATGGTTTAACTATTATTGGAGAGTGAGTGAAGCGAGCTTGACACTATACAGGGATAACAACTTGAGAATAGGAGATATTTGTATGTTTATATAATTTCTAGGGTGATACAGGTAATAATCGATCAACAAAGGGTTCTGTTTAGTGAAGTTAGGGACGGGATCGAACATCCAACGAACACAAAATACGAGAGGGTCAAAGTACAAAATGACATACGTACGTCCAAACATATAAACAAACAAACATCCCCGATTTTCAATTGTGTTACCCCTGTAACACATTGCTCGCCAATAATGGATACCAGAATCGGACAGTGTTGGCTTCTATTAGCACAGTGCCAGTACTGCAAGGATGCTTACGTACCATGTATAACAAGTGATATTACAGCACATTAGCCTATTCTAATAGCACCTGACTA
>WLWD01004914.1_pt1 | contig 22122 bp, 25 predicted proteins | sample 6712731 | NCBI WGS metagenome assembly WLWD01 (sample SAMN12718690, study PRJNA576275) | sponge metagenome | isolation source: marine sponge | host: Mycale hentscheli | place: New Zealand: South Island, Marlborough, Capsize Point | collected 2014-11-01
ACAGGTGGTGTTAGACATGTGTCAGGTGTTAGCCACCAGCTAGCTACAGGTAGTGTTAGACATGTGTCAGGTGTTAGTCACCAGCTAGCTACAGGTGGTGTTAGACATGTGTCAGGTGTTAGTCACCAGCTAGCTACAGGTGGTGTTAGACATGTGTCAGGTGTTAGTCACCAGCTAGCTGCAGGTGGTGTTAGACATGTGTCAAGTGTTAGTCACCAGCTAGCTGCAGGTGGTGTTAGACATGTGTCAGGTGTTAGTCACCAGCTAGCTGCAGGTGGTGTTAGACATGTGTCAGGTGTTAGCCACCAGCTAGCTGCAGGTGGTGTTAGACATGTGTCAGGTGTTAGCCACCAGCTAGCTGCAGGTGGTGTTAGACATGTGTCAGGTGTTAGCCACCAGCTAGCTACAGGTGGTGTTAGACATGTGTCAGGTGTTAGCCACCAGCTAGCTGCAGGTGGTGTTAGACATGTGTCAGGTGTTAGCCACCAGCTAGCTGCAGGTAGTGTTAGACATGTGTCAGGTGTTAGTCACCAGCTAGCTGCAGGTGGTGTTAGACATGTGTCAGGTGTTAGTCACCAGCTAGCTGCAGGTGGTGTTAGACATGTGTCAGGTGTTAGCCACCAGCTAGCTACAGGTGGTGTTAGACATGTGTCAGGTGTTAGTCACCAGCTAGCTACAGGTGGTGTTAGACATGTGTCAGGTGTTAGTCACCAGCTAGCTACAGGTGGTGTTAGACATGTGTCAGGTGTTAGTCACCAGCTAGCTGCAGGTGGTGTTAGACAGTGGTCCAGTTTTGAGCCACGCAAGCTACAGGTGGTGTTAGAAACATTGTCAGGTGTTGCCACAGCTACTGCAGGTGTGTTTAGACCATTGGTCAGGTGTTGCCCACCAGCTAGCTGCCGGAGTGTTAGACATGTGTCAGGTGTTAGTCACCAGCTAGCTGCAGGTGGTGTTAGACATGTGTCAGGTGTTAGTCACCAGCTAGCTACAGGTGGTGTTAGACATGTGTCAGGTGTTAGTCACCAGCTAGCTGCAGGTGGTGTTAGACATGTGTCAGGTGTTAGTCACCAGCTAGCTGCAGGTGGTGTTAGACATGTGTCAGGTGTTAGTCACCAGCTAGCTACAGGTAGTGTTAGACATGTGTCAGGTGTTAGTCACCAGCTAGCTACAGGTGGTGTTAGACATGTGTCAGGTGTTAGTCACCAGCTAGCTGCAGGTGGTGTTAGACATGTGTCAGGTGTTAGCCACCAGCTAGCTACAGGTGGTGTTAGACATGTGTCAGGTGTTAGCCACCAGCTAGCTACAGGTAGTGTTAGACATGTGTCAGGTGTTAGTCACCAGCTAGCTACAGGTGGTGTTAGACATGTGTCAGGTGTTAGTCACCAGCTAGCTACAGGTGGTGTTAGACATGTGTCAGGTGTTAGTCACCAGCTAGCTGCAGGTGGTGTTAGACATGTGTCAAGTGTTAGTCACCAGCTAGCTGCAGGTGGTGTTAGACATGTGTCAGGTGTTAGTCACCAGCTAGCTGCAGGTGGTGTTAGACATGTGTCAGGTGTTAGCCACCAGCTAGCTGCAGGTGGTGTTAGACATGTGTCAGGTGTTAGCCACCAGCTAGCTGCAGGTGGTGTTAGACATGTGTCAGGTGTTAGCCACCAGCTAGCTACAGGTGGTGTTAGACATGTGTCAGGTGTTAGCCACCAGCTAGCTGCAGGTGGTGTTAGACATGTGTCAGGTGTTAGCCACCAGCTAGCTGCAGGTAGTGTTAGACATGTGTCAGGTGTTAGTCACCAGCTAGCTGCAGGTGGTGTTAGACATGTGTCAGGTGTTAGTCACCAGCTAGCTGCAGGTGGTGTTAGACATGTGTCAGGTGTTAGCCACCAGCTAGCTACAGGTGGTGTTAGACATGTGTCAGGTGTTAGTCACCAGCTAGCTACAGGTGGTGTTAGACATGTGTCAGGTGTTAGTCACCAGCTAGCTACAGGTGGTGTTAGACATGTGTCAGGTGTTAGTCACCAGCTAGCTGCAGGTGGTGTTAGACATGTGTCAGGTGTTAGTCACCAGCTAGCTACAGGTGGTGTTAGACATGTGTCAGGTGTTAGTCACCAGCTAGCTGCAGGTGGTGTTAGACATGTGTCAGGTGTTAGCCACCAGCTAGCTACAGGTGGTGTTAGACATGTGTCAGGTGTTAGTCACCAGCTAGCTACAGGTAGTGTTAGACATGTGTCAGGTGTTAGTCACCAGCTAGCTACAGGTGGTGTTAGACATGTGTCAGGTGTTATTCACCACTAGCTGCATGTGGTGTTAGACATGTGTCAGGTGTTAGCACCATCTAGCTACAGGTGGTGTCAGACGTGTTCAGGGTTAGCCCCAGCTACTAAAACAGTAGTGTTAGAACAATGTGTCAGGTGAGTCACCAGCTAGCTACAGTGGTGTTAGACTGGTGTCAGGTTGTTAGTCACCAGCTATCTACAGGTTGTGTTAGACATGTGTCAGTTGTTATCCACCCACTACTGCAGTTGTGTTAGACATGTGTCAGGGGTTAGTCCACCACTGCTGCAGGTGGTGGTGTCATGTTTCAGGTGTTAGGGCCTCAGCTAGCTGCTGGGAGGTGGTGTTAGACATTGTGTGTGTTGCCCCAGCTAGCTCAGGTGTGTTAGAACATGTTCAGGTTTGCCACCAGCTAGCTACGAGGTGGTTTTAGACTGTTTCAGGTGTTAGCCACCAGCTAGTGCAGGTGGTGTAGACATGGTGTCAGGTGTTAGCCACCAGCTGCTGCAAGGTAGTGTTGACATTTGTCTGTGTGTCACCATCTAGGGCGAGGTGGTGTTAGACCATTGTCAGGTGTAGTCACCAGCTAGCTGCCAGGTGTGTTAGACATGTGTCCGGTGTTTAGCCACCAGCTAGCTGCAGGTGGTGTTAGACATGTGTCAGGTGTTAGTCACCAGCTAGCTGCAGGTGGTGTTAGACATGTGTCAGGTGTTAGTCACCAGCTAGCTGCAGGTGGTGTTAGACATGTGTCAGGTGTTAGTCACCAGCTAGCTACAGGTAGTATTAGACATGTGTCGCGTATTCAATGATTTCTCTCTCTCTCTCTTCACAGATGGCAGAGCTGCGCGAGGTTTTTGAAGTGAGACTAATTAACGCCAGTATGGTAGGGGCTAGCATCGGATCCCCCTCGTCTGCTGCTATTTCAGTGTCTGCCAATGATCATCCGTACGGTCTCTTCGTGTTCACACCTTCATACCGCCCACTCGTTGTGATGACGGAGTCAGGAGAGGCGGAGCTTGTGGTGACGCGTGAGTTTGGTACTCTGGGTCAAGTGGAGGTGGATGTCACCGTGGTAACCAGTTCAGAGGTTGTGACTAATCAGCTGATCACCAGCCAAATCAACAACATTGAAGAAATTATTATGAACAGGTAAAGGGTTGCAGAATATGAATATTGTGGACATTAAAGGTAACCACTGTGTGTGTGTGTGTGGTGTGTGTGTGTGTGTGTGTGTGTGTGTGTGTAGGCAACTGGCTACTAGTGGTGTTGATTTCTCTGCTGCCAACTTCTCTCTGACATTTAATGATGGAGAACTCTCTCGTTCCTTCTCTGTCAATGTGTCTGAAGATTCTCTTCCAGAATTGGACGAGTATTTCTTTGCTGTTATTACTCGAGTATATCTCAACCAGAGCTCCCTCTCTTCTGTGGACACCAGTGTGTTGCCTGACCTAGCTCCAGGCAATCAGTCTGTTGCCATGGTGATCATAGCGGAGAATGATGATGCAAGGGGTGTGGTTGAGTTCACACAGCTTAGCTATACCGTAGACGAACCCTCCGCCCAGTTCTTGTTGCTACGGCGATCCCAAGGATTGTTTGGCAACATATCCGTCAGCTGGCGGACTATAACAGGATCTGCTGATTCAGCAGATTTTTCTCCAGTCTCTGGAGTGCTGGTAATTCCAGAAGATGTGGCCACGATGCCCCTCCCACTGGCCATAGTCGATGACTCCCAGCCTGAATTTGCGGAGCAGTTTTCTGTACAGCTAGTGGGCGTGTCTGGTGGTGGTAACCTAGGTGATGCAGTTCTTGCCTCAGTCACTATCCGAGACAGTGATGATCCCAATGGAGCATTTGGTAAGGGGTGGTCAATATAACAAGCACAAGTGGTTAAATTAGGAGAAAGATCAATCAGTTCTAGAAACTTGTGGAGAAATCGGTATTATTATTATTAATATTATTATTATGTTGTTGTTGTTGTTCTTGCCCACCTATATCCTATATAATACGTATCCTCCATTATGAATCATAATTTTCTGTTAGTATGTTGCAGGAACATGTGGGTAAGTGGGTAATGGATGTAAAAGTTAATGCCTGTGTAGATATTATGTGCTGCTGCCTCTGGTTGCTCCCTCAGACTCAAACCATCATTGACCGTAATATCTGCAGCACAGGTGTTAACTATATCAATAATAATAATAAATAATAATTATGATCATTATTATTCCATTGCTTACTTGAACCCTCTCTGGATGTTGCCTGATGTGTTTGTGTGTGTGTTTGTAGAGTTTGCAGCTGACAGTAGAGAGTTCAGAGTTCGTGAACCCGAGGATGGCAGTCCACCAACTCCTGTAACACTGAGAGTGCAGAGGTCAGGGGGCACAGTGGGTGTGGTCTCTGTAGCATGGCAGATCACAACTAATGCACAAGGTGAGACTGGGTCGTCATGGCAACCTTGTAATGCCCACATGTGATATGTAATACTTGTGCTGGCATGTGGTGTAGCTGAGACAGGAGGTGCTGACCTCCTGCCATTGACCGGGTCTCTACCATTCTTCACAATGTCTTCCACAGGACAGTTCATAATATCAATACTCCCCGACCAGATACCTGAACTAGAAGAGGTGAGTGTGTGTGTGTGTGTGTATGTGTGTGCGTGTGTGTGTATGTGTGTGTGCGTGTTTTGTAGAGAGAGCATGTAGCATATATTATGATGTGTGTGCATGTGACTGCTCCCTCTCTCCCTGTGTTTGCAGGTGTTCCTTGTAGAGTTAGTGAATGCTACTGGAGGTGCTAATATTGGTCGGTTTCCCCGAGCAACCATCACCGTGGCAGCTAACGACGGCCCTCATGGTGTGGTAGAGTTCGCGGCTGCATCTACTCCTGCACTAGAAGTTGGAGACGATGGCAACTCCACAGCTACACTCACTGTTACTAGGAGGTTAGAAGGGGGCGTGGCAGTTGGTAAGGGTTGTCAATGGTTTGTTTATTGTAGTGTTGGTTTCTTTGGTGCCGTGCGAGTGAGTTATTCAGTGCAGTCAGCTGACCCAGCCTCTCTGGCGCTGGTGGGCGGAGCCTCTGTGCTGTCTTACTTTACCACGCCCACCCCCAACACTACCATCGCTACTTCACTCTTGTTGCGAGGAATATCGGCAGATCTGAATGGGTGTGGTCGAGCTTGCCTGGCTGACAGGGCGTGTCTGTCCTTTTCTATCCATGAAGCTAGTAGCACGTGCAACTTGTTCCTGGTCATTGTGAGTGACAGCAATAGATTGCCTGTCACAGGATTAGACTACTACCAGAAGATGGAGGAGGAGGTGGGGCACACACACTCACACTCGCACACACACACACACACAACGTGGCCTATTGCAAGCTGTGAGTTGTGTTCTAAACATCCTATATTCCTTCACCTTGTGAGTGAGTTCAGAGTTCAGACTGAGCATGGAGTCATTGTGGGTGTCCTCAGCTAGAGTGAAATAGGACAATCTACTGTTGTGTGTGTGTGTGCTTCAAATGGAATACTCACATTTACACCTTGTAAAGAATGCTAGCAGAGATGGCACGTTCAATCTCCTCTTAAAGAAAGTTTGTAGAGTATCTTGCAGTGGTTGGTTCCAGAAAGAATAAGTTTATATGCTGTTATGTAGTTGTGTGTTGAGGCAATCTGCACAGAGCTGTAGGCTGACAGATGATACAGTGTGTGTGTGTGCGTGTGTGCAGATGGATTAAATGATAAACTGGTGTATTTACATTTGTTGCCATGGTATCTGCTACAGGTGTTAATATTTTACCAATCTGTGGCGTCTCCTGGAACTGACTTTGTCCCAGTTGTGAGTCAATCAGTCATTATACCGGATGGCGCTCGTGAAGTCCCTTTACCAGTTACTATATTGGGAGACAGTGTTCCAGAACTCAATGAAAGTCTGCTAGTCACTCTGACGGGGGTGGAGCTAACCACACCCACTGAGTCTGCAGCCATGCCTGTTCTGGGTTCCTTGGCACGTGCTACTCTTGTCATTTTGGAGAACGATGATCCACGAGGTATATTTGTGGTGGAGACAACAGATGGGAGGTCAGAGGTCAGAGTGGTAGAGCCAGAGTCCCTCACATTGGGGGTGACCCTGGTCGTCAGGAGGGAGAGAGGGAGCATTGGGCGTGTCTCCGTGGCTTGGAGCGTGACAGGAGGTAGTGCAACTCAAGGAGAAGACTTCACAGGTGAGGGTTCAAAGGTCAAGTGGAAACTTGGAGTCATGGTCAACTGCACGGCTAGCTATTATAATACGTGTGTTGTGATCCACAGGGGGCGGAGCTACGTTAGTGTTTGAAGAAGGAGAAGTAATGAAGTCGATAGCTATCATCGTATCCCCTGACGACATCCCTGAACTAGACGAGACTATCATAGTGTCACTGAGCACGCCCAGTGATGGAGCATCCATATCTCCAAGTCATAGTTCAGTGTCAGTGATGATCGAGGCTAATGACCAGGTTGCCGGGCTTGTAGCGCTGGCACAAGACTCACGATCAGCTGTGGTGGGAGAAGGTGAGAGGGCAGAGTTCACTGTGGTGCGAACTCTCAGTGCCCTAGGGCGTGTGGACGTGAACTGGACCATCACTGGCAATACGGACCCCACGGCCGAGTTCACAGCAACTACTGGCACCGCCGTCTTTATGGATGTACGTAGAGGGAGGAGTGGGCGTGGCATGCGGTCACCTGAGCTGTGGTGTATAATGTGTGGGTGGGGTGGTATATAGAAGTTAAGAAACTATCAAGTGGGAATGCAGAATGGATTGTTGGAGATGAATCACCATAGGGTGTGGCTTAGGGATGAATTACAGCGGGTGTGGTTAAGGAACAATGTGAGTGTGGCTTAGGGATGAATTACAGCGGGTGTGGTTAAGGAACAATGTGGGTGTGGCTTAGAGATGAATTACAGCGGGTGTGGTTAAGGAACAATGTGGGTGTGGCTTAGGGATGAATTACAGCGGGTGTGGTTAAGGAACAATGTGGGTGTGGCTAGTAATTATGATGATCTGATGTCCATGCAGACTGAAAACACGACTATTATTTCTGTTCTGGTGCGAGAGGATGCCACGCCTGAATTGGAGGAGCGATTCGTGCTCAACTTGGTCTCCGTGGAAACCATCAGTGGTTCCATTTCCCCAGGTACAGGCGTGGCACGTCTGGATGCCATGGCAACCAGTGCGGACATCACTATCAGTGCCAGCAACAATCCTCACGGGCAAGTGGACTTCCAGACGTCATCCCTGATGGTGAGTGTGGAGGAAGGACAACTTCTGCAACTCACAGTCATCAGACAGTTCGGGATATTCGGTGAGGACCCGGGGGCAGATTGGACGTGTGTGTACATGCGTGTGGGTGTGTACATGTGTCTGAGGGTGTGGGGGGTGTACATGTGTCTGAGGGTGTGTGGGAGGTGTACATTATGTGTGTACACGAGCCTGTCGGAGTGTTTATGGTGTATGTATATGTGTTTGTGTGCAGGTACTCTTGAGGTGACTTATAGGGCACAGAATGTAAGTGGGAGTGGTCTGGATGCTGGCGTGGATGTGGCCACACCCAACTTGGACTTTGTGTCAGATAACAGGACAGTCCTTATGGAGGGAACTTCTACCGTCATCACTGTGCCCGTGCTACAGGTGAGGGGGCGTGGCTTGGCTGGATATCTTGGAGTATTCCTTTACACAGCACACAGCTAGCTGTATGTTGTTAATGGAGTCGTCAGTCAGTCAGTCAGTCAGTCGGTCAGTCAGTCAGTCAGTCGGTCAGTCGGTCGGTCGGTCGGTCGGTCGGTCTGTCGGTCTGTCGGTCTGTCGGTCGGTGATGGTGTCTTCCCAGCTAGTGAAGATGAGTAGTGCCAGTGTCTACTGGTCCCAGTCTCTGGTGTGCAGTAATGTGTTATGAAACAAATACCGTAATAGATAATAAGACAAACAGCAAAAGTTCACCTGACTGAAGAACTTTGCAACTGACTCTAAGTTCACCTGACTGAAGAACTTTGCAACTGACTTTAAGTTCACCTGACTGAAGAACTTTGCAACTGACTCTAAGTTCACCTGACTGAAGAACTTTGCAACTGACTCTAAGTTCACCTGACTGAAGAACTTTGCAACTGACTCTAAGTTCACCTGACTGAAGAACTTTGCAACTGACTCTAAGTTCACCTGACTGAAGAACTTTGCATCTGACTCTAAGTTCACCTGACTGAAGAACTTTGCAACTGACTCTAAGTTCACCTGACTGAAGAACTTTGCAACTGACTCTAAGTTCACCTGACTGAAGAACTTTGCAACTGACTCTAAGTTCACCTGACTGAAGAACTTTGCAACTGACACTAAGTTCACCTGACTGAAGAACTTTGCAACTGACTCTAAGTTCACCTGACTGAAGAACTTTGCAACGGACTCTAAGTTTCACTGACTGAAGAACTTTGCAACTGACTCTAAGTTACACCTGACTGAATGAACTTTGCAACTGACTCTAAGTTCACCTGACTGAAGAACTTTGCAACTGACACTAAGTTCCACCTGACTGAAGGAACTTGTAACTGCTCTAAGTTTCCCCTGACTGAATAACTTTGCAACGTAACTCAGTTCCCTGACTGATAACTTGCCACTGACTCTAATTTCAATCACCTGACTGAAGACTTTGCAACTGACTCTAAGTTCACCTGACGGAAAACTTTGCAACTTGTTACTCTAAGTTCACCCTTACTGAAGAACTTTGCAACTGACTCTAAGTTCACCTGACTGAAGAACTTTGCAACTGACTCTAATGTCAACCGACTGAAAGAACTTGCAACTGACTCTCTAGTCACCTGACCTGAAGAAACTTTGCAAACTGACGCTAAGTTCACCGGACTGAAGAACTTGCACTGACTCTAAGTCACCTACTGAAGAACTTCGCAACTGACTCTACGTTCACCTGACTGAAAGAACTTTGCAACTGACCTAAGTTCACCTGACTGAAGAACTTTGCAACTGAATCTAAGTTTCCCTGACGAAGAACTTTTGTCAACTGACCTCTAAGTTCACCTTACTGAAGAACTTTGCAACTACCTAAGTCACCTGACTGAAGAACTTTTGAACTGACCTCAAGTTCACCTGACTGAAGAACTTTGGCAACTTCTCTAAGTTCACCTGACTGAGAACTTTGGCAACTGACTCTAATTCACCTGACTGCAGAAACCCCCTTTGGCAACTGACTTCCTAAGTTCACCTGAACTGAAGACCTTTGCACTGACTCTAAGTCACCTGACTGAGAACTTTGCAACTTGACGCTAGTTCACCTGACTGAAGAACTTTTGCAACTGACTCTAAAGTTCACTACACCTGACTGAAGAACTTTGCAACTGACACTAAGTTCACCTGACTGAAGAACTTTGCAACTGACTCTAAGTTCACCTGACTGAAGAACTTTGCAACTGACTCTAAGTTCACCTGACTGAAGAACTTTGCAACTGACTCTAAGTTCACCTGACTGAAGAACTTTGCAACTCGTGACTCTACCATTTTAGTTCAAGTTTCTAATCAATTATTTACTGAAGGAAATCAGAAGTTTCAATGATTTCTCCCCAGCTAAATATGTATCTGTGTTAGTATGTATTTATTGGCGAGCGAGCGAGACACTCTTAGGGGTAACACAATTGAAAATTGGGGATATTTATTTGTTTATATATATGTGTGGACATATGTGTAGCATTTTGTACTTTGACCCTCAGGTATTTTTGTGTTAGCTCTGCTTTCGACCCCATCCCAAATTTCACTAAACAGATTCTTCTGATTTAACGATCATTACCATAGCACCCTAGAAATTGAATTGTTTACCACTTTGAATTGTATTGCGGGTGTAGTTAAAACACAAAAACTTACCAGAGTTCCAAATTCTATTCGAGGTAGTGGCGGTGGTAAGTTAATATGCTAGTTATAAGCCTACGCAACAGAATTTACTTGAAAATTCATTGGCCACTAGACTACTCACAAAGGTAAGTCTTGCATAGGTATGTTCAGTTGTGTGAAAATATTGTGCGTTACAACTAATATCACAAAGAAAATGTTTAAATAGTGGGACTTGTTTTTGTTGCTTTATTTATTTATTTATTTATTTTTATTCAAAGAGTTGCGGGGAGTGGTTACTATGGCATTGAATCCCTTTAAATATCATATATACGTAATTTAAAAACTCGACTTTTTTTTAGTAGCTACTAGCTTGTGGTGTTAGAAGTTAAATCAAAGTTTAACAATACTGTAGTGTGTTTTAGGCTCACTCACCATTTGTGCTCAAGCACATCACTAGTGATGTATTTAATGAACGCTTGTGTGTCGGCAGCGACACCGTGTGTCGGCAGCGACACCGATGCTGCGTGTCGGCAGCGACACCGATGCTGCGTGTCGGCAGCGACACCGATGCTGCGTGTGGTGGTCATTACCTCTTTGGTCATACCAGTTGTCCTGCTATTGTATGGTACTTTACCCAATGTGCTATTTATCCATGCAGGATACGGTAGCAGAAGTGGCGGAAGTGTTTGCTGTTCGTCTGCTGGCAGTGACTCTAGTGCAAGGTACACTGAACTCTATCCCACCCACTATTGGCCCTAACAATGTTGCCATGGTGACCATCACATCCAACGACAGCCCAGAAGGCATCATCACGTTCACACAAGACTCCTACACTGTCCAAGAGGGTGTGTCATACATCAATATCACCATTGCTAGGCAACAAGGAACAGTGGGTGTGGTTTCAGTCATCTACTTCAGCAGCAATGGTCTAGCACTGAATGGAGAGGACTACATTGTTGACCCGGTCAATGAAATATCTTTCAGTAATGGACAGTCGGAAGTGACGCTCTCCGTGAGGATAGAGGATGATGACATTCCTGAAGTAGACGAGGACTTCTGCCTGGGGCTACGCCTACCACGCAATGGAGCAGTCATTGGGAACATCAGTCAGAGTGAGTCTAGCTAACACATGCACACACATACATACACACACACACACACATACACACGTCTGCTAGTTGAAGAATCCTGTTTGTTTATTTGTTTGTTTGTTTGTTTGTCCAGCATGTGTGACTATCACAGCCAATGATGACACGACCGGAGTGTTCAGTTTCACTGCAAACTCACTCAACCACCAACTACTAGAGACACAGGGAACCACCACCTCCAACAATGGTAACATACACACACACACACACACACACACATACACACACATGCATACACACACATACATACACATACACACTAGCCCTACACACATGTATGCACTGTTGTTGTTGTTGTTGTTGTTTACAGTTGCAGTGCTGCGTGTGGTGAGGACTAGAGGTTTGTTTGGGTCAGTGAGTGTTCCTTATGAAGTAGTGGCAGTGTCTCCCAGTGGAGCTACCAGCAGTGACCTGTCCTCTCAGAGAGGTGCACTCGTGTTCCTGCCTTCAGAGACTCTGCAGGTAAACACACGCACACATGGACATACACACCTGGTCAACACATGCACACATGGACATACACACCTGGTCAACACATGCACACATGGACATACACACCTGGTCAACACACGCACACATGGACATAACACCTGGTCAACACAGCACCACATGACATACACAGCTGGTTCACACACACATACATGGACATACCACCTGTCAACACATGCAACACCACATGGACATACACACCTGGTCAACAACAAGTGCACCACATGGACATACACACCTGGCTCCACAACACACACACAGGACATACACACACCTGGTCAACCCACACACACATGGACATACACACCTGGTCAACACACGCACACATGGACATACACACCTGGGTCAACAGATGCCCACATGGACCTACACAACTTGTCAACACATGCACACAGGACATACACACCTGGTCAACCACACGCACACATGTACATACACACCTGGTCCCACAATGGACATACACACCTGGTCAACCACATTCACACATGGACATACACACCGGTCAACACAATGCACACATGGACATACAACCTGGTCACACATGCCACATGTACACTTACCACCTGTCACACCTCCAACATGTACAGACACACCTGTCAACACACGCACACTGGACATACCACCTGGTCCAACACATCACCACATGGACATACACCCTGTCCAACACATGCACACATGGACATAACACACCTGGTCAACAACGCACACATGAACTACACCACCTGGTCACAATGCACCACACATGGATAATACACACACCTGGTCAACACACCACACATGGACATACACACCTGGTCACACCCACCACATGGACAATACACACCTGGTCACACCGCACACCCATGACATAACCACACCGGTCACACATGCACCACTGGACATCACACCTGTCAACACACACACACATGGACATAACACACCTGTCAACACATGCCACATGGACTACACACCTGGGCAACACATTCACACATGGACTCCCCCTGGTCAACACATGCACCACATGGACATACACACCTGGTCAACACATGCACCACATGGACATACACACCTGGTCAACACACACACACATGGACATACACACCTGGTCAACACACACACACATGGACATACACACCTGGTCAACACACGCACACATGGACATACACACCTGGTCAACACATGCACCACATGGACATACACACCTGGTCAACACATGCACACATGGACATACACACCTGGTCAACACACGCACACATGTACATACACACCTGGTCCACACATGGACATACACACCTGGTCAACACATTCACACATGGACATACACACCTGGTCAACACATGCACACATGGACATACACACCTGGTCAACACATGCACACATGTACATACACACCTGGTCAACACACGCACACATGTACATACACACCTGGTCAACACACGCACACATGGACATACACACCTGGTCAACACATGCACCACATGGACATACACACCTGGTCAACACATGCACACATGGACATACACACCTGGTCAACACACGCACACATGGACATACACACCTGGTCAACACATGCACACATGGATATACACACCTGGTCAACACACACACACATGGACATACACACCTGGTCAACACACACACACATGGACATACACACCTGGTCAACACACGCACACATGGACATACACACCTGGTCAACACATGCACACATGGACATACACACCTGGTCAACACATTCACACATGGACATACACACCTGGTCAACACATGCACACATGGACATACACACCTGGTCAACACACGCACACATGGACATACACACCTGGTCAACACACACACACATGGACATACACACCTGGTCAACACATGCACCACATGGACATACACACCTGGTCAACACATGCACACATGGACATACACACCTGGTCGACACACGCACACATGTACATACACACCTGGTCAACACATGCACACATGGACATACATGCACTATGGTGGATGCATCACTAGCATGCTATACCTAGTTCTTGACTGACACATGTGCATCAAATGGAATGGGATTGCTAGAAGTAAGTGTGAATGTGTGTGTGTGTGTGTGTGTGTGTGTGTGTAGGAGTTCAGTATAGAGGCTGTATCAGACACTATCCCAGAATTGACGGAGTATTTCCGAGTGAACCTGCTCTCCCCTACTAACATGGCGCGTCTATCTGACTCCAACATTGTGGCTAATGTCTCTATCCTGGCTAACCAGGACCCTCAGGGGGTGTTCTCACTGAGGCCCCTGACACGCCCCCTCGTAGGAGGGTATGTCAGTGTTGAAGAAGGTGTCGGCTATGTCAACATGCAGGTCACTCGCACTCAGGGGACGTTTGGGACCGTTGGTGTTACCATGGCAACCACACCAGCACTCGCCACATCTGCAGCAGGTAAGCACAAACCAATGAAATCCCTTCAGGTTTATACAGGTACGTGTGTGCTGCGTGTATGTATGTGTGTGACTGTGTAGGGGGTGTGTTGAGTAGTGCAGTGTACCAGGAGTTGGAAGGCCTGTCCCCCAGTGTCTGGTACCAGTTCCTGTCTGCTGGAGGTCCTCCATTACTGCTGGCTGGCACTGCCACTAATGTAGTGGTGTATGGCTGGAAGGGCGTGGTCTTACCCATACAGACACTCCCTGGAGTGGGCGTGGCAGCCATCACATCCTTCAGTCCATATGCTGGTGTAGATGTAGTTGTGGTTGCTAATGGAGGCTCAGCTGGTGCTAGGGAGACATCATCACACGTGTACATACTCTATAACAATACAGACCAGCTCTCTCTGGTGAGTGGGGACGTGGCCAAGGGAAGTGGGTGGGGGCGTGGCTAAGGGAGTTGAGTGGGATGTGGCTAAGAGAGGTGGTGGGGGCGTGGCTAAGGGAGGTGGGTGGGATATGGCTAAGAGAGGTGGGTGGGGGCGTGGCTAAGGGAGGTGGGTGGGGGCATGGCTAAGAGAGGTGGGTGGGGTCGTGGCTAAGGGAGTCGGGTGGAGGCGTGGCTAAGGGAGGTGGGTGGAGGCGTGGCTAAGGGAGGCGGGTGGGTTGTATCGTAACTGTGACGTGTTATATTTATTTAGCGCTAACGAGAAACTCTTGGTTGGACACATACACCATATGCAGTTTTCACAGATAATGAGATTCTTATGAAACTAAGTCTAGATTACTTGAGCACTGAATTTAAGAGATAATTTAGTGATGACCCTTACCATACTGTAATGATCCGTGCTGTATGTTGCTATGCTACAGGTCCAGTCTGTGGCCAGCGTTGGTGCCAGTGATGTGGTAGTGTTCCAGGACCCAGGTTCTGGTTCTGGTTCTGGTACTGGTTCTGCTGACTGGTATGTGGTGCTGGCTAATGGAGAAGACAGTGCAGGCAACCCTAACGTGGACTCTGTCCTCTACCTGTGGAATGGGACGGCACTGGTCCACACCCAGTCTCTCGCTACCAGTGGGGCGTCGGCCTTGGAAGTGTTCACTGTGGGAGGGAGTCTGTATCTAGCAGTGGCCAGTCTCACAGACACCAGGTGGGTGTGGTTAGGGGTGGGGCGGTAATGGTAGCAGATATACCCATGTGGTAAAGGGTTGTTATACTACTTACTTGTTGCTGCAGGTCTGAAATATTCATTTGGACATCTGGTCGATTTAGACTAGACCACACCTTCCCTACAGCGCGTGCTACTGATATAGCCTTTCTGCCCCAAGGTCCGTTCCTTGTTGTCACCTCCGCCAGTGTGGGTGTGTCTGTGTTAGTTCGGAGTGGGAGTGGCATGTTTGTTGAGAACACAACTCTATCCACTCAACCTGCTCGCAAGGTGGAGCTGGTGGCCATGTCTGGAGGGGGTGTGGTCATTATCTCGTATTCTACTTCTCCTACTCAACTCTATTCTGTCACCAATACTACCTCAGGGATGCCAGAGGCCACGCCCATCTCTGTAAGGAATAGCTGTGGTATGGTAACTATGGTGATATTTTATAAAACAATACCCAATTACTAGTGTGATGTATCCATGGTAACCTTTAATGTAGTGTATCTAGTATGTGCATAGTAAGGTGAATTCATGATGTGTTTATGGCGATAGTTAGTTCAGGTAACAGTGTCTGTCAGGCACTCTGCCTGCATCTGGCGATAGTTAGTTCAGGTAACAGTGTCTGTCGGGCACTCTGCCTGCATCTGGCGATAGTTAGTTCAGGTAACAGTGTCTGTCGGGCACTCTGCCTGCATCTGGCGATAGTTAGTTCAGGTAACAGTGGGTCGGGCACTTGCCTTGCATCTGGCGATAGTTAGTTCAGGTAACAGTGTCTTGTCGGGCACTCTGCCCGCATCTGGCGATAGTAGTCAGGTAACAGGTCTGTCGGGCACTCTGCCGCATCTGGCGATAGTTAGTCAGGTAAAACAGTGCTGTCGGGCCTCTGCATGCATCCTGGCCGATAGTTGTTCAGGTCAGGTAACGTGTCTGTCGGGAACCGCCTGCATCGGCGATAGTTAGTTCAGGTAACAGGTCTGTCGGGCACTCTGCCTTGCATCTGGCGATAGTTAGTTGCAGGGGTAACAGTGTCTGTCGGGCACTCTGCAGGCAATTGGCGATAGTTAGTCAGGTAACAGTGTCTGTCAGCATCTGATGCATCTGGGACTAGTTAGTTCCAGGTAACAGTGGTCTGTCAGGCACTCTGCCTGCATCTGGCGATAGTTTAGTTCAGGTAACAGTGTCTCGTTGGGCACTCTGACTGCACTGGACGATAGTTTAGTTTAGGTACAGTTCGTCGGGCACTCTGCTGCATCTGGGATAGGTAGTTCAGGTGGTAACTGTTGTCGGTCGGGCACTCTGCCCGCATCTGGCGATAGTTAGTTCCAGGTAAAAGTGTCTGTTGGGCACTCTGCCTGCATCTGGCGAAGTAGTTCCGTACAGTGCTGTCGGGCACTCTGCCTGCATCTGGCGTAGTTAGTCAGGTAACAGTGGATGTCGGGCACTCTTCCTGATTTCTGGCGATAGTTAGTTCAGGTAACCAAGTGTCGTCGGGCACTCTGCCTGCATTGCGATAGTTAGTTCAGGAAAGTGTCTGTCGGGCACTCTGCCGGAATCTGGCGATAGTTAGTTCAGGTAAACAAGTGCTCTGTTCGGGCACTCGCATGCATTTGGCGATAGTTAGTTCAGGTAACAGTGTCTGTCAGGCACTCTGCCTGCATCTGGCGATAGTTAGTTCAGGTAACAGTGTCTGTTGGGCACTCTGCCTGCATCTGGCGATAGTTAGTTTAGGTAACAGTGTCTGTCGGGCACTCTGCCTGCATCTGGCGATAGTTAGTTCAGGTAACAGTGTCTGTCGGGCACTCTGCCTGCATCTGGCGATAGTTAGTTCAGGTAACAGTGTCTGTCAGGCACTCTGCCTGCATCTGGCGATAGTTAGTTCAGGTAACAGTGTCTGTCAGGCACTCTGCCTGCATCTGGCGATAGTTAGTTCAGGTAACAGTGTCTGTCGGGCACTCTGCCTGCATCTGGCGATAGTTAGTTCAGGTAACAGTGTCTGTCGGGCACTCTGCCTGCATCTGGCGATAGTTAGTTCAGGTAACAGTGTCTGTCAGGCACTCTGCCTGCATCTGGCGATAGTTAGTTCAGGTAACAGTGTCTGTTGGGCACTCTGCCTGCATCTGGCGATAGTTAGTTTAGGTAACAGTGTCTGTCGGGCACTCTGCCTGCATCTGGCGATAGTTAGTTCAGGTAACAGTGTCTGTCGGGCACTCTGCCTGCATCTGGCGATAGTTAGTTCAGGTAACAGTGTCTGTCAGGCACTCTGCCTGCATCTGGCGATAGTTAGTTCAGGTAACAGTGTCTGTCAGGCACTCTGCCTGCATCTGGCGATAGTTAGTTCAGGTAACAGTGTCTGTTGGGCACTCTGCCTGCATCTGGCGATAGTTAGTTTAGGTAACAGTGTCTGTCGGGCACTCTGCCTGCATCTGGCGATAGTTAGTTCAGGTAACAGTGTCTGTCGGGCACTCTGCCTGCATCTGGCGATAGTTAGTTCAGGTAACAGTGTCTGTCAGGCACTCTGCCTGCATCTGGCGATAGTTAGTTCAGGTAACAGTGTCTGTCAGGCACTCTGCCTGCATCTGGCGATAGTTAGTTCAGGTAACAGTGTCTGTCGGGCACTCTGCCTGCATCTGGCGATAGTTAGTTCAGGTAACAGTGTCTGTCGGGCACTCTGCCTGCATCTGGCGATAGTTAGTTCAGGTAACAGTGTCTGTCGGGCACCCTGCCTGCATCTGGCGATAGTTAGTTCAGGTAACAGTGTCTGTCGGGCACTCTGCCTGCATCTGGCGATAGTTAGTTCAGGTAACAGTGTCTGTCAGGCACTCTGCCTGCATCTGGGCTAGGTCCACACAACAATGACACACTAATTCCCTTTCTGTTCAGTTCAAGTTTAAATCATTCTTACAAGATTCCAATGGAGAGAGTGAGAGTGTCTGACTGACCCTGCCAGCCCTCATGTGCACTGCCAATGAAAACAGCAAACATTCACACAAACTAAATAATTCTAACGAGTAACCTAGGCAACATAAAAGTAATACATAATATTAGCTCCTGCAACTACCACTACCAAAACTAACACACAAACATACAAACAGAATTAATGTCTGACAGTAAGTTATTATTGTTGAGGGGGTGTGGTCCCACAGTATCCATAGCAATGTTTCATGTAATGGCATCCATAGTCCATAGTAACAGTTGCCATGTGTATCATGTGATCGTATCAGTGGTAATGTTGATTTTATGTGTGTGTGTGTGTGTGTGTGTGTAGAGTGTTGTTCTGCCAGTGTCTAGTTGTGTGTATTCATTCTCCATCTCCTCCTCCATCTCCTCCTCCATCTCCTCCTCCTCTATGGATTTCCTGGCAGTAGCTAGACCAGCTCTCAACTCTGCACTCATTTATGAAGTTACAAGTATACAGCCAGACTCCAATGACTTCTACACCAGGTATGTGTGTGTATGTATGTGTGTATGTATGTATGTATGTGTAATGTATGTATGTATGTGTGTGTTCTGTTTGTGTTTAGGAGTCTGGAGTTGTTGTTTGGTCCCGGAGAGAGTGTGTTGAATTTCTCTGTTGCTGTATTTGATGATAGTATTCCAGAAATAAATGAAAACTTCACTCTCTCTTTGAGCAATCCAGTGGGCGGAGCCAGACTGGATGACTCTCAGACATCAGTGGGTGTGGTTATATTGAGTAATGATGATGCACACGGTGTCATTGGGTTCTCCACCAGCTCTCTTTCCCGGGTAATTAGCGAGGAATCCTCAGATGTGACTGTCACTTTAGGTGTACAACGAAATGCTGGCATTTTTGGTCAAGTAGTTGTCGAGTGGGCGTTGTCTGGTGTGCATCAATTAGGAGAGGTGTCGCCCTCATCTGGACAGGTATGCATAAATACATATATTGTCTCTATGTGCATGTGTCAGCCCCTCCCCCAGTTCTGTGTGCATGTGTCAGCCCCTCCCCCAGTTCTGTGTGCATGTGTCAGCCCCTCCCCCAGTTCTGTGTGCATGTGTCAGCCCCTCCCCCAGTTCTGTGTGCATGTGTCAGCCCCTCCCCCAGTTCTGTGTGCATGTGTCAGCCCCTCCTCTCTGTGTTTTGTATTTCACAGGTCACCTTCCTTCCTGGTGTTGCCATGACTACCATAACACTAGTAGTACGAACTGATACCATCCCTGAGCTGAATGAGGTTACCACGGTAACACTTACCAACATCCTAGAGAACGGTGTACCAGATGGTGGTGACATGTCTAGAGGTGCGAGACTAGAGGCTGGGAGGAGTGAAGCTGTGATCACAGTGCTAGCTAATGATGAGCCTCATGGAGTCCTCACGTGGGGAGCCCCTGGCATGATTACTGTAGCAGAACTGGATGGACCATCTAATGTGGTCTCACTGAGCGTGCTCAGAGAGTTTGGTACTGTTGGTGCTATTGTAGTGGGCTACTCTACAGATATTGATGCATCGGCATTCTCCGATAACTTGGCCACACCTCTCATGGACTTTGTACCCATAACTGGTGAAGTGGTCATTGGAGACAATCAGACTTCAGCCGACATTTCTATTATCATATTGCAGGTACAGGGTGGGTAAGGGGTGGATAATGGTAAGGGTGGATAATGGTAAGGGTGGGTAAGGGGTGAATACAGTGTGGCTAGAGTGGGTAAGGGGTGACTAGGACAGATACAGGGTTAGGGACAGGTGATGGCTAGAATTTGGATTAAATGACTTTTTGTATAGTTCAAGTAAGATGGTCGAAATTCAAGAGATGAGCTAGTTAATACATGACCTCATAAACTTTTAATTATGGACATCTTCTGAGATGTTGACAATCAAACCATGGGTAGGCAACAACAAAGATAGAATAAGTGATGCTGGTAAAGGGTGGACTATAAGTGATGTTGGTAAAGGGTGGACTATAAGTGATACTGGTAGAGTATAAGTGATGCTGGTAAAGGGTGGACTATAAGTGATACTGGTAAAGGGTGGACTATAAGTGATGTTGGTAAAGGGTGGACTATAAGTGATGCTGGTAAAGGGTGGACTATAAGTGATGCTGGTAGAGTATAAGTGATGCTGGTAAAGGGTGGACTATAAGTGATGCTGGTAGAGTATAAGTGATGCTGGTAAAGGGTGGACTATAAGTGATGCTGGTAAAGGGTGGACTATAAGTGATACTGGTAGAGTATAAGTGATGCTGGTAAAGGGTGGACTATAAGTGATGCTGGTAGAGTATAAGTGATGCTGGTAAAGGGTGGACTATAAGTGATGCTGGTAAAGGGTGGACTATAAGTGATGCTGGTAAAGGGTGGACTATAAGTGATACTGGTAGAGTATAAGTGATGCTGGTAAAGGGTATTCCCCCAGTTCTGTGTGCATGTGTCAACCCCTCCCCCAGTTCTGTGTGCATAAGAGGTGCTGGTAAGACAGGGGGATGTGTTTGTTTGTGTAGGATAATGTTCCTGAGTCTAATGAAAGTGTGTATGTGAACCTGACATCAGTCCGGCTAGTGAACGAGGATGACAGACGAGGAAGTGTGACTAGTTCCCCTCGCGTTAGTGAAGATGGTCGTTTACTACAAGTGGTCATAGCAGAGAATGACAACAACCGTGGATTGGTCAGCTTCACTGAGACCAATGTATCTGTGGTGGAGTCGTTTGGAGCTACAGTGATGCTGCAGATTGTCAGGGAGAGGGGGGCCTTTGGTCAGGTGGGTGTGTCTTATGAGGTGCGACCTGGCACAGCCACTGCAGAGGACTACACCTTACCAATCACTGACATGTTGATGTTTGAGTCAGGAGAAGTTGTTAGGAATCTGAGCATTGCTATAGTGGATGACGTCATGCCGGAGTTAGACGAGGTGTTTGAGGTGGTGTTGGTGGATCCTACAGGAGGCGTGGCCATAGGTACGCCAGCTAGTGTATCCATCACTATCCCTAGCAACGATGACATCAACGGAGTCTTCTCTTTCACTTCTGACAGTCTCTTGGTGAGGGGGGGAGGGCTACATGTGTGGGTGTGGTATGGTGAGGGAGGGAGGGTTACATGTGTGGGTGTGGTATGGTGAGGGAGGGAGGGGCTACATGTGTGGGTGTGGTATGGTCTTGATAGGAGAGAGGAAAGAGACTCACAAGTGCACAGGAGCTGGAGCATGTATAGTGGGTGATGTGTGTGTGTGTGTGTGTAGATTCTGGTGTCAGAATCTTCTGGTAACTCGGGTGGCATTGCTGGGTTCACAGTGCAGCGAGGAGTTGGATCTACTGGTACTAATATCGTGTATTGGGAGGTGGAGTCAGCCGGTAGACTGGACTTGACACCTGCATCTGGCAACCTCACATTCATGGAGGTATGTCTCAATCCACGGGTGGGTGTGGTCTAGTTGCTATGGTTACTGTATCCCTATCTTATACAGGGTGAGACACGGCAGTCGTTCAGTGTAGAGGCGATCGGAGATGGAATTCCAGAACTCCAGGAGTCGTTTGCCATACAGCTCGTCACTATCGAGGGGGCGGGGCGCATCGTGGACCCCCAAGTGGCACGTGTTGCTATACAGAGCAGTGATGACCCGGCCGGGATACTGAGTCTGGAGAACATCCCTGAGGGACTGACCATAGATGAGGGAGATGCCATATCTGTGCGTGTGTTACGTAGTGCGGGCAGTCAGGGAACAGTGACAGTGACCTGGGCCATACAACCACCTCAAACAGACCTCTTCACTCCCGTCACTGACACAGTGGTGCTCCTTACCGGACAGACAGAAACTACCTTCTCCATCCAGGTCAGGCTTAGTCGGCCTGCACACACACACACACACACACACACACACA
>WLWD01004610.1_pt1 | contig 22115 bp, 22 predicted proteins | sample 6712731 | NCBI WGS metagenome assembly WLWD01 (sample SAMN12718690, study PRJNA576275) | sponge metagenome | isolation source: marine sponge | host: Mycale hentscheli | place: New Zealand: South Island, Marlborough, Capsize Point | collected 2014-11-01
AACAACTAACTCTCTGCAACTGCTTGAATTGAAGGGAAAAAACAACAACAAAACAATACACGTTATTTAAACGTTTTCTTTGTGATATTCTTTAGCTAAGTAGTGGTTGTAACACACAATGCTTTGACACAACTGGACATGCACCTACACAGACTTACCTTCGCAGTAGTCTAGTGGACAATGTATTTTCAAGTAAATACCATTGCGCACGGCTTATAACCATGACAAAGAGCGCATTGACTTACCACCGCCACTAACTCGAATAGAAATGGAAGTCCCTTAAGTTTTCAAGTTTTAACTGCACCCGCAAAAGAATTCAAAACGGTAAACAATTCAATTTCTAGGGTGATACGGGTACTGATTGATAAACCAGAGGATTCTGTTTAGTGTAATTTGGGAGGGGGTCGACCACATAACTAACACAAAAACGCGAGGGTCAAAGTACAAAATGACATACGTACGTCCAAACATATATACAAATAAACATCCCCGATTTTTTAATTTTTACTCCTGTAAGTGTCTCGCTCGCTACGCTCGCTCGCCGATTACGAGTTCTACAAAAGAAATATTCTTCATGCAATGAAATCAGGCCTAACTTTAAATTACCTCTTTTAAAACGAAGAACACGAGTTGATAACTCTGGAGGAGATCCTCCAATGCTAGGCTGAGCTGTGGATAGGGACAGTTCTACATCCTTCCAATCCTCTCCAGTCTGCTGCTTGATAAAACCATGATAATGGACCTATACAGCATAAAACCTATCTAAACACATTAAAACTGAATGTAGTGGGCACAAAATTAGCGTTATGACACAACAACACACAAACGCTACAACTACAAAAATATGAAATATTATGAGTACTATTTATATAATTATATGCTTGTGTGTCACTAACAATGACGACGGTGCGTGTATTTAAGAATAATTTATTAGCTGAGACAGTAAAACTTTGCCACGAACTGAAGAATCAAGAAAACAACAACTATTGTAGTTAAAATCATGTGAAATCACGATGAAAGTCAATAAAAAAGCATTCAAAAGGGAAGGCAATAGTTTCACAATTCCTAAGTCCACAATCATACATGGAAGGGCAGAGAAACAAAAACCAGGAAGAGATAGACAAAGGAGGAGAAGAGAATACATGGTTCAAGGAAAGAGCTGAAGAGAGGAAAGTTTTCAGGAATAAAAGATAGCAGGAGAGGAAAACTGATGCAACTAAACCAAGTGGTAGAGGGTAATAAGAATGCTACTGCATTCCTAATTTGCAAAGGAGGTTAGCATCAAGTCCCACTGTGTGGCAGGATACTTGGTAGTTTAAATAATAGAATTATTTTCAATCTGGATCCATACCACAATGAAATGATCAATAAAAAAGCATTTACATTTTAAGTCTGAAAAAGCTAAACCAGGGCGAATTAAAAGCTTATGGAAAGTTGAAAATTGGGGAGAAAAACCCTTTCTGTCAAATTGATTTTAAAAATGTTTAGCTAATTGCTATAAACATTATTATGACTACTTGTGATCCTAATAATGGTAATTATAAAATATTTAAACAAAAATTGTAATAATTTTCCTTTTTTAAAAGCCTATGAAGTAGTGAGAAGAAATTATTTTGAATAATGATAAAAAAAGTTAATCTTGATTTCATCGTCACTCCTCACCGGCCCCGCCCCAGTAAGATGTGTGCGTCCAGGGACTTTCTTATGCCGGGATAGACCCACAAATAATATAATAATTATAATGAATAATAATAAAATAACCAAGTGTACTCATTAGGTATCTGTATTACAGAACATTATTTTGACTAAGTTTCAACCAAGCTTACTTGACTTACTTCTATCGTATTTGAAGAAAACCAAACAAACTAGGTCAGTGAGCAAATCAACGAAAACGAGCAGAATTTTATAAAAATAACAAAAATCATAGTTTATAAAAGCAGCTTAAATTCTAGTACATTCAAAATAATTCTAAAATCCATATAATATTTCATTTACAAATTAAATGACAATAACTACCAGGATTATATGCGGACAAAATATCTATTTTAACTTTCTAAGAACTTGCACTAAGGGTTACTCACCCTCTTGAGCAGAAAAAAGTGAAATAAAAGTGCATTGATAGATTAGTCTTCATAATTCAGGTCCACATACCCAATAACAAATATTTATTGCTCATATTTTTAAGCATATAAATCTTTTCAAACATTATGTGCCAATATATACGTTAGTCCGAAGACTAACCGCACATTTTCTTGCATGGTGTCAACTTTTCCTGGGTTGAGTTTTTCTGCATTTTCCTTCAAAACAGAGATCTTTTCTTGTGTTACACTTCTCTCTTCAGCCACCTTAGAGAGACGAGAATCCAAGTCTGCTATCTTAGCCTGCAAGATTTATATTAATTTCAAGTGCACGCAACACCAAATGTATACTTACCTCATATTTCTCAAAAAATTCTATGACAGCTACATGTATTACATTGTCCTTGTTGACCAACTGGAATAAGCTGTCATCCTTACCCTAACAACAGTGACCAGTGTAAACATTAGTTTTTCCCATGCTGTAGGTATTATACATACTTTCACAGAATGAACACTTGAAATATGACTTGCAAACTTATCCAATAACTTCTTTTCATCTTTTAGTACTTGTTCTTTAAATGTCAGCCGTTTGACATCTATTTCACATGCTGAGATTTCCTCCTGTTCAAACATTTACATAAAGAATTTTTTGAAAATTTCCATTGCTATATCTCTCAGATTGGCCGCAATTACATGCGTAATTACGTGCCTACCTTCAAAGCTTCATATTTCTCTGATCCCTGGCTTAGCAGATTGTCTTTAGTCTTGCTTGAATATATTACATCAGTAATTACTGCCTTTCCCTTGCCTTCAACTCTACAAAAAGATTATGAGAAATTCAGGGAGGAGAAAAACAAGAGAAAAATAGTGAAAATTCTCTTATTTAATTATGACAAGGTGATTCACATCTTGTGTACTCATCTTGTGTACTTGCTTTTTTGAGTAAGTTTATACCTAAATCAACAATTAATTGTTAGTAGTCACCAAATCAGAGAATGGCACAGACTAACAAACAGACAGACAACAGACAGACAGACAGACTGACTGACTGACTGACTGACAGGACGATCACTATAACCTTCTCATGCTTGGGTGCTGTGTGTTATTAACTAAAAATTGAAAACATTAAAAGTTTAGATTACTACCCCCCAAAAGGGTACTGTAACTAAAGAAAAAATTCCACCCTTTAAAACTATGAATATTTTATATAGAAATTAGTTGGTGAATGATATATAAGCACTGCCTGACTAGAGCTGGGCGATATACCGGTATTATCGTTGCACCACGATAAAAATCCTACATTGCAACGCGATATTTCAATTGTATTTGCACGATATTATCATTTTCTCACAAAATCGTTGGTATGGATCATTAAATTAGTGTGGGAACTTCTACCAGTGGCTCATGACAACCAGCAAACGGCACTTAGCAGCCCTAAAAAGTAAGTTTTAAAATTATGTCTGGCAAAAGGTTTTCAATGCCATAATAACTAGTCGCAGTAACTTTTTGTGACTTGAAAAAAAAGCATTTTGCAGGAGTTATCTCACAATTTAGAGCCTAAGTATAAAGTAAGACTTGGTTCATGCTGTAGTGTCAGAGAAAACTGGGGTCAAGCCTAAAAAGCCGTGTTTTAGGAGAAAAAAGGTAACCTGCGTGCACATGTAATATCTTGCTGTTTTGCTCGCTCGATAACTAACCATTACAATTTAAGCCTTTTTTTTTTTTTGTAATAATCAATGATGTCAGATCAAGGCAATGTCCAATTATAAATAAAATGCACATTATGTTTATTTAATCTGAAAAAAGGGGTGGGAACTATGTAGGTATGGTGATGGTGCATATGCGTGTGCATGTGTGTGTGAACATTTGCAGCCTTAAATAAAGCTTATAGAACTATTTCATTGTCTAAAAACAATATAGCTTTAAATTACCTCAAGCTCAATATGGTGTCATCAAACAAATCTGGTTGCTTATACCCTCAAGCATACTCAGAAATTCCATTTAAGTATTGAGGGGAAAGGGGCTATCTTTACTCTTAACTGATAATAAATTTGGACCACCATATAAATGAAATCTGGCATGAGATTTTGTGAGTTAGTTGCATCCACTTATACTCGCCCCTCCCCCCCAAATATTTATTGCTAGGGAGAGGAGGAGGAAGGGGGGGAGGGGGGGGGGGGAGGGCACACACGAGGCAGATTTAAGCAGTGGGAAAGTTTTTAGTTAATAATGAAATTATATTTTTCATGAAATGTAAAAGTGTTTGCATGAGAGTAAAACACATTCTCAACAATATTGAATAATTCTTAACTATTTTTTTTAAAGAAAACTTAAATTTTTGAGGAAAATTTCCCAAAAATCTTAATAAAATGATTTTGACTTGTTTGTGGACTATGCTTCAGATTGCATACTGTATAGAATGGGTTCGTGTTGCCATACTTTTATTACGTTGCTTGGTAAAGGGGTTAGTAAAATCAGGATTGCTGAAAAGCTTCACTTAAATTGGGTCCAGAAATAAGCATTAAAATAATACCGTCCTTCTGAAATCAATCGCTGATATACAAATAGTGAAAACGTTATTGTTATGTTGATCCAAAGCATAGGTCCCAATTTTATAAAAAGGACCCAAGAATGGGTCCTTATTTTTGAGGAGGACCCAAGAATGGGTCCTTATTTTTTAAGAGGACCCAAGAATGGGTCCTTATTTTTGAAGAGGACCCAAGAATGGGTCCTTATTTTAGAAGAGGACCCAAGAATGGGTCCTTATTTTTGAAGAGGACCCAAGAATGGGTCCTTATTTTTGAAGAGGACCCAAGAATGGGTCCTTATTCTTTTATTAGGGACTCAATTATAGTTTCCTATTCTTGAATATGGACCCAAGGATGGGTCCTTATCTTGAATAGGTTCCAAGAATTGGTCCCTATTTTTTTAATAGGACCCAAGAATGGATCCTTTGTTTATATAGTTGGGACTCTATAACGGGTACACATTCTTCAATAGGGACCCAGGAATGGGTCCTTATTCTTGAATAGGACCCAAGATTGGGCCCTTATTCAAACCAGAATGGGTTATTCTTGAATAGGACCCAACAGTGAACAAGACTCAAGAATGAGTCTTTGTTAAAACTCAATGACGAGTCTATACAATTGCGTATAGCTGAAAAATGGATGAGTTAGACCCCATCATGCAACTCAGATAATGATGAGCTAAAGTGATTGCCACACAACCATTGTGCACAGGTGAGTCTTTCATATTAGTATCTGCAACTTATTTATACTATTAGAGCATGTAATAATATGTAAGAATACGTAGAAATGGTTAAGTAAAAGGGACATATGATAATAGTCGATACACCAATTTAGTCAATAACTTGCTCATTTGAGTCACACTCAACAACAGGTAGCTTCTGAAGTGTATAAGATTCTTCTTCCTTAGACTTCATGACGGCAACCACACTCCGGTCCATCTTTACACCAATACTTGCATCTATTCCAATGAAGTTGGTAGAGAAGCCCTTAGTGCAGTCATGGTTTTGAATCACTAAGATGATTCTACAGCTAGCACAATGAAACTGCAATTATAAATATAGCTATAATTAATTTTATAATGACATTATAAAATTAATTATAGCTATATCTATAGTATTAGTAGCTCTGCATTTACAACTTACAAGAATGGATTCCTGTGATCGAGTACACATCTTAGGAGCTGGAACACTAACTTCAAGAACTATTCTCATAGCTTTTTTAGCATTGCGTTTCTTAATACATTCACCACCATCAGACTTCAATACAATGCCACTCCCAGTGCTTTCTAAGTACCACTTCTTTGGCTTTGTCATGTCTTCTACTCAAAAACTGCTCCCTGGGGCTGGTCAAACAGCAGGTACACTTATACACTCTAGACACACTGACAAAGTGAAAACTGATGGTAGTTTCTTCCAGTCACAAGTAGGGCAAACCACAAGATGCATACATTCAACACAAAGGCACACATATGAATGGCCATTCCATTAATATGAATAGCACAGTACCGGAGTATTACATTACACCATACACACAATTAGCTGTTTTTACTTGTTTGATCTTTCAACCCTCACTTCTTTTTTCTGTCATCATCTCATGGTGTGTATAGAGTCTCTGGTTCTGAGATTGTTGACTGTGCCTACTTATTTTAGTTGATGATCATTATAGTGAAATATTTATTTGATCTTCAGCCTATTTACTACTACATGGTCTAGTTGTTCACTTTGGCCAACCATTAGCTTTAGCTGCAATGGATGAGGAATTTGATGTGCCATTGGGACCACCAGCTAAATAGCTTTGTGAGGATATGATATACTTATCATCAGATTCTTCTTCCCAGAGTTCAGAAGACTTCTTGTTTCCATCTGATACAGAAAATGAAAACGCTGTTTGTGGACTGCAAGATGAAATGGTATCAAGTCAGCAAATTAGTGTTCCTGTGCCAGAAAACAAATGGGATTAACATTCATTGATCTCTACAGCGATCACTTCTGGAGCTACCATAGTTGATATAGTATCCCCTTTAAGTGAAGACCTTGCTAACATTTTAAGAAAAAAGAATGCAATTTCATCGAAGGTAATCCACTTAAATTATTAAATAGAGTATTTAACTTTTTTTTTTTACAAAATAGATTATGTGTAGAGGCCAAAAGAATCAACATTCTCAGGCATCCCATACTAATTCTTCCAATGTTTCAACCACATCTTCTCCAACCCAGCCATCCTCAAATGAGCTTTCTAATTCTATCTCAGATGGTGCTCCTCAGGTTGAAGTTGGTGATTATGTTGCAGTTATCTCGAGAAGTATGACCCTGAACAGCCTCAGATTGGAAAGACATCTATTTCAAGCATGGACGAGTCAGTGGACATAGACTGGTATATGGGGTGCTATAGTGGTAGCTGGAAGGTGTGCATGATTGGAAGAGGAACAACAAGAAAGGTTTGGAATGAATCTGTTCCATTTACAGCAATACTTCGTTCCATTCAGTTCACGAAGTCAATGAAACTTCATAAGGATACTGTGTTGGCATTGAAGAATAAATACCCTGGTCTTTTTTAGTCACTAATTATATACTATCGAACTCTATTTTTGGACGAATTACTATGTGGAATTGATATGCTATAAAAATTATTTCTCTTATTAGATCCAATAAACACTTGTTCTAATTAAGTGCCTGTAGTTCTTATTAGGACCCTTGGGGAAGGTTCTTACAGTTAAGACCATTGTTCTAACTTGGGACCTATTATTGGGGCCATTGTTGTAATTACAGACTTATAGTTGAAACTGTTGTTGTAATCAAAGTTCCATAGTTGGGTCCCTTGTTGTAACCAAGGACCCATAGTTGGGTCCCAAGTTGTAATCAAGGACCCATAGTTGGGTCCCAAGTTGTAATCAAGGATCTACAGTTGGGTCCCTTGTTGTCATCAAGGACCCATAGTTGGGTCCTTGTCGTAATCAAGGACCCATAGTTGGGTCCCAAGTTGTAATCAAGGACCCACAGTTGGGTCCCTTGTTGTCATCAAGGACCCATAGTCAGGTCCTTGTCGTAATCAAGGACCCATAGTTGGGTCCCAAGTTGTAATCAAGGACCCACAGTTGGGTCCCTTGTTGTCATCAAGGACCCATAGTTGGGTCCTTGTCATAATCAAGGACCCATAGTTGGGTCCCAAGTTGTAATCAAGGACCCACAGTTGGGTCCCTAGTTGTCATCAAGGACCCATAGTTAGGTCCTTGTCGTAATCAAGGACCCATAGTTGGGTCCCTTGTATAATCAAGGACCCATAGTTGGGTCCCAAGTTGTAATCAAGGACCCATAGTTGGGTCCTTGCCGTAATCAAGGACCCATAGTTGGGTCCCAAGTTGTAATCAAGGACCCATAGTTGGGTCCCTTGTCGTAATCAAGGACCCATAGTTGGGACTAGCAGGGACCCTTTTGTGAATATGGACCAAAGACTTGGAGTATTGGAAGAATAGGGGCCACAATTTCACAGATATTACCAAGTCATATTTAATGTGGACGCCAAATATCTGCTCAGAAAAGGAGTCACTCAACTTTATTATGACCTTATTTTTCATAGTCCCTTTGAGTACTCGAAACTTTAATGACAAATAAAATAAAGCACACAATTTATTTCAAACAAAAATCTTTAACTCCCTAAAAATGATGTTTTAAGTGTGGGCTGAATAAAGAACATGGCACAAAATGTTGTTTTTTAAAGTTGGTCATGAGAATAAACCAATATTGTTGAGAACCTGTTGTAAATTGAAGTGTGATTATTATTATTATTATTTTATTATTATTATTATTATTATTATTATTATTATAATTTTAAAACCACTATATAACAAGAGAATTAAAAGAGTTGTAATGTGATGTGATGGGTGGATGAAGGACAAACTCTAAATACACTAGTTAGCTAAAAGAAAAGAAGAAAAAAAAAGGATATTAATGATAATAAAACAGCTAAGTGTGAGAGGGGAGTGATACATTAATAAAGTGACTGTGACATCCGGAGCAAGGACATAAACAATCAAATGTGCAGGAATTGTCCGAATCAAAGTGCAATAAATAGATCCCAAAATTTTTGCTTGAGAGAACGTTTAATAGAAGTGAAGGACAATGAAAGATCAATAGGTGAGAATGTGTTCCATAGTAGAGATATGCAATTACAATATTGATGTCGTGTAGTGGAGATGCATTGGAACTTAATTTCTAATTTACGATTAGATGAAGATCTTGTGGACCCAGAATGAAGTGACTGTTCAGGGGTCGTAAATCCCTGAGCTGGAGGTTGGTACTGAATCGAAGGACCAGAGCCCACCATAAGCTATGCCCAGCTTCAGCAGGTTGACCCGCGGTCTGCATTCACTGAGCTTGACTTATGATGGACTAATTTTCCCAAGACAACTTACAGTGCATATACAGTTTGTGGTGGTTCTGTATGGATCATGAATATCATTAGATGATAATGAGTTGATGTAGCACATGTTAGCACATGTCACATGTTAGTTTATTGTTTGCTAAAGACTTTTCTTTGTTCAAGTAGCTAGACCTGAACAGTGACGTGATTAAATACATTACATGAATCAGATGGATGCTAAAGACATTTAAAAAAATAATAGGTCTAGTAATTGTAAGTAGTACATTAGTGGTAAAATATATTGAGATGAATTAGTCTTAATTAGTAAGGGTATGCCCACTTTAATTAAAGCAGCTTCCTTCATCCCTGTAAAGAACTACCAAATAAAGCTATATGTTTATATCTAAAGCCACCCTTTTCAGACTCACTCACCTAATTGAATTTTGGTCAACGCAATCTGACAACCCATAAACTACAACTTCGTTTCTTCCAGTAGCTAACGCAAAGGTACCTTTCGTTTGACTTGAGCCCGGTCAGCGTACACCACCACAGACTCAATGGCACAATCCCTCACCGCAGCTTCCACCACAAGATGGCTACCCGAGGGGAAAGCAAGCTTTTCAAAGTCAGGCATTGACGTCCAAAACTAAAAGTGCAGTCAGTCCGAGAAAAGTGATCATATGTGTACAACCTCCCCTTTAGTCGCCCGTGCGCTATTGAGGGTGTGGCTTAGCAATTGTCGCACATCGATCGATACTACATACACTGATTATGCAGGAAGTGACGTACAAGTGACCTTTACTTAGTAGTTGCTACGTCGCCATTTGGAGTGGTGCGTACATAGGTATTCTAGGCTAATTATGTCTTCATTTTGGGAGCGACCCTTACCTAGCTTAAAGGAAATTGAAGATCCTTGGGACAAATATGGCCTGAAGTATCCAGATATATTTTGCTACCTCATTGAATCGACTAGCAAGTATACTGGTGAAACTTTGAACGCTTACTCACAAAAGTCTTGATTCCTACAAATGGTTGGGTAGCTAACTTAAGGCTGTAGCAGTACCAGGTCTGATTATAGTAATTGGTTCAGTGTGTCACTCACAAAGGCTTACATTACCACCAGCAACTCCTTTGTTCAACAAACTATTTGGATGAACCCTTCATAACAATTACATTTATTATTAAATCAATTGAACTAATCAAGACGGGGCTTCTGCCTGACTTTGTTGGTAAATGGTTCACCAAAGAAGCAATGGTTATTTCAGCACATCCGTCTTCTAGCTTTTCTTCTGATAATATTGTGACCATGGAAGGTCCCGTTAGATTATGGTGCTACTGCAGGAAAACAGAGTCTGGAAAGATGATCTGCTGTGGTAATAGTAACTGCCAAACAGAAAGGTTTCATACGACTGAAGTGCCTGAAGATGAAATGGATTCCCAAAGGAAAGTGGCTATGTCCATCCTGTCATCGCATAAGGAAAAAAGTTGAAGTCTAAGTAAACTCTGTTGTTGTACTGTTCATTAACTATGTTTTTTGGAATAATTTTACCCCCCAACCAAATATTACAAATTTACTTTTTATCATATTATAACATTGTAACAACAAAAAAGTGGGAATGGTTTTAATTAAGGTGAAACAACTGATGGACATAAATTACGTAGTGCACAACGTATAACGGCTATTTTATCTATTGGACATTCTTTTTCACTGGTCATATAATGTTAATTGGCGTTGTTGACTCAAATATCTGTACTTTTGACAAAGTAGGCCGACTCTTTCAACATGAATTAAAATCTTGACAGTTGACGAGAAAAATCTACAATAGCTAATTCACTTTATGTCAGCAAATGGTGGAAGCTTGGCACAGTAGAGTCCAGCACTTTCATGAATATTAAAACCTCTATCTACTAAAGCAAGTTCACCTGGCAATCTTCATATCATCTTTATCTACTCCATTATTTTTTATCTTCTTTATCTGCTTCATTTATATCCCTGTGTGTGGTTTACAGTAACCTCACCATTTCCATTTCACAGAACTGTACCTGGCTTTTGGCAGCTTCTAATCTTGCTGTATCTTCTCTTCTTCTCTTATTCACTTCAGCACTCCTTTTAAACCCATACCATCAAAAGCTTTCCTTTATAGAGGGCTTGTAATGTGTTGTTTCGATGCATTTACTTGTTTGTGTATAACTGTGTGTTAGTTTATGTTCCACCTCTGTTCTTACATGTCAAAACTATTTTCACCTTTTCACCTTACATGTAAAATTATTTTCACCTTTTCAGTTTAATGTAGCTAATTAACTAGACATTTCCCAACTTGTAAAAATCCATTTTCACCTTTCACTCATTCAATCTTTAATTAACATTCATTACTTATATTCATGTTCCTAGTTTAATTATGATTCACCTTAATTAAGTTGATTCTTTTTGTTAAGACTGGACACTCTGCAAACAGTTCTTATATGTGGCTGCCTTGCAGTGTCCGAGTCAGTAGATTCTTTGTTCATTTCGAAATTACACCTAAATCTAATCCTTGCTGGGGAAGAAGATTCGATTCCGGTGGCAACGAACCTCGCCTGGCAGCTTAGACTTTTTCATCTCTGCTAGGCAGACAATACTGGTGACTTCAGGCTGGATTATCTTCTTAACTGGACTACTCCACTCACTCCAGTCACCACTGTGTGCAAACACTTACGATACGACAGGAGACAAGGGATCGTTACTTTAACATCCTGATACAAAATGATCGCTACATAACCAAGTGTACTCATTAGGTATCCGATCTTTCCTGCTTACAGCCGCTATGCCACTTCCTACAAAACCTCTATTGAAAAGAATTAAAAAATAAGAACTAAATAAATAAAAATGATAACAAAGGGGAACGAAAAAGACGCTCGTGTGTTTACAAGGTTTTGCAAGGTTTTGCGGGAGTCCAAGTTGTGGGCCAGCCCACATAAACTCTCTGTCATCCATATAACTTTTATTATTAGCATAATTAGTCTTTGTTATTTGTGTATCATGTAAACGTCAGAATATGTGTTGATTACTAGCAGGTGGTAGTTTTTCATGGTATCGAGTTTTGTGCTAGCTTGTGCGTGCTATAGGTGTGAATGTCCCGCTGCAAAGCAGGAACTATGCACCATGTGTAGGAGTAGTTTGTGTTCTGTATTTAAGTTGTAATTGTCATGTGTCAAGTCAGTCAACATTATATCCTGTGCTTGTGTACTTCATTGTGTGTCAGGGTACGCCCTGCATTAAAAGCTTAATACAACTTATTTTTGGTTATACGTAGCTTGAGGAGTTAGGACAGCCAAGCCACACTCACTGTTTGACTCTGGTGGCAGCAACCTCATCCTGATACCAGCCCACCCGTGAACCCAAGCGTCTACCAAGCGCCCAACCAAGCCCACATCTGGTGTCCAGCGGTGGTCCTTAACGATTTGGAGAAAGAAAAAGTCGACCAGGAGAGCCGTGATCCTTACCTTTAGTCGTCAAAGGAGTAGAACCCAACAGGAGTCATCCAGTTTCTCCTGCTAGAACTCAGTTACCTACCGAAGTTGTGTCGCGTCTATGTGCCCACGGTTGGGTACTGTCCAAGGTCGAGTGAGAGTAACCCCGCATCAAAGCCCGCAGTGTCGGCATCCCCGGAGGTGGATTTGTAGCCTACCAAAAGAAGCAGATGAACGAGAATTCATTCCTAACATTGTCCGAATATTCGAGTCGCCTGTGTGAAAATTATCCGTCGCATCCGGAACAGCTGATTGGTGTTAATAGTGTCATCATCTCATTTTTGTGATCATTTTATTATTGTACCTTTCTTTTCTTTAGGCCAGCTCTTGTTGTTCAGGACACAGAAAGGAGCAATGGAGGAGGATACAGGGAGCCGGTTGTCCGAGGCAGAGATGGACTCGGAAGCAACAATATCTGACAGGACCAAGAGACTTATCAACAGGCAGCAAAGACAGTTGGCAGCTTCTAGCTCTCCTGGACCCGCTTCAAATGAGGAGCTCAATCGCTGCTTTGATTAGCTCAATGAGGGATCAGAAAGCACCATCACCCTTCCGCCATCCGGTTCTCAACAACGTCAGTCAGACCTTGATTGGTATGTTAGTGACAGCTTAGCAGCAGGCTAGGCGGGGTTAATACCAGGCACGAGTTGGTTGGGTAATGTGTAGTAGGGCTGTCGGGGATAGATTGCATGGGGAGTAGGTGGGCATAATTAGAGTCCCCACGTGGATGCGCGAGCACAACTTCTTATGAGACACGAAGAGAAGGAAACAGTCAAGTTTTTCTGATGGCTTCTGATGGACTTAGCGGTTCTAAAAGGAGTAAGGGTACGAGTGGAGAACCCCTACTAGGTGGTGGGGAAGCGGTGGAAGAGAGGGCTGACGCAGATTTTGACAGGAGAGTCGAAGCTAGAGTTGAAGCGATGGTGGAAGAAATTTTGCGTTGGCAGGCCAGTGCTAGACCTACCTCATCAGCCCCTGGGGGCAGCAGTGCCAGTGGGGCCATCGAGAAATTGGCAAGTGAGACAGCCGAGAAGACTGGCAGCAGTAGCGGGACTAGTGGCACCGCAGCTGGTATGTTGGACTAGCTATTAAGAGCAGTAGGGGGTAGTTAGGGCAGCTGTGTTTCTCAACAACTTTGGGGGGTCAAGCCAATTTTTTTTTTTGGTGGGATGTCTGTCAAAAAAAAAAGTATCTGGAGAGGCTCTATTATGGGGTAGATTAATGCATGGGTATGGGGCAGTCATTCTTTGCAGCATAGACTGGGGCATGTGGCCCACTTTGTCGGGGTTGACTATTGTTCTATGGGCTTGTGGCTCAATTTCTGGGTGGCATGTATATTGGCAAGTAGCCCAAACTTGAGTGTTTTAGATTAGTGTGTGTGGGTAGATGACTCACTGTAAGGTCAATATATAGAGGTAGATCAATGTGGAGCATGTGGCTCAGTTTACAGTACTTATATATGGGCATGTGGCCTATTTACATGGACAAATTAGTGATGTGCCTGAGCATGTGGCTCAATGTGTAGCACTGATATGTGGGCATGTGGCCCAGTGTATGTGGATAAATTAGTGATGTACTTGAGCACGTGGCTCATTGTGTAGCACTGATATGTGGGCATGTGGCCCAGTTTATATGGGTGGATCAGCGAGGTGCTTGAGCATGTGGCTCAGTTGCATGTGTTCTATTTTGTCATGATGCGAGATTCACCTCTCCAGGTAATGTTGTGACCAATGTTTGTAAAGGCCTGACATTGTAAATATTGTCAGGGTGTACTGGGGAATGTTGGCAGCGAGTCCAATGTGCTAATGGCACTGGTTTGTGTTGTGTCTGTAGGCCTGGGCATGGTTGATGAGCGTGCTGTTGCCGCTTTAGGGCTACCGAAGTCCACAGTGCCTGAGTTGGTTGTCTCAGAGAATGCCAGCTGTTCAACAGATGGGGCAGCAAAGTTAGCTGGTGGAGAGGTCCAGAAGTTTTCGATGGGCTTGACACTGCCTATGGTTCCCACCAGGCTAGTGAAACGTATTCTGTCTGGGGAGTACGTAGATATGGGGGAATTATCCCAGGAGGCTCTTCGGGCAGAATTTAAGCGAGCCACAGAGTGGGAGGACCAAAAGTCGTCAAAGTCAAAGTCTCTCCGGCAGATTGCTGATCGAGATGCCTGGGCAGCTAGTTTTGCTCAGTATGCAGGAGTGGTGTGCCGCTCTCACCCAGAATAGGCTGTGACTTTGTGGGGTCACTTGGCTGTTGTGATGTCCTGTCAGAACAGGACCATTTCAGGGTGGTGGAAGACATATGATGAGTCGCTACGGCACAGTTACTCCTCTATGGAGGAGGCTACTTTTACCCTGAATCAGTGCCTGTACACTCAGGCCATGGTGGAGAGTTCTGAGTCCATGCAGCGGCCCACACCCCCAGTATCTACTTTGCCAGTTCCTCCAAGACCCAAGAAGAGGAGAGCACAGGCCTGCTTTGCCTGGAATGATGGCAGGCCCTGTACTTCGATTCCTTGCCGGTTTTCGCACTGCTGTGCTAGATGTGATGGCGACCACGCTAGGAGGTTTTGTCCTCCCTTAGTTGACACACCTTCGGTGGAGGAAGGTCGCCGCGGGCTGAGCTGAGGAGCGACTCGTTCATGAACTGAACTGTGTATCTGTACTCATTCAGACGGGGACTGTTAATTTGCTTGTGTGACACCACCCTTGTTATGTATGGTGCTATATATGATCATGAAATAGTTGGGTTGAGATATCATAGTGAATGCCACTTGTTATGGGTATGTGATGGGGGACTATATAGATAGTGTTGGGGGTAGTTGTTGAGGGGATTGATTGGGGGAAAAATATAGGCTGGTGTTCTTTTCTCTGCATGTTAGATGGGTGGGTTATTGTACTCTCTGCTTGTTGCAGGTGTACTCGGTAATGCCTATGTGTACATGGCCGACTTGCTAGCCATCAGTGACAAACGACCAGTGGGTCTAACTTCGTGGCCTGACGTTCCCAATTGGAGCAACATAGTGACACCTATGGTGGTGGGAGTTTGACAGACTGTTTGCATCTCACCCAGACCAATCGTATCGAAGGTACCTAGTCGATGGCCTTCAGTATGGCTTTCGGATTGGCTTTAGCCATGGAGTGGCTGATTGTAGAAGTGCCGTGTCAAGTCGTCTGCTAGTGAGAGGCCTAGTGTGATAGACGAGTTTGTTGCCACTGAACTTGCAGCTGGAAGGATATTTGGGCCGGTCGAGGCTATTCATTCTTCACTGCACATAAACCAATTTGAGCTTGTCCCAAAGGGTCATGGTTCTGGAAAGTGGCGGTTAATTGTAGACCTCTCCTTTCCAGCTGGAGGAAGCGTGAATGATGGGATTGACCCAGCCCTGTGTAGTTTACAGTATACATCAGTGGATACTGCTTGTCAGAATATTCTGAGATTGGGTCAAGGAGCAAATTTAGCAAAATTTGATGTATCTGGAGCTTTCAGGACAGTGCCTGTTCATCCAGATGACCGCCACCTCCTAGGTATGCAATGGAGATTGGTGAGAGTAGATCAAGTTACGGGCATCCACTACCTGAATGATTTTCTGATAATTGGTGCATCAGACTCGCCTCAGTGTGGGGAGTCTTTAAGCAAGGCATTAGCCCGGTGTGACTGGTTTGGCATGCCTATATCTCCGACAAAGACGGAAGGTCCAGCTACCAAGCTTGTCTTGCTAGGTATTGAAATTGATTCAGTGTCAATGACTATTAGCCTACCCCCTGAGAAGTTGAGTCGTCTGCGAGCCATGATCCGAGATTGGGAATCCAAGAGGTCATGTACCAAGAGGGAGCTCTTGTCCCTCATTGGCTATTTGCAGCACGCATGCCGTGTGATTAGGCCTGGACGTTCTTTCCTACGGCGCATGATTGATCTCTCAGCGGGGGTTAGGGCATTGCACCATCGAGTGCGATTGAATGCGGGGTTTCGATCAGACCTTAAGTGGTGGAACTGCTTCCTGCCGGTGTGAAACGGCACCTACCCTATGTCCAGTGTTGTCAGGGGAAAACCAACGGTGGTACTGACTTCCGATGCATCAGGCTCATGGGGCTGTGGGGCATACACGTCAATGGGGTGTTGGTTTCAGCTCAAGTTTCCTGATAGCTGGCTAGACGTTCACATAACTGCGAAGGAGCTGCTACCAATTGTCCTGGCCGTAGGTGTAACAGTGTCTTGTAAATGTGACAACATGGCAGTGGTGGCGATTGTAAATTCTGGGAGAAGCAAAATGGACAAGGCCATGCATCTGATGAGATGCTTATCTTTCTTTTTGGCACAATGGGACGTGACGTTAGTGCGTCAGCATATTCCTGGTGTGGAAAATAATGCTGCTGATGCATTATCTAGAGACTCTCTGTCTTTGTTTCAGCAGCTGGTGCCGTAGGCAGCGAAGAATGCCACTCCCATTCCAGAAAGCCTCATTCAATGCCTGGTCACCGACTCCCCAGACTGGACAAAGGTGGACTGGGTGACCCTGTTCAACAGTACTATATGATGGGCCTGGCTGATTCTACACACAAATTGTACGCATATGGGGTGAGGAGGTTCACGGGAATCTGTGCAGCTGCTGGGCGAACACCTGTGCCGGCGGATGAGGATACATTATGCCATTTTGCAGCTACCTTGGCAGCGGAGGGTCTGCAAAATAAGACCATTAAGTCTTATATGGCAGGAGTTCGTCACCTTCACATTTCCCGGTGACCCCTTCTCTGGTGGACTTTACAGATTGCATTATGTCTTACGTGGTGTGAAACGTGCTGAGGGGATGTCCGGGGTGACGAAGCGTGAGTGAAGGCCAATTACTCCTGACCTCCTCCGCAAGATCAAGATTGTGTGGGATCCTTGAGCACATGAGGTGGACATAGTGATGCTATGGGCTGCATGCTGTTTGGCATATTTGGGTTTATGTGGATTGGGGAACTCACGGTGCCAACAGAGGATGGTTATGATGCTTCAAGTCACTTATCATGGGGCGACGTGTCAGTGGATGACCCAAACTCTCCATCTAGGATGGAGGTGAGTATAAAGGCATCTAAAACTGATCCTTTTCGTCAGGGAATCTCTCTATTCATTGGCAAAGTGGCATCAGATCTTTGCCCTGTTTCTGCTATGCTGGCATACATGGTGGTAAGGGGTTAGAGTGAGAGACCCCTCTTCTGGTTCAGAGATAAAAAACCACTGACTAGGCAGAAGTTGGTTTCAGCTGTAAAGAATGCTTTGGAAAAAGCTGGAGTTTATTCCGGGCAATACTCTGGGCACTGTTTCCGCATTGGGGCGGCTACCACTGCAGCAGCTAGGGGGCTGGAAGATTCTACAGTGAGGACATTGGGCAGGTGGAAGAGCCTTGCATACTTAGAATACATTAAGATTCCAAGAGAACAATTAGCTGCATACACCTCAAGAATTTGTTAGTCACTCATCATTCATTCTGTTATTTGTGTTGATTATATATTATGTTTCCAATGTGCTAAGTGAGTCTCTCTCCCCCTTCTCTGTCTTCCATGGTCTTGGCCTGGGGCGGGTGGTCGTTCCTTCTTTGGCGGAATTAAAGGGGCTTGCCCACCCCCTTTAATTATGCCCCAGTCAGCCCAAGCTGATTGGGGGTGGGGTTTCCGGCCCTACCTGTGCCAAACAACTCAACTACTAGAGCTGCGGCTAAGGAAGAGCAGGAGCGCGAATGACTGGAAAGACGGGTAAGTTACGATGTATCTTTATAAAGTGAAGTTAATATAATTCATGGTTCATGGCCAAGACAGAGGGGAATGGCTGTGGACAATGGGGTGTGTATAGGGATGAGCCACAGGATTAATCCAGTGCCTAAGTCATTTTTTTGTTATAGGGTGGATAAGCACAATACTTTGTAGACAATCTACAGCAACCAATTAATGAGTTCAGGGTGGTAGCCACAGAAATATAGCTCCCTGGGCTGAGATCTACACTCATGAAATGTTGGGAAATAGTTTTAAAAAATTAACGATATGCGCGAACATTTTAATATTCGCGATCAATACAATTTTATACGCGAAAATAAAAAACGCGACGTTTATATTTAAGTTAATAATAGATTATGTCTTCATACAAGCTCATTTTACACAACTGAAATAAAATATAAGGGAGTAGCTTGCATTAAAAGGAAAAAAAACTAGCAATTTCCACCACAATGACATAGTCCAGTGAATGGCAAACCAGCAGCTTTACAGTGACACTTTCTTGAACACAAGGATTCTGTTTTACAGCCACATTTCAGCAATTCCCTGCTTGTTTTTGCTGCTTCAGGTAAATGTGTCCATAGTGGCCACCATAGGCTTTGCTCATTCTTCCAGCCAAAACCATCGGATGAAGGTACTTGTTGCTGGCACTGTAAACTTCGACTCCAAATTTCACATTGATAAAGTGCTCGCTTACAATGCTGAAGTAATGCTGCCTATAAAATAGATTGAGATATTAAGTAACACAAGAATATTATAGCGATAATTTTTTTTACCTGAGTAGGAGTAATGTTTTCTATTAGCTAATTTGGAATGTCTCGAAAACAATTTCTTTCGCAAGCCATTGACACTGTATGTTCTGTAGTTTTGTCATAAAAGATGCAGGTAAATCTTTCTAAGGCTGTAAATACTTCTGACTGGGAAGTTATAAGTTTAAAAGGGTTGCTGACAATCTGTGCAAAAGAAGCTGTTATACAGGGATAAGACTTACACGCATCCCATACTGATTTTTTCGTCTTTCCATGGAATTGTGATGTGGTGTCACAACCTGAAAATGTATGAAAAAATGGCAGTGCTCGTGATTTGTCTGCTCCCAGTGTGTTGATAATGTTGTTTATATTGTAATACCTGAAATTTCTGTCAGTGCCAAAAGCAACCCATATAGTAGTAGTAATAGCTGATGAGTTAATGTCAAAAAACAGACCTATGAGAATAACTATGACATCCGTGTCAACTGTGCATACTAGTATATTTCGGGCACCATGGTCAATAGCATCAAAGAGATGAAGAGCAAGTCTCATATCTGCCTCTTCATGGTCACAATCTTGTAGAAACTGAGTTGAATAATTGACACATATACCAATCTGTGGTCAAAGCTAATCCACCTGGAGCCATGTGAGTTCCACCAAAAGCCATGTGGGTTTGGTGCATCAATTAGAAGGCATACTACGCGCATATTAATTTTGTGTACCAAAATGTATTACTCAAAAGTCTTCCAAATTCACCACAAAGACTAAAAATGAAGTGGCTACCCGTCTGAATATCTTCTATATGCAACAACTAATGCTCCTAAGAACTTTGGTGCTTTTATCCACTTTGTAACGAAACACCCAATATTTTCCTTTAAAGAACTGGACTATGTAGCTCGACAGAAGAGAATGGCCCAACAAGAAGAAACACTCCACGAAAAAATGCTGCACCTTCAGCGAGAGCAATTCGAGCAGACGAGAATAGACAAGGAAAGGAGACACAAAGAAAAGATGGAGCAGCTAGAGACCATGAAAACAATGGAACACGAAAGATGGATGGAGGAGGAGAAAAGGAAAGAGGAGATCCAGGAAGACTAAGCCAAGTGAAGAGGAGAACTAGAGGAGAACTAGAGGAGCTAAGCAGAAAAGAGGACAGAGAATATAGAAAGCTTCAGGACAATAGAAAAGATAAGTTACTTGCCTTAGGAACTTATAAATCTGGTAGAGACCTTTCACTGTTCTTAGCCAAATTTGAAAAGGTCATGGCTGCTTGCAAGGAACCTAAAAATAATTAGCTTACTGATCTTTACCCCAAACTACCTGAGGTCCTGTGTGCAAGGATTGATAACTTGCCTGATGAGCCGAAAAACTATGACCAAGTCAAAATTGTACTCTTGCAGTCTGTAGGAGAAACTGTAGGCAAATTTGGTGCAAAATTCTTATCTCTTAGTAGTGAAACAATAAAGTCTATGTCTGCTGATGAGTGCATTGAATATGTCAGCAGAACAATCAAGGTAATGTTTCAGAAATGCAAAAATGTTGATGATTGTGTATTCACATTGGCTAGGGTAGCAATAGAAAACAAAATACCTCATTCTGGGAACGAATTCCTAGAATCTAGGGACCCCAAAGACTTGCCTTCTTTCATCAATGCATACTCTGGTTGGTTAAATACCAGGAAGCAGGGTAACTTCTTTCACATTGTGTCCAGCCCCAGGCCTGTTGTTAAATCTGATAGATATGCAGTGTGCTACAAATGCAACAAGCCTGGACATAGGTTCTTTGAGTGTAGGACAAGACCTGTTACATACTTGCAACCTCAACTCTGTACCTAGAAATGCTCCAGCCAGTAGTACACTTGTTTCTTCCAATAAAATAGAGGTATCACCCCCAGTGTACAACCCCAGAAGAACGGCCTTGGCAGTTGTCATAGTTGCCAACTATCCCGGTTTTGCCGGGATTATCCCGGTTTTTTTAACCTTTCCCGGATCCCGCCCGGTTTACTCACTTGCAATAGGATTTCCCGGAATTCTTACATATGCCCACATAACTTTTTCCAGGAATTGTTACATAAGTTAGCCACACACCTGACCACCACCACAACAGAGAGCTGCACAGTCAGCAAGTCTGGATAGAGTTAACCGATTATCGGTCAAATACTCGAAATCGAGTACCCGTTATTCGGTCCACGTAACGCCAAATACTCGATTCCGCGTACAACAAAGGGGGTTAACTAGTGGTGTGCTTGAGCACAAATGGCGAGCGAGCCTAAAGACTATACTATTTTTATATGAATGATTTTGACTTCTAACACTGAAGCTACTGATAAGGTCCAGTTTTTAAATTTCGCATACACGGTAAAGGGATTTCAGTGCCATAGTAACAACTCTCTGCAACTGCTTGAATTGAAGGAAAAAAACAACAACAAAACAATACACGTTATTTAAAAGTTTTCTTTGTGATATTCTTTAGGTTGTAACACACAATGCTTTGACACAACTGGACATGCACCTACACAGACTTACCTTCGCGGTAGTCTAGTGGACAATATATTTTTAAGTAAATACTGTTGCGCACGGCTTATAACCATGACAAAGAGCGCATTGACTTACCACCGCCACTAACTCGAATAGAAATGGAACTCCCTTAAGTTTTCAAGTTGTAACTGCACCCGCAAAAGAATTCAAAACGGTAAACAATTCAATTTCTAGGGTGATACGGGTACTGATCGATAAACCAGAGGATTCTGTTTAGTGCAATTTGGGACGGGGTCGACCACATAACTGACACATAAACGCGAGGGTCAAAGTACAAAATGACATACATACGTCCATACATATATACAAATAAACTAGTGATGTGCTTGAGCACAAATGGCGAGCAAGCCTAAAGACTATACTATTTTTATATGAATGATTTTGACTTCTAACACTGAAGCTACTGAAAATAAGGTCCAGTTTTTAAATTTAGCATACAGGGTAAAGGGATTTTAGTGCCATAGTAACAACTCTCTGCAACTGCTTGGAAGGAAAAAAACAACAACAAAACAATACACGTTATTTAAAAGTTTTCTTTGTGATATTCTTTAGCTAAGTAGTGGTTGTAACACACAATGCTTTGACATAACTGGACATGCACCTACACAGACTT
>WLWD01002839.1_pt1 | contig 22084 bp, 12 predicted proteins | sample 6712731 | NCBI WGS metagenome assembly WLWD01 (sample SAMN12718690, study PRJNA576275) | sponge metagenome | isolation source: marine sponge | host: Mycale hentscheli | place: New Zealand: South Island, Marlborough, Capsize Point | collected 2014-11-01
CATTTCGTAGGCATGAAGAAATAAAGTGTCACAAAGAAGCTCATGAAGAAATGATAGTTACAATTCCTAAAACAGTTGGAAACTTTTATTAACAGTGATCACAGGCAATCAATTTTTGGAGTGTTTGATTAGTTTTGGAAAAATTATTTGATATTTTCCCCCCTATAATAAGTAGCTATACCTTGTTAGTGACTATACAATAATTATTTTAATCAATTAATAAACAATAGTCAACACCTTTAATTAAGTTCACACCCACTTCCTGGTCACACCCACTTCCTGGCCGGACCACTTCAAATTGGCCTGCTACGCCCCTGAATTTAGCTAACAAATATACAATTACTTACTATAAATTCCTCAAGCAGGTGAAGCTTCAGTAGTTTCTAAAATAAGCTCTATTCTTACTATCTAAATGATCAGTAAGTAGTTCTTGACCACAGGCACTCCAGTTACTAAAAATCGGCCATCTTATTTACAATTTCACATGGCAAAGATTTTCAATGTCACTCTACACAACTGTTTGACCTGGAAAAAAGCACAGAATTTCTAAAGAATTATTCCACAATTTTGAACTATCTTTAACATTCGAATTTATTCATTGTACTTTGCACATTCCTAACTCTTGTTTGTGAATTTAGTTTTGACTCTTTAGCAATTTTAGACCAGCTAGGCCTACTGTCACATTCATTAAATGTCTTGTTTGGTTTAAATGCACCCTTATTGTCCTTGAAAGAAGCATAAATGTTCCGTTATTAATAATGCCAAAAAAAATTATCAAGCCATACAAAACTTTACTGCAAAGAAGGGACAGTTTTATAGTCTGAGTCACCATAGTACAGCATCTTTTGGCCAAGTAATGTTTGTGTTAAACCATACTTGGCTGAATGTGCTATAGTGCTGCCAATATAATCTGAAAACTTGTATATATTTCATAGAAACAATACGTTTTATTAACAATGAAGAGCATGGCCATTAATTTTGGCGAGCAAGTGAAGTGAGTGAGATACCATCAGGTGTAACATAATGTTAGCTTACAAGTCCCATACTTCACCAAATAGAATCCTTGGAAGAGATCTTTTTCCGTATCATTCAAAACATTGATTGTTTATCAACTGGCATCTGACATATTTGAAATTTTGCAGACGCAATTAGGTCTTACAAGCACACCAGAAACCTAAAACTTTTGGCCAATAATAATGAACCTTATCTGTCAAGGTTGTAAAATAATAAATATTCTACCTCACGTGAACTTAACAGTTGCAGTAAACCAGCTTTGAATATTTAAAGATTAAATAATGACAAAATACAAAATTTAATCAAATGCTATAAACAAAATAATTTATAATTCAGTCCACAAATAGGCATAGAGAAAGTTTTATTTCATTCTATCACACAATTACCTGTGTTATCCCTTGAACACTTGACTTCCTTGCTTAATAATTAAGGATTAATTCATGCAGCCACAACATTCCAAAGTAATTAAATATATTTGTGCAATATTCACACAAAAAAATATTACTGAAACCAAGCCATGCATTATGTGGAAATAATCATGGCATTGAATGTCCTGAATATTATTATTTCAGTGCACATGCAATTATTATATAAAAGTACATACATTTAATCTGTGAATTGCACTCTCAAAGTTTGCACTTATTTAAGTTAAAAGCTTACCTGCTTTAAAAAAGATCAGAGCAATTGACAACTCGTGACTTGGAATGTCCCACTGTCCCATGGGACTGTGGGATGGGATGGACAATTTACGGCGTTTCTGGATATAACGTATGCAAACCATGTGGTGCTACGTTGTTGACCCTCGCCACATATTTCAGTAGTAAGTCAGTACTGAATAAATCTTACAATAGAACTGATTGATTATGATTATGGTCATGTTGTATAACTCAACCAAGTTTCATGCTTGCATGTCAAAACCCACAATTCTACACATAATATCTGCCTGCCATTGGTGCTTTGGTAAAATAATGTGGCTACAATAGACTTAGGTTAGCACAACCAGGATGCTAAGTTGCTTAGAAAATGTTTAAACATAATTTAGCATAACACATCTGAAAACTTATCTAGTCTACTTGGTCACATAAAGCTGAAAAATGGCATAAAACAATGAGACTATCTAATAGCAATATACTTGATTCTGGAAAAGAAATTAGTAAGAAAAATTGTGAATCAGTTATGGAAGGTTTAGGAATATAAGAATGCTGAAATTTTTGAGAAGATATGAGATGATTGCATGTTCAAATTCTATACCGAAATTTCGTCTGCAGTTTGCTTCAATAACTGAAGTTTTTCAGGGAAGATTTTATTATAATGATGTGAATTATAACAAAATTAACTGATAGTATGTCTTTCCAGTAAACAGATATTTTAAATTTGTATGTAACCTCTAAAAATAAAATTTGATTTTTGTGTTCCATTTCCATGCTGAAATAAAATAAAATTGTAGCAACTGTGTATAAGATAGTGGATGTTTTCAATAAGATCAGTTGCATGAGCATGGCCAGAGCACAGATGCATTATTATATACATATCTGAGCCACATTGAAAATGGGTGGTTCCTCTAATTTCAATAGTGACATTAATTTTTTTTGACTGAATCTCACTTATAGCTATTCAGTCAATCATAATTTTAATTTTTATGGTTTAATTGACTCGCATTTTTGGAGAATGGAATGAACCATTGTGTCTCGCTCATCCTCAACTTAAACAAATTTTAAGATTTTTCTTCATAGTTCACACTGTGATAAGAATTACCAACTTGGAGGCCTATAGTTTTTGCTAAATATATTTATAATTCATAAGTGAGAGGATTATTAGAAACTATAGCACCAAGTTTGTAGACAAGAAAATATAGGACTTAAATAAACGTGTGTATACTTTCCACCCTTTTTATAATATATCTTGTTCACTTTTTTTTAATTCTTTGCAAGAATAGATAGCTACTCATATTATTGCAATGCTAATCAAGTTACTTAACAATTGCAGAAAAGAACTAGTTATCAATCTGAGTATAGCTATAGCTAATTTTTTAAGAAACAGATTAAAAATTAAAATTCTATATTTTGGCATATTGTTGAAAATAAAATAACAGCAATTATATGGAATATTTTTCAAAATAAATTAATAGCAATTGTATGGCATATTTTTCAAAATAAATCAATAAACAATGGTCTAAATAATGTACTTTCACCCTTCACCTTCTCACTTCCCCTCGTTAATTGCACGAGATCCCCTGAGGGGATACGCCGTTCCCCAGGCTGTAATAACTGGTCACGCGCTAATGAATACCGTCGCGTATGAATATCGTAAAAAGTGGCAAAGCTGATATGCTGCACCCCAAAAAGCTGCAGAGTAAACAAACCAAAAAGCATCTATTTTTACTGGCATAAGGCTAACTAGTGATGTGCTTTAGCACAAATGGTGAGTAAGCTATTGTACACAAGTAGCTAATTCAAACTAAAGGTAGCTGAAACCCCATTTAAACATATCTGATAAAGTTTACCATAAAAATTTGTATACCAAAGATAGCAAATGACTACTTGTACTACTTTGCCTGAAGTTAATGTTGTAGCTCCTGTTCATGTTTAGGAAGGCATCAGTTCATGTTGTTGTTTGTCAAAAGTAGCTAAAAGTATGAAGCTGTTGACCATTAATTTTAGCTAACAATATAGAATTACTTACTAAAATAAATTTCCTCAAATAGTTGAAGCTTCTGTAGTTTCTAAAATAAGCTATTCTGTCTATCTAAATGGCCTAGGGGTGAATCCAGTGCTAGTGACAGGGAGGGGTCCAAACGTGTTTATGTCAAAACTTGCCAAATTTATTAAAACATTATTATGATTGATTGTAAATGATCTGGATTAATTTAAGAATGAAGAGCAAGTTAGCATGCAAGCTGTCCTGTAAACTGTATTGCCTGCATTGATACATTTCATGTCCTTATAAATTTCAATAACTTGGTTGGGAGAGGGGAGGGGCCTAGACCACTTGTCTCACCTCCCCCTCTCCCCTCCCCTGTAGTACATAGTACTTGACCAAAGGCACTCCAGCTACTAAAAATTGGCCATCTTTTTTTTTTCGTATGGCAACAATTTTTAATTTCGTATGGCAACGATTTTCAATGTCACTCTCTACAACTGCTCAACCTGAAAAAAAAAAGAATTTCTAAGGAATTATTCCACAATTTTGGACTTAACCCTAACTTAAGACTGCCAATAGCCAAAAATAAGACAACTGAAACAAACTTAAAAGCTGTAGTGGCTGTAATTTTCATACACAGTAATTCACTGGATATGATTTACCATGTACTAGAGGTGCGCTTGAGCACAAATAGCGAGCGAGCCGAAAACTATACTACTATCAAATGATAGATTTTAACTTCCTACCCTCAAGCTACTAAAATGATATAGTCCAGTTTTTTAATTACGTATATATGGTAAAGGCATTCAATGCCATAGTAACCACACCTGGCAACTGTTTGCATTGAAAAAAAAAAAGCAACAAAATCAAGTCACATTATTTAAACTTTTTCTTTGTGATATTCTTAGTAGTAGTTGTAACACACAATACTTTCACACGTAGCTGAACATACCTACGCAAGACTTACCTTCTGGTTAGTCTAGTGAAAAATGAATTTTCAAATAAATACTGTTGACAGCTAATGAGTTGACTTACCACTGACACTACCTCAAATAGAAATGGAACTCCGGTAAGTTTTTACGTTTTTAACTGTACCCACCAAAGAATTCAAAGTGGAAAACAATTCAATTTCTAGGATGATACATAAACCAGAGTATTCTGTTTAGTGAAGTTGGGACGGGATCGAACACAGAGTTAACACAAAAATACGCGAGGTTCAAAATACAAGATGACATACGTATGTCCACACACATAAAACAAAAAAATATCCCCGATTTTCAATTGTCCTACCCTTGAAATACCCATTAGTGTCTCGCTCGCCAATTATTTTCATTGGTTATAGGACAATGTATTTTCAAGTAAGAACAATACTGTTGTGTAACGTATACTACAACGACAAACAGTGCATTAACAAGGATAACATACTACCACCACTAATAGAAAATGAAATCTGGTGTGTTTGTAAGACCATACTGTGTCTGCAAAAATATTAAATACTATGTCAGAGACAACTTAATAAACAATTAAAAGTTTTGGATGATGTGGGAAAAGATCTCACCAAAAGATTCTGTTTGGTGAAGTATGGCACTTGCAAGCAAACATTATGTTACACCTGATGGTATCTCACTCACTTCGCTTGCTCGCCAACTAAACTTTGCCCTGCATTTATCTAGTATTATGTATGAGTACTTCAGCTGAAATGATTTGATCCTGCTACACTTCAATTCACAAGGAATAGACAAAACATCAGAGTGCAAGGGTGTGACGAGAATGTGACAAGTCTACAATAAAAAGGATATTTAAGAGAAAGTTAATTTGTGGTTATGTGTAAATACAACACAGAGACATCATAACCAATACTAAAGTGGTCAGGTTTTATCTTTACAGCTCCCATCTTTACCCACGTGTACAAGCAAATTAGTATAAAGCAATAGCAATCATTTTAATTGTCCAAATACTACTAATAATGTGCTTCAGCACAAATGACAAGCGAGACTAAAACTACACTATTATATTGTTAAGCACTCAAGTTACTAAAATAAAGTCGAGTTTTTTTATTCTGGATCTAGAGTACAGGATTCAAGCCATAGTAACCACTCATAACAACTGTTTGAATTGAAAAATAAACAACAATAACAAGTCACATTATTCAAATGCGTTCTTTGTGATATTATTTAGCTAAGTAGAAGTTGTAACGTACAATACTTCACACAACTGGACATACCTACACAAGACTTACCTTCGTGGTTAGTCTGGTAGACAATAAATATTCAAGTAAATACTGTTATATAGGGCTTTTAGCTATGACAGCACATTAACTTACCACCGTCACTAACTCAAATAAAAATGAAACTCCAGTAAGTTTTTAAAATATGATTATTGACTTGATTACAAGCAAAGTCAATAGAACCATGGGTTAAATATAAGTTTAGTATTGACTCTGAATATCTTACCAACAATATCGATATTTGGACAGGTATAGCAACACATAATACTTGTCCACAGTTTGGGAATGAGTTCCAATCTGGATTCTACTCATTTTCTGATGGTCTCTTTCTGAATTTAAAATCTCCTTCTCAATGTCATGGGAATGTAACTGAGTGGAAATTTTGTTACAGTAGTGGTAGAACTTCACTAACTTATGAAGTACAGTTTATGTTATTCAGACAAAGTGGTAGTACACAAACTTATAACAGAGTGACCAATAGCTACAAAGTATACAGAAGGAGTGGACCACCATTGGTTGCCTGTACTTCAATATCATTGGATCCTGGTGTTGACGTTCAGCCTAATGATATTATAGGTGCTTGTATGAGATATCAAGCTAATACATATCCTTTGAGAGTTACCATCTCCTCACCAAATGAAGCTCTTCATGTAACTTCAATAAGCGATGACTGCAGAGATAATGATTTACAGGCTCTTTATCTTGACAGTTTAACATCAATAACTAACAATGTGTTGCTTGTGGAAGCCAAAATAAGTAAGTTATCAATCATTATTTATAAGCTAATAAATTTTTATTACCAAAGAAGTTACTAAAAGTAGAAATAAAATTGACATTATTATAATTAATGTTTACAGATTCTACTACAGAATATAGAATTGGGCATAATCCTGCCCCTTCCACTCCCATTTCAACATCTGGTATTTTAATTAACAGTCAGTTTCCTGCCCAAGGCAGTGGATTAGTGACTTCTTGGAATTATTGCTATTATACTGACTCACTATCTTCTTCTAACAATTATTCTGCCACATTTGCAGTCTGGAGGAATGACAGCACATCCTCTAGTGTTACTATGGTAACTGACAGTTTTCTAACAGTTACATTACAGCGTCAAAACACTATTGCATCAATATACTGTCTAGTGGTCGAATTAGAACCAGAGGACCATTTCATATTGAAGGAGGGGGATTTTGTGGGAGTGGCACTTCCAATGACTAATTCTATTCCATTACTAGGAGTTTCAAGTGACTATACACTATGGAGTAGTCCTCATAGTGGTACAGACATGTCTCTTCTCTTGGGCTCACTGGCACAAACTACTGGAGCTCTTCATCTTTATGCTGTCATTGGTATGGAAAGTTTTTCTATTCTTGTGTTCAAATTAATCATAGTACACTATAATAATTATTACAATTGCTATGTTCCAATGTGTATGGCATCTTTTTTATACTATGCATGTATAGTAATGCATGATATTGAATTTACTTAAGTGAACAATAGTTAACAATGAATGATTGGTCAAAATATTTTAGATATCCATGTCAGTTATTGTTATGTTTTTGCCGTTTTGGATTTGGGATTTCATGTGTGTTCATTGTGTTTTAATTACACTATTAGCAGTCTGGAGAAATAACAGAATGTACTCTAATGTTACTATATGGTTAATATTGAGAGTTCAATAAAAGTAATATTTCAGTATCAATTCATGGTAGCATCCATATATTGTCAAGTGGTAGAACTTGAGCCCGAGAACTATATTAAGGAGATGGAGGGACACTTCCAATGACTGAATTTATACCAATGGTTGGGAGTACAAGTGACTACAAATTATTTAGGAGTCCTCCAAGTACAGATGTAACACATCCTTACAATTCCTTGATTTTATATACTCGAAGAATGTGCTTAATCTTTATGCTAATATTGGTTTAATACACATAAATTAATAAATTATCATCTCTTGTGTGTGTGCTTCAGCCTGTTTTGTAGTTGTTTCTTTGGTCTTTTTAATATATTTGATACCAACAACTGTGGGCAATATTTAACAATTATAACTACATTTCACTATCCTGGTGGCATCAAGGATAAGCATTTTCTAAACTGTTCAACAGCATGCCAACTACTCAAATGAATCTTATATTTTTTAATTCATCAATAAGGTCAAAGTCATTATGTGTACGTGAAAAAGATCAATATTGCCAATACAGTAGACCCTAAGTTATCCGAACCCCGTTTATCCGAACTCTCGCTAATCCAAACACCATTTTTTGGAATTATAATGATATTCATTGGAATTTTGCTATGGATTAAATAGATAAGAGATTAAGACCCCATTCAAAATGACTTATTTAGAATATCGAAACATTTCAAATATCCGAACAACCCTCGGTCCTGAGGTGTTCGGATAATTGAAGGGCTCAGTTAGAATGTGCTTTATATGCTCTCTTAATATTCATTATGACTTGCTCACAAAATAAAACCTAATCATTCATTTCTAATAGTCAAAAAAAAACTAAATTCAAGTTTACTGCACCAATATACAGTATAATTAAATGCTTGATTATAAATATATATTGTAAAAAAATTCCTGTAATTAATAAAGAAACACTATAAGCTTAAAAGTAATTACATTTTAACTTATTTATGGCTGTAATTAAACATTATATTTTTGTGAATTTAGACACCACTATACAAACATCAACATCATCACCAATGCCAGATACTGGCCAGAACTTGTCCGGTTTCCAAACAGAATCTTCAAAGGTATCTTCTGAAGACACTACCTTCATGGTGGATGAGAGGAGAGCAATAAGTGGAGGTGCCATTGCAGCTATTGTCATTATTGGTGTATTGATAGTAATCATATTCATTGCTTTTGCCATTTCTATAAATATACGGTTTGCTATTCGATGGAAGAACAAATCTGTGTTTGAACCGCAGGATACCAATCATCGTGACACCACAAAAGGATTTGGTAAGTTATTTCATTAATGACTAATAAGACAAAATGTCACTGCCATGAATAGATATAGTTGTATTATTTTATATTCTTCCTGTTTTATTCAAGCATATGATTGTAACATGGATTTGTTTATAATACCTTCTGAGCTAAAAGTTTACTATAGTTGTCATAATTACACAAGTAAATGAAGTAAATAACACTATCAGTGGTGCTTTAATTTGAGCCAAATAATGCACATGCATGTGACTACAAGTAAGATAGAGTAATAAAATTTGTTTCAAATAACAAATGCATGAAATACATGGAAGTGACATGAGCTCAAGTGTCACTGTATTCACCTTTTTAAACAACGAAATTATGTGTTTGCTTTATGCAGAGGAAAAGCGATGTTATCTCATAGTGATACTTATAAGTATCACTATGAGGGTTTAAAAAGGTGAATACAATGACACTTGAGCTTCTAAAGGTGAGAAGCTGTTCTAAGTTACTCGGTGTGATTACTACAAGACATTCTATTATGTAAATTTATATAATTATATATTATGTTCTCTACTTAATAGGTCATTACTAACAGAACCTTAATGAATAAGTGAGTCAAGTGAGCGAGACACTATAAGGGGGTAACATACTAAGAATCAAAGATACTTTATTTGTTCGTTTGGACATATGTACATCATCATGTTTTTGTGTTCGATCGGTAGTCGACCCCATCCCCATACTCCACTGAATGGAATCCTTTGTTTATAAATCTTTACCAGAATCATCATTTCTTCACCCATTCAAATTAGATTGTGTCAGACATATCTGATTTTGTGTGGACACAGTTACGGTTTACAAACTCAGAAATTCATTTTTATTTGAATTAGCAGGGGTGGTAAGTTATCTTGGCTAATGCGTTGTTTGTCATAGCTTTAGCCCTACCTAACAGTATTGTTCTTACTTGAAAATACATTGTTTAACAGTCAAGTCTTGTGTTGGTATATTCAGTCAACAATTGTATGTGAAAGTGTAGAGTTCAGCTACTGCATAGCTAATGAATAGTACAATGTAAACAACTACTAAATAAACATATTACCTGCCTTTACACAGCGTCTTCTGCTACTGCTGTAGTAAACAAGTCATCATTTAGGGGTAAGTTTACAAACCGTGCAGTAATTCCTTAGAAATGCAGGGGGATTTTGTTTAGTTATTTTTTGTCTTTGTTTTTGTTTTTCAAGTCAAACAGTTGCTGCAAGTGTGATTACTATGGCATTGAAACCCCTTACCATACGTCGTTTAAATACTTGGTCATTTTTAAGTAAGTGGAGTGCTTTCTGTCAGGAGCACAGGTTATTGATGAAGCTATCACTACTACAGTCAATAGCTACATAGTTACTTGAAGTTACTTTTAGGACTAAATAGACCGAATGATGCCTTCTAAAACTAGGTGAACAGGATCTAAGACTTAACTTCAGGCAATCTAAATGAATGTAGCCTTATTGTTACATTGTATACAGCTTCTGTGCTCAACTTTTAACAAATTCTACATTTGTGGATTACTTGTTGTAAATGGCTCGCTCACCACTTGTGCTGAAGTACATCACTGGAGCTTATTTTGAAAACAGACACTGCCTGAGATGCGTCCATTACAACCATGGCAAAATCGTAAATTAGTGTATAATGTGTTGTTAACTAGTTTGTTAACTTCTATTGCCTTGTAAATTTTTTTGTAAACTCTAGTTTACGGATTTTGCTATGGATGGACACTTTTAACCCTGTGAGAGTGAAACTGTTTATTATATAGCTAGGCTGGCTCCTTGCTCCAAGTTAATTTGTAATTACATCTACTTAACACACTTGAAATGAGCAAATGCTCATGAATTCAATTTAATTGTTGTAACTTAGCAAATGAGGACACAATTCCCTTATTTCTACAAACTACACAGTAAGACAATATTTATTTGAAGTAGTAATACCTAGAAAATAATTTCAAAGAGCAAGTATAAAATGATTAAACTAAGATATTGTTTGTACTTAGAAATCCTGTCAGCAAGTCAAGGAGATGTGGCAACCTCTTCAAATGTAGCATATCACACATATCTCAAAAAAAAATCACAATATATTGAAGTGGAGCCAAATGTGGCGTATGAAACTGTAATTACAAATTCATGTACACAAAATGAAAGTGTATATATGGAGTTGCATTAATTTTTTTATTATTTACTTATAATGTAGTCACTTCAAGGATTCACTACATGTAATATATTCTTTATCAGTGTTCTGACATAGTCACAGACATCAAGAATTTTTTTATTAACCTACAGTACAAAAAGCTATAGCCACAAATATGAATGATATTATTTTCAAGTGATTAATGATTTAACAATAAGTTGTCTACATGCATAAGACACATTCCTCGGGGAACCTTACTTTGCATTACTATGTTAATTATGTATGAATAAATCCAGAATTCTGCTGCTCAGATTTATTGCCACTAAAACAGCTCATATATAATTCAGTCATTCTCGGCTGAAATAATCATAACAATATCAATTATTTTCTCTTTTTAACAGCCAATATATAATACTTATAGCACGAGTCAGAGTACAATATGGGAAAATATTTTACGAGCACGCAAAATATTTTCACGAGCCAAAGGCGAGTGAAAATGTGGCGTGAGAGTAAAATATCATTCCCATATTGTACGACGAGTGTGATAAGTGATTTATTGCTTCTTTGAAATTTTTCTCACCCGGTTACAATACAATTTTCATTGATTTTACTCGCTACGCGCGCGCTACAAGGAGCGTACAATATAAACCGTACAATATGGGAGAATACAGAACGCTCGCGTGATGCGGAAATATTCAAGTAAAAATATCAAAGCTGCAATAAAATTAATTATAATTTTGGCTGTTAAAAAGTGAAAAATATGCTATTAGCTCATATATATAACAAACATTGCATGATAATAACTAAAGAAAATCTCAACCATAAATAACAAACATTCTACCTCATGTGTCTTGTGTCAAGGCTATGAGGCCCAGAGGTTATAACCCTCCAGCTGAAGAGATACCCTGAGACTGTGCCTCAAGATGAATAACAGTGAAGCTGGCCTTCTCAAGAACTCCAATAAACTATCATCACACACAGGAGTATCAACCCTTTACCCACTAACCTTATATAATCATAATCACACTCACATGACCTCAAACCACATCAAGTGTTTTGTTATACAGGTTATATAAATGTGACCGTCTACAGGAAAACCGGGCACAACGCGGCACCCTTCGAAAAAAAATTTTTTTGCACTTACAGAGTTGTCGTCGTCCAGATATTGAGCTCTCCAAGTTTTATCATCGTAGCTTAAGTCGTTCCCACTATAATAGACCTAACCGTTCCCTTCCGTCGGCTTGAAACAATACATTTTTAAGAAATTGATCGATCTTTTCTAGATATTTACGCACGCCGCGTTGTGCCCGGTTTTCCTGTAGACGGTCACAAATGTGTATCGTATGTTTTAATTAGATGTGCTCAATGACATCTTTTGTCACGCAAAGCACCCTCTTGCAAGTCAATGCTTCTATCAGCCCCTTTGCAAGTGCCTTCAGAATGCCAGGATAGGGGCTGAGAGTAAACTGCAGCAGAGGACTTAAACACAGCTCTGCTCCTTCGGGATAAATTCCACTCACTATGTTATAAGACTCCTAGGTTAGTTGGTGTTGGACAATTTCTGTGACATGTGAGTTGTACTTGGGAGGTGTGAAGGTGTAGTCATAATTGAATTAGTGCACCCTCCAGAATGACTGCCACTAATTTAATTATGACTACACCTTCACACCTCCCAAGTATGACTGGGAGGTGTGAAGGTGTAGTCATAATTGAATTAGTGGCAGTCATACTTGGGAGGTGTGAAGGTGTAGTCATAATGTCACAGAAATTTTCCAACACTAACTAACATTCTCAGGGGCTGTGCCCCACCACACATGATCTCATGTTCTGTATCATCTGTTTATACCAAGTTCCTTGTTCAGTCACCCTCATTAAGTTCAGTAACCACTAGAAGGCTCCACAAGCCGAAATATTATGGTTTTATTCTACTGAAATAAATTCTCTGAAACTTGCTACACCTGGCTAGCTATCAGGGTAGCTAGTTCTATTAAATAGTCTGATATACTACGAATTAGAGCTGGGAGGGCCGTTCAAAATGGAAATTGGACTGTGGCTGATCCTAATACTGTTCTCTTGTAGTGGTGAGTTAAATGAAGGTGCAACCATAGCTAGTTAGTTGTAGTAGGACAGTTTAAAAACTACATTTTCTTGATAAGTAGCAGCCACCATCACTGATATTCTTTTCTTCATGATTGTATATGAATGTGTGTTGAGAGGGGGAATAAAGGGAAGGAGAAAGGCACAAGATTATTATAATATACCAAAAGGCGGGTTGGCAAAGCTACAGAAACTATAAGCATAGCTTAACATACTGGCAAAGGCAGATATGCTGGATCACAAAAAGTTGCAGAATAAACAAACCAAAAAGCATCTATTTTTACTGGTATAATGATGTCATAGCAAACTAGTGATGTGCTTTAGCACACAAATGGTGAGTAAGCTATTGTACACAAGTAGCTAATTCAAACTAAAGATAGCTGAAACCCCATTTAAACATATCTGATAAAGTTTGCCATAAAAATGTGTATGCCAAAGATAACTAATGACTACTTGTACTAGTTTGCCTGAAGTTAATGTTGTAACTCCTGTTCATGTTTAGGAAGGCATCATTCACTTCATTTTTCCAAAAGTAGCTACAAAGTATGAAGCCGTTGACCATTAATTTTAGCTAACAAATATACAATTACTTACTAACCTAAATTCCTCAAGTAGGTGAAGCTTCAGTAGTTTCTAAAGTAAGCTATTCTGACTATCTAAATGATCAGTAAGTAGTTCTTGACCACAGGCACTCCAGTTACTAAAAATTGGCCGTCTTATTTCAAATTTCACATGGCAAGGATTTTCAATGTCACTCTCCACAACTGTTTGACCTGAAAAAAACACAAAATTTCTAAAGAATTATTCCACAATTTTGAACCTAAGCCTAAATTAAGACTTGCCAATAGCAAAAAAAAAAACTGAAAGAAACTAAATAACTGTGTAAAGGTAGTTAATGTTTAATGCAAGTATAATTTTTTGTGCTATTCATTATGAAGTAGTGGCTGTAAATTTCACACACAGTTATTTACTGGATATGATTTACCTTGTATTATTTTCATTGGATAATGGACAATATATTTTCAAGTAAGAACAATACTGTTGCGTAGGGTATACTACTATGACAAACAGTGCATCAACAAGGATAACGTACTACAACCACTAATAGAAAATGAAATCTGAGAAACCTACCCAGCAGCTGCTTAAAATATCAGCTGGGGGTGTAGGGACCCCTTATGAACTAGCACTCAAAGTTTCACAAGATTCACCAACCTAGTATGAACCACTGCAGTGAAGATATCTAGCATAGAATAAACCACTTTTTAAGTTAAAGTGATATAGCAAGATATTTCACTCTCAGGCTTTAATTTCACTTGAAAATAATTTAGCCTGCTCATTAAATATTCACACTCTGATCCATGTAATAAGTGTTATATATTATGCAAAGAAATTATAACACTTCACTTGACCTTGCTACACTTAAATACACATTTAAGTAGAACCATGGAATAAATATTACTTCAATACTGATCCTGATTATCTCATCAGCATAATTCATCTTTACACAGGTAGAGCAACACAGAATACATGCCCACAGTTTGGGAATGAGTTCCATTCTGGACCATACACATCAGCTGATGGTTGGGATGACCTAAGTTGCTTCCTTGTATGAGATTGCTTATTCTGTCACTCTCTGAGGCTTGGATTTCATTCATACGTCTGTCCTATGCAGCCTGCATCTCCATCATTGTTTCTGCATCATAATGGTTACCACAATATCCAAAATCTTGCTCATCATCTGAGATATCATCTGGGATATAAGTTCCATTGGCACTGAGGGAGTCGATGCAGTCTCCTTAGATGCATCTTTTGTAGCTGTCACAACTGTAGCTTAATCAAGCAAAGTCTTCTTCATGTTGTTTCTCAATGTAGGAGGGTCTGCATCAGGCATGTTAAACTATGCAAGATGAGTAGCTTGGCTAATTAAGCTGCTTTTTTCCCTTTCAAATGAGTCTTCTCCATAGATACAAGGGATTGTACAGTGGGACTTCAGACTGCCGCAAACTTGTACCGCACAGACACAAAGGCAAAAAAAAAAAGAACAATTAAATAAGTGATACAACTGTGGAGATACATTGTAGTGAACCAGATTGGTTTAAAAAATCAGGCTCTGCTTTGTGACAGCTGCTATTAATTATATAATATTGGTGCATAGTGAACATAATATGTATTATCAAAGCTTGCCTATGCTATACACAACTAACCTTAAATATTCGACCCCAAGAAATTTTTTTCTAATATGGCTATTGTTTGGTGTCTAGACTTTTAGAAGCCAATGTACCACCTTGACAGCATGCCCATAGAGATGTGATTCAGTTTCCTCTTTACCAATAGTGAATGTTATCTTAAGTAGGCGACAAATAACCTTTGTCACAGTCAGCAGTTCTGTATCAAGGAAATTTGAAAGTGGTGAAGTAAATTGAAACCAATGTATAAGGGAGAACTTCTGTTGTTTGTTGTAGTTGTTGTTTTTCATACTGACCACTCCATACAGTTCACTTCTGTTTTCAAGGCATTCTAGCATGCATATCAATTTAATGTATAATGTCTAGTGGTTTACTTTAGTAAAATTAGTAAACACAAAGAACATCTTTCGTAGTCAATTTTTACATTTTATCTTTGCTTTTGCTTAGACCATGCCATTGAAAAAGATTTCATTCTAGTTTTTTATGACGGGTCAGAACTTGGTAATTATAGGAACTATTTTATAAGACTTGAAGGTTTTTTAAAATTTTTGTTATTTTTACAGCCATTACTGCTCCAAGCACATGTCCAACATTTGGAACAACTCCCCAAGAGTCAAACACATATTCTAGCATTGATGGTCTCTTTCTTAACATAAGATCTCCATCACAATGCCATGGAAATGTAACACAATGGAGATTTTGTTTCAGAAGAAGTAGTACAGGATATAATGAAGTACAGTTTATGGTATTTAGACAAAATAGAAGAACACCAGCATATGACAGAGTGGAGGGTAGCCGCATGGTTTTCCAAGAAAGTAATCTGCCAGTAACAGAATGCAGATCTATAGATGCAAATCCAACATTTGAAATCCAGCCTAATGACATTGCTGCTGCTTGCATGAAAAATCAGGGCAATACAGATCCTTTGAGAGTCACTAGCTTCTCCATGCGTGAAGCTCTTCAAATTACCTCAATTAGTAATAACTGCGTAGACAATGATCTAAACTCATTAAATCTAGTCAGTTTAAATAGTAGAACCAGAAACCTGTTACTTGTGGAAGCAGTAATAAGTAAGTTGCATACTATTATAGAACACAAATATTATTATGTTTATGATTTGTTGTTGTTGTTGTTATATTCTTCTGACAGATACTAATGCAGAATACAGAATTGGGCATAATCTTGCCCCATCCACTCCCATACGAACATCTGGTATTTTAATTAACAGTCAGTTTCCTGCCCAAGGCAGTGGATTAGTGACTTCTTGGAATTATTGCTATTATACTGACTCACTATCATTTTCTGACACTTATTCTGCCACATTTGCAGTCTGGAGAAATGACAGCATGTCCTCTAGTGTTACTGTGATAACTGAGAGTTCAATAGCAGTTACATTACAACCTCAATACACTATTGCATCGATATACTGTCTAGTGGTCGAGTTAGAACCTGAGGACCATTTCATATTGAGGGAGGAAGATTATGTGGGAGTGGCACTTCCAATGTCTAATCCTATTCCATTAGTGGGAAATTCAAGTGACTATACACTATGGAGTAGTCCTCACAGTGGCATAGACATGTCTCTTCTCTTGGATTCATTGGTACAAACTACTGGAGCTCTTCATGTTTATGCTGTTATTGGTATGGAAATTATTTTTATTAATGTTATTCAAATTAATCACAGTGTGCATTAATTACACTTTGGTGGCAAAAACGTTATATTCCAAAGTATGTATCTCATCTTTTGTTTTTCCATAGCTTTCTTGCTATAGCATGAAAAGCTAGAATAATACGCAAGATATTAAATCCCTTAAATTAAACTTAAGACACCATAAATAAGGTAAGAATGATGATTTAAATACTATCTGAGATATATGGATAGATATCTTAAAACTAGAATTGATGTTATTATTATTTATTTTATTTTATTATGTATTATTATCTATTTGTATACTAATAATAACAACAGTAATAAAGATTGCATTTGGAAATTGAAAAAAAAATTTTTTTAATATTCATGTCAATATTTTTTATACTAAAAATAAATTCAAATTCTTGCTTGCAAGTGTCTTTGGAAAATAATAGTAGAACGAAATGTTTTTTTCAATATGTATGAATTGTAATTGCAGTCAAGATTTTAGCTATTGGACTATTTAAGTCATTAAACATTTTTGCATCAAATTGTAAGTTTTCACGGGTGTTTATGTTGGTAGCGAATCACATTACCTGCATTTTTATTCTTATTAATACAATGTATTAGTACATAATGTATCAAAGTCAAACTAAAAGCACCAGTTTGATTGTCAGCTTAGTGCTTTCTTATAATCTTGTTTAAATACATGTTATAATATGCGCACACAAATACGTATGCAATTCAGATACAAGTGTGCAGGTGACCACACAGATGACTGTTTTTTCTTCTTATGACGCAACATCATCACTAATTGAGAATGGAAGAGTCAGTGGAGGAATTGCAGCAGCCATTGTTATTGTTGTGCTGATAGTGATAATACTCACTGGTATTGCAGTAGTTGTGACTATACTATTTGTCATTCGATGGAGGAAGCGATCAGCATCAGAACCAAGGATGCCATTCAGCATGGAACAGTTAAAGGAATCGGTATGAGTTTAGTAAAAATGGCATAATGTATTTAAATTAAAAAAAACATGGCTTTCTTGTGCTTAAGATGTGTAATAAAGGACAATAATTAGTATTATACACACATTATTGCATTACATTACACTGTAAAAAATGGGGTGTTCCACTACACCTTTAATGGGGTGTAGTGGAACACTTCTGTATTGTGGGGTGTTGTGCTACACTCTGAAGTGTTTGGTAACACTGTGGAGTGTAGCATGACACCCTTATAAGCTATAGTGACTTTATTACACTTCTGTGGAGTGTATCAGTACGCCCATGCAGACTTGCTACTTTAAGAGGTGTTCAACTACTGACACAGTGGTAGGAACTAGCTAGTGGGCTGACTACAACTTTGGCCAGTTTGTTGATGGAAATAATTATTGAATGTTTACAATTAATGTGCATATCATTATGCTGGTCTTATGTGGTTCACAATTTAGTGGGCAAGATTCTATAAAGCACACTTTATGCATCATTGTGCAAGCTATATTCATAGTGGCTAGCTTTACTAATTTCAATTTAATGTTTTTATTCACAGCACTAACAACGAGGAAGCTGAAGAGCTTAAAGTTCTAATGAAGAATTTCAAGGCCTGCTTGGTAGCTAAGTTTGAGAACAACACAGCTAAATATGTATATGTGGTTATTTCTAATAGTTATTAAAATTATATTATTATGATGACATTAACCTTTAAGTAATGAGTCTCATTGGTTTCATCTGCCAGGGATAGTCTAGGCTTTAAAAAAAAAAAAGGAGACAATTAAATAAAACCTGAGATTGCGTTTCTGCTATGCAGCTTACATCTTAATAATACGGTAAAAGTGTCAACGCAATTCAAGAAAGTAAAAACAGCATTTGTCTTTGCACAAATCAACTTACCATAGCAATTGAAAAGGTGACGCTTTACCGAACCACTTTGAGAAGTCGTTTAAGATGAAACAGTTGTAAATCCCTTTACCCAATTAATTGATTAGCACAGTTGCGTACAACCCTTGAATATGAACTCGAAACAAACTATATATTAGTTGTAAGACACTAGGATCATCCGTGCATTGGGTAACAAGCTGTAAGCTTAGAATTTAAATCAACCGCTTTTGGTTTGTGTAGGCTTTACTCACTGTTCTGTCACGGTGTTGCTACCAAAACTGAGTTCAGTAATCTAGCTTTTTTTTTTTCTTTTTTCTTTTTTTAATTAAATATATACAATACAATACAATACAAAATAATATAAACTGAGTTACAGTCAAAAAGCAAATGAAATTAAATCAGTTTAGATGTGCTTCTGAGGTCACCGGTCTACTGCTGGTATTCTTACAGCATGTCCAATGGATGATCTGGCTCGAATGGCTTGGATAGAGGACCGTAGAAGAGAAAAGGATAGGCGGCATCGTAATCATTGAAGAGTACTGCTATAACTGTGTTCCCACTTATTGGCGAGCATGGACGCTAAATTTTTTATAGAATATATTGGCTTCCTTTGCTATGCCACCCATGGTAGAGAGTACAACTGGTGTGAATGTGGCGTGTTCCACTTCTCTAATTCTCTCCTCATATGCCCGTTTCTTGGCTTGTTCGTGTTTCCTATACACCATTTGCATGTCTGAATGTTTGTTGGAAGGGGCATAGGGGTTGAATACCCTTACATCAAAATATGTTATTTCGTGATTGCCGCCCCAAACACCGTTTGCTGCAATGTCGAGTCTTGCTCCTGGCTGTGAGTTAGCAGTCGCACCATTCAGTTCTTCAAACACGGGCTGAAGGCCAGGCTCAATACATACATCCTTGCACACCTCAGTTAAGAGTGTTGCTGTCAAATTCCGTATTTCGTTGTGTCTTATGGATGGAAACCCCCCTTTGGGGCATGAAAGGGCATGCTCAACTGAGAAGACGGCCCCACATGCACATTTAGCTGGTAGTCTCCCAGGGGTGTCCAGCCATAGCGCAGTGCGAGGGCGTCGTGAAATGCACCCCTGTGTAGAGCGGAGCCGTGTTCCATTAGTGGGAGCACTGTCAGCCAGGTTTATGATCCTTTTTCCTTTGCTAGGTTCACTGCTCTCTTCTGGCTGGCAGATAGCAATTTCATGAGGTCTTCGGCATCCTTTGAGTTTTCTTCCAAGATATGTGTCCTCACCCTATTCTTGGATTTGAGTTGCTGAGCGATAATATCAAGTCCATATTCATCGTCCTGTGATAGGATGTGAGTGCAAAGAGAGGAGATAATCATTAAGGAGTGGTGGTATTCCTTGCAGGCACGTTTGGAAGGGATGGTGATATAGCTAGTAGCCCCGTAGCTCAACGCAAAAAAAGCTACATAATAAAGCCAGGGGACGGCGAGACCCTTTACCAACCTAGAACCTCTACACTCGATTAGCGGTTGGTAAAGGGATTGGGTACATGAGACTAACTTTTCATTATGGCGGTTCGGTTAAATGAAAGTATCTCTCTCAGCTTTCAAGAGTAAGTTAAAAGCTTTGCACCCCTTAAAAAAAGTAATGCCAATCTAGTAATACTCTCGTGATGTGGGAGAGGAGGACTGTCTAATAATTCTGTAAATTAGTTTCGTAAGTAGTTTGAGACAAATAGTGTGTACAAGGTGCCTGTTTGAGTTTGCTAGTATGTAAGTCTGACAAAAATGAAAACTGGTTGTTTGCTATGTAAACTTGACATGAGTCATCTTCAGTGGTTTCACAAGACAGCTGCATTAGGCTTGTATGTTTGTCCCCCCTCCATCTAATCCTATCATTAGTTAGCAAGTGTCTAAAGGGTACTACTTGTCACTTACTCGTAATAATATCAGTGAAATTAAAAATTGGCTCACCTAATAGCTAGACTAGCTAAATGGAATGGTGGTACAACTATAAAAATTGAATGGAATCATATAGCTATTATATCCATGTAATTTTTATACAGCAGGACCACAACTGTATTATCTTGTCCAGTAGTGATGACATTTCCCATTGTGCAGGTAGCAACATGCTGCTGATGTATCAATGCCAGTCAATACAAGATGTTGGCGAAACAAGTGTCATGAAGTAAGTTGATAACGGGTGTGAACATAACCAGGCCTCATCCCTAATAGTGATAATGTTGGTGGCCCTGCCTCTTTTATTGTCTAGGTACTAATCTTTCCAGGGTTTTTTTTGTTTGTTTGTTTTTGTTTTGGGGCACGACTTAGGTTCACCTGCATTGAGTCTACCACACTGGATTTATGTCCAAACCAAAAAGTTGAAGACTTACTGATATTCTCCTATTACTTGTTACAGGGTGGGCATTATTAGGGTAAACTTGTAGTTGTGCGTTCCCTGGCTGCTTTGGCTGTCTCTTTAGCCTATGGCTTTGACCCATTCTTGGTTGATGCTCACACTTTGCTGGCAAGTCTATACATGCTTTATTAGTGACAGTCTCATTGCACTGCTTATCTGCTGATGCTATCCCTTACCTTATGACCTTACCATGCACCCTTCACTTGGCTATTCTTTTGTACTAGACCTTCCCTAGCATCCTCAAGTTGTCCTCCAGCTCCCACTCTTTGGGCCCTAATAACACTAGAGTTGAAACAAGTAGGAAAGTGTTGGTTGGCCTGTGCTGTTGCATATAGAACAGAGATATAAAGTATCAAGTATCATAGTTGCTGAGGCTAGTGGTTCTGTAGTATGCAATGATATTGGTGCCATTGGCGCTGAGGGTTCACACCTTTGGTGCTTCATTAGCTTGGCTTGATAACTAATTTTCTTTTCCATTAGAATTAATATTGTCATAACCTTTTCTTTTTTTTCATTTCCTAGATTTCATGGTGCTTGGGCTGCTGCTATCTGTACTGAGGTTCTGGTGTTCTTGATTGAAGAAGAGAATAATGGTAAGTCTCTAGGCATGCACTGCTGTTATCATTGTACATACACGTACTAATACTAACACTGCATTCACGAAGTAGTACTGCACACGAAGTGCTAACACTGTGCACGCACGTAATACTATGCACGCACATAGTACTAACACTGTGCACACACATAGTGCTAGCACTGTGCATGCACGTAGTACTATTACTGTGCACACACATAGTGCTAACACTGTGCACACACATAGTGCTAACACTGTGCACACACATAGTGCTAACACTGTGCACGCACGTAGTACTATTACTGTGCACGCACATAGTGCTAGCACTGTGC
>WLWD01005405.1_pt1 | contig 22081 bp, 16 predicted proteins | sample 6712731 | NCBI WGS metagenome assembly WLWD01 (sample SAMN12718690, study PRJNA576275) | sponge metagenome | isolation source: marine sponge | host: Mycale hentscheli | place: New Zealand: South Island, Marlborough, Capsize Point | collected 2014-11-01
TGTAATGTTAGTTTGGACGTAATGAATGAATACCTTGTCACTAGTGGCATGGAATCACCTGGTACTTGGGGGACAGATGTAGAGATGATGACTCTGGCTCATCTTTTGGGAATACATGTCTATTACTACTTGCCATCGTTAGGTAATCTTCCCACTGGGTCCAGTCTTCATGGTAACAAATGGCGCATGCTTAATCCATGTAGCATTGATAACATGATAACAGAAAACAACCTCAATGGCATGGGAATATATTTAAATCATCCAAGTCAGCACTTTGAGGTAGTTACTTCAACATAAATTTGTAGCACTTTCATTCATCAGGACTTCCTTTGCACAATTCACTATTATGTACTTTGTAATATTGTAATTTATTTATTGGTAAAAAATAATAATAAATTAAAAATTATTTACATAAATTGGTCTTGAACTTCATATGTACTATAATAGCTAAAAGGCTGCAATAATTTTATAAAAATACAAGAAGCCTTTATCATACAGTTTCAGCTACCTTCATCATACAGAATAGAAGCACCAATGAATCTATATGAAACAACAGACAGACATAACATTAACAACATCAAAATTAATAACTATCTTAGTACAAATTGTGGTTGAATGTACAAACGTTTCAGCTACATGGAGCCTTCATCATAGAAAAAAGCTACCACTATTGTTTTCTCACTTTGACAGTATTTTGTAGCCACACCAAACTTGCATTGAATAGCTGCAATTACAGGGAACATGCATCGCTCGCTTCGCTATTTTGCGTTATTCGAGCGCACCATTAGTTTAGTCAGTATGTATCATAATGTGACACACACCACCTGCATTATCTCCCATTCCTACGTTGCATGTGTGTTGTTTTGTCTGTGTACTGTAGTTATTGTTTGCCACGGAGACCTTTGCTATGGGCGTGAACATGCCCGCCAGAACTGTCGTGTTTGATTCTCACCAGAAACATGATGGAACCCGAAGAAGAGATCTTAATCCTGGTAAGAAGAAAGCTGAACTATACAAAAGGAATTTAGGATATGAATGTCAATTAGGGTGTGTGCAAGGTTTCATTTTAACCCATTATTCAATTGAGTTAGTCATTAAAATAGTTATCCCTCAACTCTGGAACCTGCATTAAGTTGCAAGTGCAGGAAAGATCAGAACATTTTATTAAGAATGAAGAATAACGTAGATTGGGCTTTTAAGTGGTCATTTTTGAGTTGAAGTTAAATCTGACTCTATTTCAGGTGAGTATATTCAAATGGCTGGAAGGGCTGGGAGGCGTGGCTTGGATGATAGTGGTACTGTCATACTTCTATGTAAATCTGATGTGCCAGAAGTTAGTGACTTAAAGAGAATGATACTGGTGAGTCACTCTATAAATAATTGAGTTTGCTGTTGATACTGTTATTGTTGTTTGTTGATGTTATTATTGTTATTATTGTTAGGGGAAGCCAACTTCTTTGGAGTCACAGTTCAGACTTACCTATAGCATGTTATTGAATTTATTGCGAGTGGACAACCTGAGGTTAGTTGAGACCAGCTAGCAGAACTCTCAGGCTGTGGAGGTGGAATGGTTTATCTGTTGAGACCAGCTAGCAGAACTCTCAGGCTGTTGAGGTGGAATGGTTTATCTGTTGAGACCAGCTAGCAGAACTCTCAGGCTGTTAAGGTGGAATGGTTTATCTGTTGAGACCAGCTAGCAGAACTCTCAGGCTGTTGAGGTGGAATGGTTTATCTGTTGAGACCAGCTAGCAGAACTCTCAGGCTGTTAAGGTGGAATGGTTTATCTGTTGAGACCAGCTAGCAGAACTCTCAGGCTGTTAAGGTGGAATGGTTTATCTGTTGAGACCAGCTAGCAGAACTCTCAGGCTGTTGAGGTGGAATGGTTTATCTGTTCGTCACGTACTGTATATGCACTAGATATATTGCAAGTGGACAGTCTTGGGTTAGTTGAGATAAGCTAGCGGAACATTCTCAGGTGTGTGGGAAGAGCTCTGCAGGACCTGACACCTCCCACATAGAGATTACGACTAACTCTTAGAGACATGTGTCAAAAACGGAGTTGTCAATTGTTTGTTTTGTGTTATTGTTTATGTGCAGAGACAAGTGACTATGTGTGCTTGTGTCAAACATGTAATTGTCGGTTGTTGTTTTGTGTTGTTGTTGGGCACTTCCATTAGGGCCTCTGCATCTGTTAGGATATATTGGGCAGGTGCAGGCCATCACTTCAGTCAGTCATTTTTGCATTATTCTTTCTGGGTCTGACTAGTGGAATTTGATTGCCTCCCTTCCCCACAGGTGACAGAGTGTAAGAACATTCTTTGCAATATCTCTCTTGATAGTTAGTAGTCACACATGTATACCCAAGTTGTGTTTACTTCACTTTATAATTTTCCCTGTGAGAAGTTTGAAGGTAGTGCATATGTGGACACAGTATTACCCACGACAAACAAGAGACGCTAAAAGACTTCAGCATTGTATGTTTCTGTTAGAACCGTGGCTTAGTTATGCTTCCATTATGTGGGTTCCTATATACAATTTTCTTTTTGTGTTCCACTCATCTACATAACTCTGGTTTCAGTCATTGTCATTCTGTCAGTACTTCATTATTCTGATCAGTCCAACAGGTTTAGACAAAGTGCAGTGGAGTAAAGAGGAGTTGGAGGTATAACTGTACAACCTCCATATTCTGTGTGAGGGCCAGACTGGGAGAGAGAGAGAGAGTAGCAGCAACTAAAACCTGAGGCTCCGTATTTGCCCCCACACTATGTATTTCTAAACCTTGAATCAAGTTGCCTCATGGCTCAGTTAGGATCTTGTAACTGTATGGGAGAACTTTAGTGGGTTTGATATTTATATAAGTATAATTCCATGAAGTATCTATGTTCTAGCTTACTTTAATTACTCAAGATTGCTAGCTAGGCTAGCTTGCTCACTACGCTGTGCGTTGTTAAGCATATCATTTGTTTATGGATACTACATGTAGTGTACTCAAATAGTAGATTACTATTTAAGTAACACTAGGTTGTGATTGTAGCCACCCGCTTTCACATGACAAGAAATTCATGGACCTAGTTGTGACAGATCTAAAAATTTACATATTCCACCTTTTTTATTGACATGACATGACTTAGAGTAACTCATCCTTTGAGAGTGAGTGTTCTGACTTTGTTGAAGATACAGTTTTATAACAAGTTAATCTAGAAAATATAAAAGCTTTTGTATCAAATTTTTAAGCAAACTCCATACATACATAGGGTGGAAGACATGATGAAGAGAAGTTTCGCAGAGATAGACTCAGCCCAGGATGAGTCAGAAAGACTGCGTAGAGTAGAGGAGCTGGTAGATAAGTTAGACAAGCTTGAGAAGATAGAGTGTGAATATTGTGCAGAATCCATCACTCAATACTACCTAACATGTGAGAAGATCACTCACTCCAGAAGGAAACTCCAGGTCAGTCATGTAATGTGGGAGCATTTCTTTAGTAGGAGTAGTTTTTTGATGGTCATAAATGCTGTATATAGCATATTATCTGTGATGATACAATGAGGTCTATAGTTAGTGTATGCAACATGTTAATTGTGTGTGTTACTTTCCTGGCTGGTTGGTGTACTGGTTTGGATTAGAGCTGGGTGTTATTGGATAACAACAGGCTGGTTGGTGTACTGATTTGGATTAGAGCGGGTGTTATTGGATAACAACAGGCTGGTTGGTGTACTGATTTGGATTAGAGCGGGTGTTATTGGATAACAACAGGCTGGTTGATGTACTGGTTTGGATTAGAGCTGGGTGTTATTGGAGAACAGGCTGGTTGATGTACTGGTTTGGATTAGAGCTGGGTGTTATGGGATAACAGGCTGGTTGGTGTACTGGTTTGGATTAGAGCTGGGTGTTATTGGATAACAACAGGCTGGTTGGTGTACTGATTTGGATTAGAGCTGGGTGTTATTGATTAACAACAGGCTGGTTGGTGTACTGATTTGGATTAGAGCTGGGTGTTATTGGATAACAACAGGCTGGTTGGTGTACTGATTTGGATTAGAGCTGGGTGTTATTGGATAACAACAGGCTGGTTGGTGTACTGATTTGGATTAGAGCTGGGTGTTATTGGATAACAATAGGCGGTGTGATATTAACAAATTATCACAATAAAGGACGTCACAATATTTCATAAAATAATTTGGACAACCAATTTTTAATTATTAGCTAATGCATGCAGTGTTACTACTGTGCTCACATGAGTACAGTATTATATAATAAGTAACAATAATAGCAATAATGAGAACTGCAATATCTCCATGTTTTTATACTGTGTACGTTGTCAAGTGCAGCAAACTCTCACATCTCATCCATCGGTATTGAAGCTATTGTGTGAGGGGCGTGTCGTAGTCCTGTACCTGTCTCGGTGGCAATACTGTCTGGCACTCATCCTGGGCAAGGACTCCAGAAGCCAGCTGAAGCCTGTTCTCAATGTGCTTATTCTCTGCGAGGAAGGATGTGATGAATCGCTCGTTCAAACTTTAATAGCAGATTCTGTCAGAGAGATGGGTGTGGTTCACAGTTTTATCCCTTTTAAGAAACTCAACATTCCGGAACCTCCCATAAAGCATGCAGTTGTTGGTGTGCCTTTGGAGCTAATACATTCGATCACTTCATACGAAATACAAGCTGATTTTGGGACAATTATAAAGGACTACAATAAGCGGCAAATACCTCGCTTTAGGTTAGTGAAATATTTTAAATCACCACTGAATGGGAGTGAAAGTGTGTGCATGTGTATGTGTGTGTGCGTGCATGTGACAGAGATGATCCAGTACATGAGAGCTGCATTAAAGCTGTTCAGAGGCTGACTCAGCTGGTGAAGAACTACAGTGATAGTGATCTAGTGAGAGATCTGAAAGTGACCAGTATTGAGACTGTGACACTCTCCAAGGAGTTGAAGGAGTATGAAAGCAGAGCACTGGAATATGGCTGCAACAAGTGCCCAGAATTCAATGAGCATGTGAGTGCACTAGGACATGTGTGTGTGTGACTTGTGTTACAGTGTGCTGGAGGTGCATGTGTGTGTGACATGTGTTACAGTGTGCTGAAGGTGCATGTGTGTGTGTGACACGTGTTACAGTGTGCTGGAGGTGCATGTGTGTGTGACATGTGTTACAGTGTGCTGGAGGTGCATGTGTTTTTATTGTTTATTTTACTCCACAATTTTCCATGTATGGTCGCCATATTGAAGTAAAGTTGGTGCTTCTGTTTGTGGTAGTTTGCGGCAGAAAGTGAGAGGTGTAGACTAGAGAAGCAGATTCATGAAATCAAGTTTGGCTTGTCTGAAAAAAGTCTTCAATTTTTTCCTGAATACCAGATGAAAGTGGAGGTGAGTATAATGTATGGCGATCTGTTAGGATAGTAATCATTTCACTAGTTTACTCTAAACTCACGAGGTACATACACTCACTAAACTGACACTGAGCACTTAGTAAAGCACATTTTTGAGATCAATGGAAGGTACACAGTGATAGAAAAATTGATTGATTTTTTTCCTACTGCTGCTGTATTGATAGTGCATACTTAAAATTCTAATAAAAGTTCTTCCATGAATTGTGATATACTTTTTAAATCACTGAACTTGCCATGTACTGACATACTAATAGGTTATCTGATTCACGATATAATGTATCGAGTTCACTTTTTGTTCTCCTTATTAATGTTATTTTATCCAGATATTTTGGTTGAATTAATTAGCTGCCTGAATATCATTTGAATTAAAAGTGCCATCAAGCAGTGCCATGTTTTATTGGGTTATTCTAAGTCTTTACACATGTATTTATGCCCCTACATGTACCATGTCGTCACGAATATTGCACATGTAGGTGTGGGAGAATGTGTGTGCATGTGCAAGGATGCTGTGTTAATCCTTTCATGGTGTTGTTTCCAGGCGCTCAAGCGGTTGTCATTGATCAACAGTAGTCGTGTGATCGAGTTGAAGGGACGTGTCGCATGTGAGCTACACACCCAGGAGGTACTCATCACTGAACTGCTCTTCCAGAGTGTTTTATCCAGGCTGAAACCTGCAGAAATTGCAGCCTTGCTGTCTTGTGTTGTCTTTCAACAGGTACAGAAGATTTGTTATAATATCAGGAACTTCACATGATGACCTGTGTTGAATTACATAAAACAACCACTTTTACCACAAGCTGGTAGCATTGTGTACATATGTATGTACTGTGTGTGTGTGTGTGTGTGTGTGTGTGTGTAGTCTAAGTGCAGTGAACCTGAGCTTACAGAAGGATTGCAGAAGGTTTGTTATTTTTTATTAGTGTAATTGGTTTGTGTCTGAAATGTGATGGTTTGCTTTTCCTGTGAACTGAAATGAAATCAAATCCTTGTTTGGGAGAGTAAGGCAGTATTTAGTCTCCACAGTTCAGAGTTTACAGTATAGATGGTCAGTTTTACATCTCTGCTATACTGTATACTGTATGTGTAGATTCTCATGTTAGTGTGCGTGTGTTTGTTTTAGGGTAAAGAAGAGATCATTCGAGTGGCCAAATATGTGGCAGGCATTGAAAGAGAGAGTTGTTTAGACAGAACTGACGAAGAAGCTGTCAATGAACTCAAGTTTGGTTTAACCGAAGTTGTTTACCACTGGGCCTTGGGAGAGGTGTGTATGCGCACACACACACAAACCATCCTCATATATACACATGCAGTGTTGGATCACACTTTGAGTGAATGAATGAATGCTGTGCAACACTGCATGTGCATGTCTACTTGTGTAAATGTGTATGCAGGAATTTGTGGAGATTATCAAAAGAACAGATGTTTCAGAAGGTGAGTAAAAAAGCTTTGAGTTCAGGAAGAAGTGGTATTGTTGGCGTGTGGATTGCTGTAGTGGATTAGTTAGTGCACACTACACCAGAACATTGCAGGCACTGCACTCTATGCTTGCTTGCAGAGTTGTCACACTATTACCACTTCACCTCTGGCATGATCTTGGTCCTGTGTTGTATTGTGTGTGCAGGTATGATAGTTCGTTGCATCCAACGTCTTGACGAGACTTGCAAAGATGTGAGAAATGCAGCTCGAGTCATTGGAGACTCCCTTCTTTACTCCAAGATGCAGACTGCATCCACATTAATAAGACGAGACATAGTTTTTGCAGCTAGTTTATACATCCAATGATATAAATGTGACAGGGTTAGAAATGAACACTATTTTAACACTTAGCAATACAATTGGGACTGTAAATAGAAATATCTTTTCTACACATTAATTTATTTGGCCTAATGTACACCATATTTCTCCAGTAAATGTACCACCTGTGCTGTGCATTTCAACTAATTGGTTATCGTTCAGTAAGCAAACGCTGGGATAAGCACCATACTCATAACGTTTGGCCTCATTCGTGGACCATTGCACACACCAGATTCCATCGATATTATTCAGTTGACCTTTCCTGCACAATAATTGGCCATTGCTGTATCCCTGACAAGAGACAACAACCATGCCGTCCTCATTCATGCTCACACTCGGCCATGCTCCTACAGCAAATGGATCAAACTCGTATTCTGCCCACTGCACTACTAGACCTTCAATCCTTCCAAGCATTATGTGTAGCTTGCCGTAGTTTCTGGCATGGAGAAAAGCAACAATAATACTCCTGCCTTTCATTGTAACTGATGGTTCTCTTGCAGAATGTACTAGCGTCTCCCTCTTCCTAGAGAATTGTATGGTCTTGGTGGACTCGACAACTTCTCCAAAGAAATAGTAGCTTTCAGGAGCGAACATCCATCCTCCACTCTCTTCTACTATAATCACCTGGTTGTTGTCCGATAATGACACAGCTGGATGTCTACCTTGACCCAATTCGTAACTAGGACCCCACTTTATCGAGTTGCCAGTTATTTTGCCCACATGATACCAAGTCGTTCTCTTGCGTGGAGATTCGTGTACTTCAACCACCACACCAGAGTTATTCACAGCTACCTTCGGGTATGCCCCAGTGTCATAGCAATGCTCAGCTTCCCAATTGAAAGTATCACCTTGTTTTAAATTTCCAACACAACAAAACATATCATTAATAATATAGTTGTGGTGATAGACTACTACAGCTTGGTTGCAGCTGTTGACTGCCAAACATGGATAAGTGCCACTATTGCTAAGTGCAATTGGTGGACAAAAGCTCATTTTGCCATTCCGTACGCCAGGCGATTCTCTTTCTACCGACATAGTATTGTTCTGCGGTTCACTACAAATAATATTTGACTTCGTCGGGTACCTTCGTGCCGATTAACTGTCAAGGAAGTCTGTTGAGACTACGCTGTTTCCACCGTTTTGAGCTGGTTTATCAAGGTTAGAGCCCGCCGTTTGACTCGACTGCTCGACGACGCACGCACTTTTCTCTTAGTCAAAAATGGTAAGGTACCTTCCAAAAAATTTAACTGTCTCTATTTTCAATGTAAGTTCGTATCACACATATTGAAAATATTTATGCACAAAAAAACAAAAAAAACAAAAAAAAAACAGCAACAACAAAAAATAAACTGAGAACTGTAACAAGCAATTAATTACTGACATAACCCAACACATACCATATAGAATGTCCATTAAATTTAGGTGTGCCATGAAATTCAACGAGCCGGTTGTCTTCAAGCAAACAGACAGTTGGATAAACACCCTCATCATACCGACGAGCTTCTCTTCTAGACCATTCCACATAGTAAGAGCCATCTTTTTCTTTCAGCAATCCTTCTCTGCATCGTACACGCCGATTGGTATATGTCTGGCAAGTTGCCACGATGATGCCATTCACATTCAAACTTATACCGGGCCAATTACCTTCTGCAAAAGGATGAAATTCATATTCTGCCCATTCCACATTCAATCCATCTATTCTTCCAAGCATAGAGTACAACTTCCCACGGTTTCTCTCATGACGGAAAGCCACTATAATATTTTTACCCATCATCGTCACAGATGGCTCCCTGGCAGAGTGCACTAGCAGCTCCCTCTTCCTTGAAAATTGAATAGTTTTGTCCACTTTGTTGACTTTCCCAAAGAAATAATATGCTTCTGGCGAAAACCTCCCCCCACTCTCCTCTACGACCACAACTTCATCATCTGCAGACAGAGCAACAGCTGGATGCAGACCCTGGCCTATTTCGTAACTGTGACCCCAATCAATCTTGTCCTCGTAGATTACGCCCACATGGTACCAGGTCTTTCTCTTGCGAGGAGATTCATGTACCTCCACTACAACACCAGAATTGTTGACAGCCACTCTGGGGTAAGCTCCCATGTCATACCAATGTTCTTCTCCCCACTCAATATCACCATTGGCTGGATTCAGCCTACCAACACAGTAGTACATATCGTTGATAAAATTGTTGTGGTGATAGACGACTACTGCTTGGTTGTTGTTGTTTACTGCTACACACGGATACTTGCCACGGTATCTGAATCGCTGAGCCTGCTGCGTTTTAACACTCAAAGCTCCTCTGTCAAAGTCAGGAGCATTAGGTCTACCCTCTCGTTCAGCCTCCTGGACTGGTGGTGCTCTTCTGTGATCATCATATCTTTCCGCCTGAAGTGGTAGCACAGGTGCCTGAACTTCTTTTAATTTCAATCTTTGAAATTCTGCAACTGGAGGTTCTGGTTCTGCGGGCTGGTTGAGTGCGGGCTTGTGGACTGCTGGTGCTCTTCTGTGATCATCATATCTTTCCGCCTGAAGTGGTAGCACAGGTGCCTGAACTTCTTTTAATTTCAATCTTTGAAATTCTGCAACTGGAGGTTCTGGTTCTGCGGGCTGGTTGAGTGCGGGCTTGTGGACTGCTGGTGCTCTTCTGTGATCATCATATCTTTCCGCCTGAAGTGGTAGCACAGGTGCCTGAACTTCTTCCAATCTTTGAAATTCTGCAACTGGAGGTTCTGGTTCCGCGGGCTGGTTGAGTAGGTTGAGTGCGGGCTTGTCTAGTGCGGGCTTCTCTAGTGTGGGCCCACCCGTTGGATCGTTCGCTGGATCCACTGGTTGAGGTCTAGCTCCATCAGCAGATACGGTGATGTGAGGAGAGACTTGTGCTTCATTAACACTACCTGAGGGAATCGTTTGTTTTCTAGGTGGTGGCATTCCTGTGTCTACTAAACAAAGTCAAGACCAAGTCAAAGTTACGCAGAATGAGTTTGGGCGTGTTGTGTTCCGGTAGGGGGAGTGTTCTTGCAAGTAGTGCATAATAAACCACCACCAGCACTCCGCTATAGTAAACTTGCTTTCTTTCTGTTTTTTCCTTTGACGATCTCGTACTTTTTGACGATTTCTTACCTAATACGGCAAGAGGCGTGGTGAATAAACAATTTGAGGAGAACAAAAAGTTTGGAAGAGTGGAGGAGAAAGTAGAGAAGGGTAGGTAAGTGGTAGAGGACACTTTAGAGTAGTCACTAGTAGGTTATGGTGAAGTTCTTTGTTTTCACTGGTGGCAATGCTTCATTGAGCTTCGAAGAATACATAGTGGTCCACCAAATAAACGATAAATTAAAGTAATAATGGTGAATGGGTTGATACAGGAAATGCTTTTGATCACATGAAGTGGAAATAGGAACCTTTGGGAAATATGTAATTATTAGTTCTTTGAAAATAATGCTATTAATGTGATTCCGTTGACTAAGGTAGTCAATACTTTAAGTTAATTTTTATCCATCATCAAATCCTTAAGTTAAAGTTATCTTTTACAAAGCTGGATCTGACACTTGGAAAGTAAGAGTGGATATTGTGCTAATGTTATAGATTGGTGTTTCCACTTGGGGCCACTTAATAGTGAAGTTATATGCCTAACTAGCACCTAGTGTCGCTAGCCAGACCCTTTACCTACTTGCTACGTGGGGAAAGGGTCTGGTGTCCATCGTGCACCAATCTCGTTTCCTCTTCCCGAATCTGGAGGAGCATACTTTCTATGTATATAGCTTATGGAGGAGGTGTGTTATCTTGCGTGGCCGTTGCACAACTTTCGCATGTGAATTTTGAGTGTTAGACTTTGCTGCTGCATACAATCCGGTATTGTATTCCTATAGCTGCTGCACCTGGGAGAATCATGGTTGAAAGACCAACTTCGAAACATTTAGGCCTTGAAGCTGCTCAAGCTGCTGATTCTCTCAGCTATATTCTGAAAAGTGAGCAGGAACAATGTTTGAAAAAGTTTGTAGCTGATAAAGATGTCTTTGTCTATTGGTTTCGGTAAGTCTCTGTGCTACATACTACTACCTAGGGTAGAAGCATCTTTCCAAGAATAGCATAAGGAATGATTTACGCGCATGTTTAGAGGCAGCTTACCGCAAACCTTAATGAATTTCAGTAAAATGAGATTGGTGCATGATGGACACTAGACCCTTTCCCCATGTAGCGGTTAGGTAAAGGGTCTGACTAGCGAGACTAACTAGCATTAAGGTATTCAATCATCAATTATTTCCTCAAAGAGTTTATGTCAGATTCCAGCTATTTGGTGGAGCTTTGGGCATTAGTATATATGGTGAAATTTTGTTTACCCATAGTTCCCATTAAATTTGATGTGACAGATCCAATTTTCCTCCAATATGTCACCCTGTCATGTTTACCTCTTCTTTTGCTATGGTTCTTCCGTTTACCACTGTTGTGTTGCCACTGTATAGAAAATACCTAGTCTTCTGGCATGCAATGCTATAAGCCCTTCACCTATGGCCGTTAATGACTAAGGAAAGGGTCAGTGACCTATTGTTAGTTTGGAGTTGCCCTTTCCGTAATTGGTGATCAGGTGAATTGTCACTCTTTTTTTAATAAAATCATGGTTTATGATCCCATTTGTCCCTCTTGATCTATGTGGCACATTGACAGGTATATGATGTGTACCTGTATGATTGTACAATGCAGGTGATGTCTTCAGTTCAGGGTCAGATACAACAAGATTGGTCCAACAGGGAGTTTGTAGAAGTTATTACTTCCAGCATCACTAAGATAGCAGAGTTTCTCAATGCGTTTGATCTGTCAGCACGATCACGACTTGCTGTACTCAATCAGAAACTCACAGCAATGGAACGCCAGGTGGATTACATAGAGGCTCAAGTCAGCAAGATATAAACATCATTCATCCATTTTTATCATCAAAACCCACACCTAGAACAATTACATTTTTTTGTCTGCTTGTTTTTTTTCCTCCACTTATTTGATTGTGTAGATAAAAGATCATGCTCATTACCAGCTGGGTAAAAGTGGATAATATAGTTGGGAATCACCTATTTTTCTTCCACTGTGTGTGTGTGTGTGTGTGTGTGTGTGAAGGGGGGTGGGTCTGTGATGAGGTTAGGGTATACCATTGATAAAAGACATCTACCAGGATTGGAAATGGATGACGTTCGCCCATAGAAACCGTACAAAATGCTAATCTAAAGGCGTGTAACATTTGTTACATTTGTTGGAGGTTCACAAAACTGGTTACCTACCTACCCAGAGTTGCATAAGGTGAGTTAACTCAGGGAATTACTACTTCTAGGTTATTGGATATTTTCTAATGTATAAAAAAACATTTGTGCTTTAAAGAGTTACTACCCTTTGCAGTCTTGGACCAAAACTGTTTATAATCCCTTTAGCTGGCTGGAAAAGAAACTTAAGGTGCAGGTTTGAAGCCAAACTAGTCCTAAATAAACAACTATACACCTCACAATTTCATTCTCAACCTTCTTTTACTCATTAGATGTATTCTCTCTCTTTCAGCTTTTTTAAACAATATAGAATTAAAAATATTTGGTCGCCACTGGAATCGAAAGAGCCAAATAACAATTGAATCTTGTGTGTAATATACTAGTAAATGCAATAAGCATTATGATTGTATTCACTTATATTTTATAGGGATATGCCTAGAATGTTAACAAAAAAGAAGAAGCTTACTTTCTTGCTAAGGCTATTGAATAAATTTCATGTGCTTTCTATTGAATATACTTCTAGAAGATTAGTAGAAGACTTATTACTGACTCCAACTTACTGATTCAGGTCCTAATGGCACGTATTGCAGATATTATGGTCTCTGTGTCACTAGCTAGCTTTAACCTTAATAATCAGGATTTTAACTCGCCTCTCTTGTATTATATAGACACCCCAGTATTAAATACACTTAAGGGTTGTATTTGCTTAGTTTCCTGAACATAATGTAGTCATCTCTTCCCCTTCCTCATTATAATAATTCTGTTAAGTTATGACTATCTTCAAAGACAAAGCAACCAATACAAAAGACTGACCTGATACACTAGGCACACTTTAATCTTGTTTTTCATGTCAGATCTAAAAATGTTTTGGGCAGTTCTGCTTTTGCAAATTACATCAAGTATATTGGACGTAAGCACACATAGATAGTTGTACAACTAAATGCAATATACTTAATTATTCCTTTTTTTAGAATTACGAATTTTTTCTCATATTGATATTATTACCATTCAAAGTGAATTTGAGCCTTTAACTTCTACTATAGTTTTATCTTGCGGTGTTCAATCTTCAAATTTTTCTGCAAAATGGATAACCTCAAACAACCTTGTCATTGATTCAAGCACCATCAATGATAAGTACATTTTTCATGAAGGTCAAGACATTGATATAGATGGTCGACCATTTACTGGAACTGCACTTGTGATCTCCATCTTATCTTATCAAGATGAAGGAATATACATTTGTGAAGGACAGGACCTGCTTCAATCTCAACCTGACAGTGCAAGAACGGAATTATTTCTTCAAGGGTATGCATAATATTTTAGCTAATAGACTGACACTTTAATGTTGGATGACTGTCATTGTATGATTGAAGATAGTATGAAGTACAATTAGTAATACTTACATGTAAAATAATTTTTTGTAGCAACCTTAAGATCTTTATTTCCAATCCGTAGAGTTGACGAACCAGGTGCTATTGTTACTTTGCTATGCTTTACGGAAGCATATGTATGACCTAATCAATTTCTTCAATGGTCCAGGGAAGATGGAGTAAGAATCCCTCTAAATTCAGAAAAGTACAGCATAGTCTACCAAAACTTTCCATCACCTAATGCTCGCAATGGAAATGAATCACAAGCTGCACTTTCTACTTTAACTGTATCAGATGTGCAGTTTGAAGATGGTGGAAATTATACCTGCAGCATCAATGGCACTCCTCAAAAGGCTCAAGCACAAATAATAATTGAATTCGGTAAGATTTCTTTATGGTTATATAAAATTTATTTGAAGATGAGTTTTTAAAAATAAAATTATACTATAATACAGATGCTCCCACTACCACTACCATCACAACCAGTACATTTACTGTATCCGATGATACCTCTACAACAATAAAAACAGATACTTCTACCAAAATAAAAACAGTTCCAGGAATGGATGGAGACATTGTTAGTAATGCAGCAACATACAGAATTTGTTATTCCTAGTTTGTTCACTGACATACATTCTTACATGAAAGCCAAGCACCTTTTTATGTACACTTTATTTATGAACACATTATACATATGTACACATTGTATTGAAGTGAAGATATTTCATTATCTATGTATATGCACATGCAGCTACTTATAAAAAAAAAAATGGGGGTCAAAATTATTGTCACCATATTGTAAGGGGCAATGCTATGAAATAGTATATTTGGCAGTGATTGCTGCACTGACCATCACTCAGCCCTGTTTATTGCTTCATTACATCACTCAGCCCTGTTTATTGCTTCATTACATCACTGCGATTCAGAGCCTATTATAATTATTTTTACAGTTGAAAGCAGAGTGGACATAGACTATGGTACAACTAGGTATCGACATAACACCTTTTAGCGTGAATTAGTACCATTCTTCCTTCAAAGTAGAGCCATACCTGCATAATGACGCTAAATAACAATTCCACTATCTAATTACTCAACATTTGAATTAAAACACAAATTCACCAGTGAGCTATGTCTATTGCATTGGACAGATAACACGTTATAGCTTTGATGTGACTTCATAAGCTAGACAGAGTGGAGCTGCACGTTTGTTGACCCACTCACACCACTATATTTAAACTAACACAAAGACAAACAAACAATATATTAATAATAAATTTGTAATAAAGAAGTGTAGGAGTGATAGGTATTTAATGTTATAATGCGGTTATTTATGGAGTGGGTGTGTCAGATGTTTGGATCCTCCCTTAAGTGGGTAGTGCCAGAGTAGCTAGGCTGAATATGAATAAGAGCAACAAGCACAGAGGAATGGAATTGCAAGTATGCCTAGGGCTCTAACATAAAGTAACTAGTGGCAGGGTATCATATAGGACTTTTCGCTGGAGGTGGGAAACACTGCTGTACTTAGCCACACCCATTTTTAAAACCCACACGACTTTGCTGCACATGCCTATCTAAAAGTGTGTATACTTCACACTGATCAGTGTTTTGTCACATGCATGATTTTATAATCATAGAATTCAAGTCCTAAATAAACAACTACACTGTTGTGAACCATTTCAATGGACATAGCTAATAAAAACGTCTTCAATTAAAGTGTTTGTGTTTCAATTCCATTGCTAGAGAGCCAATTGTTACTGATACAATATTGAATCTTGTGTGTAATGTACTAGTGAATGCAATAAGCATTGTGATCGTATTCACTTATATTTATTATTATATAGGGATATGCCTAGAAGTTTACATTAAAAGAGCTTTAAGCAGCATAGAGATCCATTTAAATTATTCATGTGTACTATAATATAGCAACTAATCTATCTTGAACATTAATTACTCAAGTATCATCCATGAATAATGCACAATTACTTTCTTGCAGACTATATTAAACATTTCATGTGCTCTTTGAATGCACTTCTAGAAGATTAGTAAAAGACTTATTACTGACTCCAACTTCCTGATTCAGTTCCTAATAGCGTGTACTGCACAGGTTTCTGTGTCACGAGCTATCATTTTAAACTTAGCAGGAAAAAAATTGAGGAAGCTGCAAAAAAACAAAAACAAAAAACGATCACATACGCGCGTACCCGCGCCCGTTTTGCATTGGCTACTAACACTATACCCTGGGCCTTTCCAATACACTGTAAGCTTCTATCAATGGTAATATGAACTAACAAAATAATGCTGTAATAAAAAAAAGAACAAAAAAACAACGAACAACTTGCGGGTTGAGTGATACATATTAGTTTTCTACGCCCAAACGTAAGGTGGTAAAGTATCGTTACGGTGGTTGTAGCTTCGACCGAGATGTGTGTTCTAGACTGTCATGAAAACCTTTAGTATTAAGCGCTGTGCACTCAGTTCGTTGATATTCATCCTGTTCTTATTTGTTTCAAGCCTCTTCGTTTGGAATCAGCAGACTGTTGGTCTTAGGAGGTCAAAGTATTGGGTAGGACAACTTTTGGAGTTCGGGTTAGAATCTTCATTAGACTACCACAATGGAAAGAACTTCTGTGCCCCTTTGAGCAGTCGAGAACTAGATCTTTACAAGAAGTGCCGCTTGAGCACACAGCGCAATAAAAAAATGAAAAAGTTCGGACCCATTGTGGAAGGACACTGTTGTTTTATGAATGGTACAGGAAGGAAGATCGTTGGACTGGGCAGTTTCCCTGGCTCTGGTAACACATGGCTGAGGGGCTTACTGGAGAAAGCCACAGGAATATGTTCAGGTACAGTCTACAGTGTCTGAGTGGATGATTTGATTGGTAAATAATAAAATGATATGTAATGTTGGTGATGGTCCTGCAGTTAGTGTTCAAACCTGAGTACAACAGAATATGGATTAAATTGCAACCATAATTGACTGAATGGGAATCTTTGATACAATGACTACTGAAGCATTCTTAGTGCCTACTTATTAGAAATTGAAAATAAATAATGACTTGAACATGTGTGACTACATGCTGTTTCTTAGACAGCTAAAAGATCTACATTTCATGTCTAACCCATTTTTAAATTACATCACCTTGTGGTTTCATATTCTCTCTCTCACTCTCCCAAGGTTCTTGTTACTGCTTAGTCTGGTTAAGTTGGTTTACCAAGGTGGCTTTTCACTAGACGTGATTAATAGTCCACCCAGCTCATGTCGAATATTGTTGATGTAATTTGTAGGTGCTCCTTACTGTGATGTGGGACTGCGTACTAAAGGTTTCAACGGTGAAGGTGTAGTAGGTCCCAGTGTTGTGGTGGTCAAGTCTCACAGCGTCAGACCTAAGTTCATGTTGACTATCAGTGAGCGACACCAAAGTGAACAAAACACTTTTAATGCTGGCTTGTTGCTCATCAGAAATCCACGAAGAGCATTTATTGCGGAGTGGCACAGAAGGAAGACGAAGAAGCTTGTAAATGCCACAGTTAGCAGTCACTTCCTATCCACTGGGAAGCAGTATTTTGGTATGTACAATAATACTTAAGTCATGTTAACTATAGTGCTAATCCACTCATCAGCACAAGCACCAAGTATAGTCATATGAACTTGACATTAACAAAAAAATATTCCCTTACACTAAATTAGCTAGAGCTGCATATGGCATCCATTAGCACAGTTAAGTTGTAGTTATTTTTAGGATACCAATAGCCATTAGGTATCTTAGCTGAAAAACAACAACTGTATTTACATAGAATCTGGTGAGCATTATTCTGCTGCTTGTGTCTCTTGCTCACAAAAGTGGTCTTTTTAGTACAACTTGAAAATTTTAGTTTGGATAAACATTGTACGCTTTTATATTTTCATTCTATTTGTGTTGTTATTATTAGAGGGACATAACAATTTGTTGTGCAAAGTGCCTTTTGTATATGTATCGGTTAACTCAACGAGTCCATTTTCACACATAATGATTTTGAGTAGATTACCTAATTATGTGCTAATCAGCTTCTGTGAACCTTACTCAAAATGCAAGGTGGATTGATGGCTTATGAGTATCCTCTTCACACCAAGTGTCATATCAATTACAATGTGGAACTTACACCCATTACTACTGCAATCATTGAAATACTTTTTTTTATTTTTAGAATAGCATGTTTGTATCTATAAATAGTACCAGTATGTAATGACAGTTAAATGAAAATTTGAAAGGTCTCTTAGAAGCACATGTAGTAACATGTATACTACTGTAGGTTGCTGGGGGGGGGGGGGGGGGGGGGGGGGGGGACAGCATTAGAGGGTGTACTATGAGATGAGTGCACCACATGCAGCAACTTATGGATGGATTACCCTGAACAACCAATTTTCTATTTAGTGCCTTTTAACAGTGAAAATTGTGAGCAATATCCCCACTGCCCAAGTGAATATTTAGATGTTTAGACAGCAAAGCAATTATACCTACAGAAGCTTTAGTGGTAAAAGGAGGGGAGGAAACTTTTTACTCTGTACTCTATTTAGGGGGAGAAAACACCCCAGTGTTCTCTTCCCCCTCCCCCCTTGTATCAAACACTGTCACATATCAAGTTTCATTTTGCTTTTTCTTCTTTCTTTCTTTTCCTGAGTATCCGTCTAACCTTCTGGGGTGCTCAGATTTGGTGACAGCATTTCTGACTGAGATGTGTGTCTCTAATTACAAGACAATAACCTCTTGTGTCTACTTACTATTTTTCAAGTGTTGCTTAAATGTTGTGATTCCACTTATTTTATTTTTTTATTTTTTTTAAGGTTCTAATCCAGACTGGGACCAGTTTGTGTATGAGAGCTGTATTAGATGGAAGCAGCATGTATGTGGGTGGGCTATAAATGGAGCAAAGTATCCTTTGCACATCATCACTTATGAAGATCTACAGTCCAGCACTACAGATGAAATCATTACCATTATGCGCTTCTTCCGGCAGATTAAGAACCCATTACCTTTTAAACGATCAGAAGTGAAGGTGGGATTTAACCAGTTTCATCGCAAGCACAGCTCTGTGAACTTCAATCACTTCACTGATGAACAAGAACTCTTGATCCACCAAACAATAGCAGAAACCATATCTTCTTTGAAGTTACTGTATAAACCCAATTCAAAACTCATTCAATGTCTCCAGTCATACTATTACAATCAGTAATATCACCAAAAATATCATTTGCTTTTAATTTTAAATTTTTCTGATCAATCATCTGCATATTTACAAGTGACTTATGAGAGCAACTGATTCTGTATGAAGCTTGGGGGTTGTGGGCATTCTGGCCTGGTATTTTTAACTTGCTAAATCTATCTGAGAGAATCAGGTATATGAATGATATAAAATTATTACTAGCCCCTTAATTTAATTAGTTTAATATTTTTTACGTCATGAACACTTTTTTAATTTATTATTCTAATAGAGAATTTACTTCCATTATATATATACAACCTATAATAATAATTAGATTGAAACTTTCTCACCTAAAGGGGTCTGGAAAAAAGCAAAGGAAAAATGTGAAAGAATCTTGGTTGTCGCCGGGAATTGAACCCAGGGCAGCTGGATTTAGCCACCAGTGTTCTAACCACTGAGCTACGACAACCCTCATTTTTTACCTTTTAAGATTTTTCACATTTTTCCTTCCCTTGACTGGTACTTACACTAGGGCTTTGATTAAGAGGAAATATGTGAATTGTTTATCCTTGGCGACAAGACAAGCACTTATTGATGTTATTAGTTTAGAGCATTCAACATAGCACAAAATAGAAAGTTTTTGAACACTTCGACTAGAGGGTATGCTTCACATACCCGGATAGAGTTCTAGACCCAGTACTAAAGAAGAAGAAACCCAACGTCATCTCATAGCCTACCTAGCTAACAACGGGCAAGTCCCCTGAAATAAAAAGCATTATCCTGTACACAATATGTGACTGGTTATGAGTGCAGGATGTGATACACTAAGCAGTAAAATAAAAGAAGTGAAAAGTGAAGCAATGAATAAAGTGCTAATGAATGGAAGAATTGTTGTTGATTGAAATTAATGTTAATTAGTTGTTTTGATGACGTTTGGCAGGTCTTTGCATGAGGGGGAATGAGTGCGAGTAGAATGTTCAGATTAAGATTATAATAAATTCACAAAGTTTAGAGTTCTAATAATGAGAACTTTTAACAGAATATGCTTGGGTATGTACATTCAAACTAATTATTGAGACATCGATAAAGGCATAATGTAAGGTAGACAAAATGTTGCCCTTAGCAACATCTGACTCCACTCTGCACTCAAACTGATGGCTATCAATAAGTAGCACACAAACAGATGGTAGAATTAACTTGTGTCTACCACTTATTTTTAGCCAGGGAATTGTAGTAACCCTTTGTTTATGAAATTTTCAACAATTCTATTAATTTCATAATTTCTTTTGCAGTCTTTTTTTACACATTAAATATATTCTCCCTTTTTCACTGGCTTTTAACCAGCATCAAACTACAAGAATTTATGATAACATAACTCTTTACATAGCAAGAACTCTATCATTTCAGTAATATATCACTTCATGTGAATTGAGAGCTTCTTGAAGATATCGAATCTGAATGGTAGCATAAACTGTAGAAAGACTTTAACTTGGAAGTTGAAATTTGCAAACCTTCTTTTATAGATGGAGTACTACCTTCTTTTGTGAATGGACTAAATATTATTGGAACTTTTGAAAGAGCTGTATTCATTGAGTTGGAAGGGTGTTTACTAGCAGGATGAAGGTCAGGGTGTCCAGATGGCTGTGGATGAGCAACATCAGGAGTCTTTATGAATGATGACAATAGTTGTGAAGGATGAGAACTTCCATCTGGTACTACTACTATTGAAGGTAGGGTAGGATTACATAGGAGTACAGGAGTTGTGTCTGGAGAAGCAGAAAGAGATTTGATGATGTATTCTTTTGTGCTGTTTTTATGTTAACTCCTAGTGGAGAAGAGACTGACATTTGACCATTAGTGTTCCATACTCGTTTTTTTGCCTGAAGGTGGCATCACTAATTGGAATGGAGTAATTTTATTTGTAGTATCACATTCTAACACTTGTATCAAGTGATGCACATCCAGATGAGCTAGATGGTATTTTTGATGATGTATTCTTTTGTGACGCTTAGTGGAGAAGAGACTGACATTTGACCATTAGATTCCCGTGCTCGTTTTTTATCACAAGGTGGCATCGCTAATTGGAATGGAGTAATGTTGGTAAAGGTACTACTTCTAACATTTGTATCAAGAGATGCACATCCAGATGAGCTAGATGGTATTTTTAAACAAGGTAATGGTTCAAGATCTTCCAAAAAAGGTAGGTGATTCTGTGGACTACTGACTGGTATTTCCTCCAGACATATTTGGTCCCACTTCCAAGATACAATCTCCTGACCAATTATGTCAAGAATCACAACTGACTGCAGTCTATTACAACATGAACTTAAACTTGTGCAGGTAACTTATAGCTACTAGGACTGGTAAGAGCATTAGTGAGGAAACAATCTCTAATGACATCTAAGTACATCATATAAAATGGTGGAATACTATATAAAACACATCAGGTAGTGGTATCCTAAGCTAGACTCATCCAAAATATGTTGGCATTAATTGGGATTCTCACATGATGTTCCTATCATAATAGTGATACCCTTCAGCAATGCAAGCAGCTGCAAATCTTTCCTGATAGCTAAAGCGTGTAGCAATTTCGTAATGAGGCTGAGGGAATTTCAAAGCTAAACAAGATTGGAAGCAATAATAGGAACTCATAATGCTCCAGAGCCTTTTTGTCAGATTCTATGACATCCAGCGTTTTCCTCCAGCAACTTCCGGTACGACAGTATTATCATCTAAAAGCTCCTGAGGCCATAAATTTGAACCCAGATATATGCCAATAATACTCATACTTTCTTCTTTGAGCTGAAGTTGTTGGCCAACAGCTTTTTTTCAGGTGAATAACACAGCAATCTTGTATATATATATATATATATATATATATATATATATATATATATATATATGTACACACTTTCAAATGCACATAGAGTTCACGTATAGGATAATAATACTCCCACATTAAAAGATACACAACTATCCATAACTATCTTGTATGAGGTTCAACAAGAAAATTTAAATATTGATATACTGAGCTTAGTGGGTACTTATATAACTTCAGGTAAGTGATAAACCACATATTCCTCCATAGGACTGGG
>WLWD01003129.1_pt1 | contig 22071 bp, 15 predicted proteins | sample 6712731 | NCBI WGS metagenome assembly WLWD01 (sample SAMN12718690, study PRJNA576275) | sponge metagenome | isolation source: marine sponge | host: Mycale hentscheli | place: New Zealand: South Island, Marlborough, Capsize Point | collected 2014-11-01
TTTTTAAATTTTTTTATTTCAGGTTGATTTTTGAGAAAACGCGAAGTTGTCAGCTATCTAGCTAGGTACTTTAGCTTCTGTGGATAGCAACACCTATCGTCTTGTCGTAATCTATCGTGAGTAAATACTTTCTTGGCGCCTGCGGTAGTTTTTCTTTATGCTGCTTTAGTATTTCTTTATGCTGGAATAGTTTGCTTTATTGCCGAGTTAGTTTTGCTTTAAACCGTGGTAGTTTGCTTTACACTGTGGTAGATTCTGCTTTATGCTGTGAAGCAGCCAGAGTGCTGAGTGGAGTTTCGCATTGAAAATATACTAGTGAGTGTCTCTAGCCTTCTTATAGCTTCTCTCCGACAGCGTTAATTATATGTTTGCGGGATTCCACCTTGGCTCTTCATTACTGGTAGTGATAACTTACCAAGTGATAAATACAATGATGTATAAAGTTAGTAATGTTTGCCAGGCCTAGTTTCACAAATAGCAGAGTCTGGTGAGCAGCTAATAAACTTTGTACCTTATGTGTCCACCATTAAGCTATAGCACTCAGATGTGGCTTTTGAAAAGGGTACCACAGGAACCATTGATATGACCAGCTGCTTTATACTTGTATGTATTCACACACAAAAAAAATACAGTAACCTTTATTCCCCATTTCCAGCTGGCTTTATGCCAATGCAGTAAAGAATAGAGTATCATAAAGTACCTTAGAGCTAGGTGAAGTTTGTGTAGCCACAAATGAAAATAAAACATATTCAACCATTCAATGCATGTGATCTAATAATAGCACACACATAAAATAAAGAAAGAATAAAAAGTTATTGCCTCAGAATAGCCTTAAACATTGCTACTACTATTGTTTATGAAGATAAAACTCATAAAATTAAAATGTTTGGGATATCAATGATGAGTATTTGAGCTGTTTGTTTGTGGATGGTCAAATTTATAAGACAGCTTACTGGACAGTGTGAATTTAAGAAGTGCAATGTTCTCTAAAATCCTTGTCTTCATAAGCACCACTATTACAACATGTTAATTGTCCAATTAGGAGTGACTAGAGTATCAGTGTTTGCTAAGTGTTCTTAGCCACAGTATTTTGTTAGGTGTCCACCACTAAGTTACAGCACTTGCTGCAGCTGATAAATCTTGTTAGCTACTGTATGTGTTCATCACTAACTTGTAGCACTTCTTGAAGCTGTGCAAGCAGGTGGACTCAATTTCTGAGCAGAATGCTGGGAATCTTCAAGAGTATGGCTGGCAGATGAAAAAACATTTTGTGATGAAATGCTTATATTTTCAATGAAGGTATACTATTTGCACAAATAGTGCAACATTATGCTATAATCTGTACTCAGTATCTGAGACATTACAAGACCAATTTACTGATCAATGTGGCCGTTAAAAAATAGTATACATATAAGTATTCCATAAATTCCACTTAAAAAATAATGCTGATGGACAAGATCAGAACAGTGTATCCCAAACATTGGAAGAATAGTTTCACTGTGGTAAGTCCAAGCTACACCTCATGTTTGTAAATGAATAGCAAGAAAAAGAGGCATCACAGGAACACCGACTGGCATGTGTTTTAAAGAAGAGGAAAATACACGAGTTCAAGAGAAAGCCATTGGGTGTCTAATTCCATTCAGCAGCCTGTGAACATAGGGGCAAGAAACAACAGAAAACAAGTGTGATGTAGCATTGAGTGATTCAAGAATTATTGGCCTTGTCAAGCTTGGTGAAGTTAGCCTGGGGAATTAGCATCAATGGAAAATGTTCCATGTGTTTGCACACTCACTCTGGAAACATCTTCCAAAGTAAAACGTCCTGGCAAGCTTGCAAGACAGGAGTGCAATTTGGCTGTTGTTTGGGGGCAGAATAATATGGTAACACTAGGTATGGGCATAGCCATCTTGCGAAGAAGCTATGGGTGTGTTGGGAGTGCAAGTGATGAGCAAGCCTACCACCCAAGTCCAGCACAACTCATTGTACCCATAGGCAGTGGTGTGATTTTAATGTTAGAGTGTCCACATTCACAGAGCTTACAAAGATTTCTCATGGGAGGAGAAAAACCTAAAAATAACTCCAGGTTTTACTTTATACTGCTCTATTGCCAGAATTGGCATGTCCAAGACATTATTCCAGGGCAATTCCAGAGCCATTGAACTAAACATTATACAAGATTCACTCACAATTCACAATTATCATTTATTTCAGCTATTTTAATTATTAAGAAATATTTCCAATGCTTTTTGTTTCTGGGAATGGTTTTATTCAGATGTTGCCAACACATTGTGGTGGGAGTCAAACCATACCTCTATCCCCTCCATTTCTTTAGTTTGCTCAACCCCTCCCCCTCTTTAGTTTTGCTCCCCTCCTCCTCCCCCAATAGTCTTAATGTCTACTATGCACCTCCTTAGCGGCCTAATGTATGTAGAGGTATATGACTACTAGTGACCTATTTATAGCATATATTCAGCTACCACATGTGGGTGTGTCATGTGTGTCTGAGGTCAGTCAATCTCTCCCTCAATCTTTTCTGTTCTGCTTGGGCAAGGTTTTGGTCAGAGGAGGACAGCCATTAAAACAAGGCTGACACCTAATACACTTTATGATGATCACATCTTAGCAACAATCGTACTGTGTTTTTTTAAGTCAAATTAGCATGTACAATCTTGATGAACAGATGAAACAATTACACACAAATAACTTTCAAGGGGGGAGAGTGTATTTGGAATTCATATAAAGTACTCTCTCTGTAGCTGTGTGAGTACATCTTGTAATAGTACAAGTGTTGCATCTGATAAACTGTGGTTATGAAGTATATAATACTGGCTTGGAGTTACATGTACATGAGTGTGCCACTGGCAGGCTGATGTCCTACAATTCCCAACTGAGATGGTTTATCAAACCACTGCATCTCTAGTGGTGACCTTTCAGTAGCTACTCTTTTCCCTCAGAAAAATACGTTCAGGAAGAACTGTTCTATTACTATTCATTAGCTAGACTTGTAAGGAAAATAAACTAACAAAGATTACAAGTACATTTGGAATATCAATATACCACAAGCAGATTTTTTTATTCGATATATGTTTATCACTACATGCTGTTCTTTAGCAATTTCTCTGATATAATAATAATAATAATAATTACATTTTTAATTGCATGACAAGAACTCTACACATTCTCTCTATAGCATTGTTTGCTGCAGTCTCTTATTCACATGTTACTTAGTGTGAAGTCACAATATTCAATAGTTTCCTGCCTCCGTAGTCTAGCCCAAACTCTATAACTGCATATTATAAAATGTAAATTTTAAGTCATTCAATTGAGGGGTTGTTCCTACTAGCTATATATTGTTAGTGTAATAAATTTTCAGTGCACTAATTTTTTTTAGACTCCAATTATATGCTGTCAGTGTATTATATAAAATATATAGTAAATAGTATATATAATAGTCTAGTAAATGTGTACATCACTTCGAAGGTTAGCTAGTATTCTCCCTTTTAACGTTTTTTAAAAAGATAATTAAATTCTGACAGTTCAGGCAATTGAATGATCATAGAGGCCCAAGATAAAGACCCAGCTATATTATAAAATACTTATCAGGGACTCAATCTATGTCTATAAAACAGTCATATATTATTTCTTTTTGTTCTAATCTAGACATAAAATGCACCTATAAGCTAGAAAATGAATTTCAGGTCACACTTTGATTGTATTTTCTGTTTCAGTGTTTTTGTTTTGTCTTTTGTGTTTATATATTTGATTTGTTTATATAGAAGGGAATTAATTTGGAGTAGCTACAGATCTATTTGTAATGGTGTCAATACTCTAACTGTAAAAAGTACTCTATAATTCTTTCAGTGATTCTGTTACAAGAAAGTTCTTTTACACAGTACACATTATTATAATGTGTATGTGTGGTTAGGATGGTTTAAGTTATGAAAATGGCACATGAATTATGTCTTTTATGGTCCTTATAATTAATAGGTGAGGCCTTTATGCTCTGAAGTATCTAAAAACTGTGAGTTTATATTAAAAATATTTGATTGGCATTTTTGGTTTAATGGGCCATTTTTCTATGTATTTATAGAGTACTTCATTAAAATTTATATGCATAGTAGTAGATTTTTTTGTTAACTTGTGTTGGCTTCTTAGTACAAAATACATTTATAATGGATAAGTGCTTAGCCAATGAGTAGCTGTGAAATTACTCCTCCAAAGCAGAGTGAAGTGTTGCATCTGATAAGAGCTGTGGTTGTAGTGGTTGTAGTTACCAATGGCAAAGAGCAGCAGCTTAAAGGTCATCCTGGAACTGAACTGGGATGCTTTTTGTTTATTTATTATGTAATAAATAATTAGTTTGCTTAGATTTTTGTACTATAATAGTAAAAGGTTATATTTAGTTAGATTAAGTTGTATGTGGCTATGTAGCTGAGGGATAAACCCTTCCATGAATGAGTGTTGCATCTGATAAGCAGTGGTTAATTAAAGTAGATGAAATATTTAAAGTTTCAATGATTAGGTAAAATACTACCTAGAGCTATATGAATATGTGACTGCATTAATATAGTTATAACTTAATATTATTGTAGTTAGAAATATATTATACCTTTAGTAAAAGTGCTGAAGTCCTGCCATATTTCTGGCTGTGTTTAGATCTGGGAATGTCTATGCATTGCATCTGGGTGACCCTTGAGCAGTTCACGACTCTCCTGCTCATTATTGGATGGACAGCTTTAAGACAGACACTTTATTCAACTGTTTTTAGTTGTTAGTTTTTGTTGTTGTTTTTTCTTTGTCATTTTTCATTGTTCATGTACCAATAATTTTACTGTTAGCTATGTACCACACTGTGTGTCATTTAAATTTTAGTTAGCATTTTGAAATACTTTTCTTAGGGTTAAATAATAGCTTGCAGGAGATGTTAAATACGACTCTGAGAAGGTGTAATTTTGTCTCTCAGACGCCCAAACTACTGTTATGCTGCCTATACACACTAGTTGGGCCACATTAAATAATTTGCACAATTACTACTAATGAAGTAAATACACTGTATTTCTGAGTAACAGACATTGTGGCTAGTGAGGACTTAAGTCATACTGAATGTAATGAAAATGATACAAAACTTCATTTTTAATAATATAATACATTCTAAGCCTGTAGCTAACTCGCCCTCAACTAACAATTTTATATTATTGCTTTAAAAAAATTGTTTTCCCCTAATCCTTATGAAGTCAAAACCAGCTAGTTTTTCTGTCTGTAATGTTCAAACAACAAAGAAATGGAGAAAATGCATTTTCTTCTGGATACCTTAGAGAGTGAGCACAACATTACTGCAACCAGGATTTTTATGGGAGTTGTTTTTAACTAATTTTTACATTGCTTAATAGCCACACCTCTATTGTAATGTAAATTGCAACAATTTTATAGTTGGTAGTGATAATTGGAAATGAACTTGCTTTCTCCACTTTGCATGAAAACCTCTGTATAAATGTTTTACATATATAAATGTTCTTTTAGCATGAATATAAATTGCTTGACTACTAAGTTGATATCATGTAATCATTTAAACAATTAAAGGGAGTAAGCTCGATCTTTCAATCATATCATAACTGCAAGGGAAGTACACAAATAGCTTCAATATTGTACAACTCATGCATTTGTAAGTAAACAGTGATGCCCTTGCAGTGCTTAGAAACATGCAAAATGATGATAATTTTCATGTTTCAAAGTAAAAATGGAGTACTAAAGGATTTCTAGGTAGGGTGAAAACGTTATCAATACCCCTTGCCTCTCTTAAATGCAGTTCATATATTTACATACATATATTTATATTCCAGGCTTCATCCTCTGATGTAGCCTTACCCTTCCAGGTTAGAGAAGATGGGGGTGTGGGTGTACTGTACACCTTGAGTTACCAGTCCTAGTACAAGCTGTACAGCAGTGAAGAATCTAACAATTAAACTGTCAGATTGATATGGTAGAGATATTTCACTCTCAGGCTTTATTTTCACTGCCTCTGGCCTTGAAATACATTAGCCTGCACGTGGAATATTTACCAGCTGTATCACACTCCACTCATGTAACAAGGTACTAGCTATAATATATATATATATATTGTATAATATATTTAGTATATCCTAGAAGCAAAAAAAATCTTCCACCTATGAATATTATTAATTTCAAGGGGTGAGGAAGAAAATACTAGCCTCTTCCCCTCCCAGCTACTACTACTGCACATGACATGGCTAAATGTGTGTGTGTGTGTGTGTGTGTGTGATTGTCCTTGTGGTTAAGGAGCTAATAGGGCAGGTCCTTGTTTGTAGTATTGTCTCTTAATATATTATTTCCTGAGGAATTCTAAATCTTTTCTAATTGAGGATTTAATAGTTGCTAAGGCATTGGGGAAGGGGGAAGGGAGATGAGGGAGAGGAGGGGTACACAGGGTCTAAACATGGGCCTATAGTAGATTAAAGCTCACTGTATGCATCTTACAAATTACTCTTTGCATCTTTGTAAACATTAACGGCTACAGTTGGGATAAAATTAATTCTATTTATTTCAGTGGGTGAGGAGAGAACTCAAGTCCCTGCCACTGTACTGTTTGGTAACCCCAGGTGTGATCCTATATTGCTTTATGTATGCTATTTCATATCCCTAGGCTTGCTCCTATATTGGTTTATTGCTATAGTTTAAACTCTCTACTATGAGAGTGAGGTTTTGTACACCAAAAGGTCTATGTTTATCTGGCAATTGGATTCAGACTGGACCATCCACATACAGTGTATGAAGTATGTATATCTGCTAAATAGCAGATATTTCAATTGCAGATTTGAACATAATCGAACATTTGATGATAATGCACAAGTTGAATGTTAGTTAGTTAGTTCAACCATAAAGAAAAATTGGAATAACCACTAAAAACAATACTAGCTATTCTGTCAGGAATTAATGTCACACTTGCTCAGCTCTGGCATAGTACGAGCTTGGTCTGCTATATTATAAAAGGACAATGAATAGCAATAATCCTGATTCAGCATATCTATAAGTAGGGGTGCGCTCATTAGACGTTCGCAATTATTGGAGGTGGAAAAACAACTGCAGACAAAAAATTATCCATAGCATACTTATATCGTTAAGAAATAGACTTGCTAAAGAAATGAGGGCTCTTTCAGAAAAAAAAAAAGGGGTGGGGAGGGCACCAGTTGAGCCTCCCCTAAATCTGCCCCTGCTGATATGGTTAGGGTGTAGTCTTGCTCTGTACCCAGTTTTGAGCATTGAGAATTGAGGGATGAAAGGTCACTGTTGGGAATACATATAAGTATAATTTTGACATTCATGTGGTTGTGGTTTCCAGCTTGGTGACTTTTAAAAGCTAAGATTTATCAGATGCAACAAGAAAGCCATACTCTATAGAGAGCCAGCTGTGATAGGGTTTTACAGCTAACATCAGACACAGGACATGGCAATAATAAAAATGTGTGAAAACAAACTGAGAACAAATTATTATTTTATAGCTAGATATATATAGTCTTCAAATTGGAAATTAGAATATTCACATACTATTAATGTGAGGATGTTACTTACCAGATAAGGGAAATTACATTACAGTTCCAATTTAATCTTTTATAATTGTGTAACATTTAAGGATTATGGCTGCTCCAGAGAAGACAGCCATAAGAACCAGTACCAGGCCTCTTGTAGATGGCCTATCAGAGGAAGACATTGAAAGCATTGCTGATGACTTGAGAGATAACAACCTTATCTCTAGTGATGTCTACCAAGGAATTTTTTCCTACCAAAACAAAGACACAGAAAGCCAGAGATGTGGTCAACAATGTGACTGGGAAAGTGAATGCAAACGCTGAGAACTTCATAAAATTCATCAAAGTCTTGAAAGATAATGAACTGCCAGCATTAGCCAAATTACTGGAAGACAAACTTGGTGAGTGTATTGGAGATACTAGACATAATAATATAATGCTTAAACTATAATTGAGTAACTATGTTGAAATAATACAAATGCGCAGCTATTTAAACAATACATGCATTCTATATAATGTAGTCTACCATGTAGGCAGGCACACATGGTATTATTTATTCATTTACCAAAATCTCCAAGTGGGCACTTACCCATATACTAAGACAAGGAGGTTGCTTTTTTGATTTGATTGGCACATGATACATAATTTGTCAAAAGAGAAAATTTGTACATGCCTTGCTGACACTAATTAATATATGAGACAGAAGAGGTTTCTTCAGTTCTGGGCTCTCCAGACTTTTGTCACCGCTACTTTGGGCAGTGAAGACAGGCCCGTAGCCAGAAATTTCAAAAGGGGGGCTCACGGGCATGGCTGCGAATTGGACTACATGGAAGAGAATGTGCCCTTTTGATGGAAACAAATGCATAAATTAATTTCCAATGCTATTTCCTATTGTTTGTTCATTTCAATTTTAACTTTAGCTACCCACTCATTTTGTTATTTAGCTATCTAATTTATATTAAACCAAATCAATAAAACCAAAGTATATTTTTAATTGTAAAATATTATCAAACAACAAAAAAAAAATAGTTATAATAATTGTTAGCTTTACAGCAAACTGACTGATTGCATTCATCTTGGGTTTTTCTCTAAAAAAGATTTACATACTTCATTAACATCAATGTTAGTTTCATAGTTCATATGTATTAGAGCAAGAGAACTCAATCGTTCTTCTGTCTGGGTGCATCTCAAGTATGAGTTCAGCCTCTTTAAAGCTGATGCAGATCGCTCACAAGAGCATGAACTCAGCGGAATAGTGGCAAATAATTTCAGGAGTGTAAACAAATTTAGAAAACCATGCTCACTACATTGCTGGAGAACCTCATGTAGTGTATGGGGTCTATTTTGGGATGGGATCAAGAGCCACTTGTGTTTCCATCGATAAAGCTCCTCATCCACAATACCTGCATTAGGCAAATCTTCTGAATAAAATTCAACGGCATCTTTTATATCAGAAGGAGAAGATGACTTAGTTATAAATGTAGGTAATAAACCTTGCAAGGAAGCAGCTTGCTTTGCATGCCTGTCAAATCGACAGCTAAGATCGCTGATCAGCTGATCTAAAAAAGGAATAGTTATAGTGGTCTTGTAATACTCTTCTGGAGAATCACTCTGCTGATTCATGCGATGTTGCTGTCTTTGGCAAATACGTGGTACTGTAACAGACGCATCAGACCTTGCAGCTAATCGGCAACTATGCTGAAAGATGCGTTCAGAATAATTTTGTATGTCACTCCTCAAATCCTTCAGTTCCTTAATACAATCTTGTACTAGTGCTATACCTGTCACAATATCCTGTTTTTCCCTTGAAGTTTAACCACAGCCTCTTTCATGTACACTAATAGTGTACGTTGCAGGGTAACCAGAGAAAATATGAACTGAAAAGATTCCAAAATCTTTAGATACGCCAAAGCATTCTTTTTATCTTCTGCTGACCATCCATCATTGTACAACTGTAACTGAGTATCCCCATAGAGAATAACTTCACACATCTTTACCAAAAATGGATGACAGAGTGTAAACCTCTCCCAACCTTCAATATTTTCTACCCAGCGGGTAATGCATACATTCAACAATGGTGTGCGAGAAGTACCACTGTTGTGCTTATTACCAGTAATATTAACAACCACTTTCAAAAGAGCATCCCGTTTAGGAGAATTTTTTATCCAGAGTGTAATACTTTTAACCTGATCAATGCAGTTTCTGATAGGAGGCAAAGTACAAGAACTCAAAATAGCTAAATTAAAGGAATGCCCAGCACAATGAGTATAACTTGCTTTAGGCTGCTTCTCTCTTATCCTTTTCTGTACACCTGACTTCTCCCCACTCATCGTTGAAGCCCCATCATATCCCTGACCTCTCAGGTTGTTTAAAGACAGTCCAAGTTCTTCCAAACAACCAGTAATAGCTTCATATATGTCAATGGCACGTACTCTTTCTAACTTTATGAAAGTAACAAAATCTTCACAAATATCATTATTGGCATCAACATAACGCAAACATATAGCCAAATGTTCAATATTATGGCTGGAAACTTCATCAGCTAAAACTGAAAAAAATTTAGCTACCTTTACTTTTTCAACAATACCAGCACGAAGCATATCATAGCCAATGATGTTAATAATATCATTTTGAGTCGTAGGTGAGAGATAAGTAGCATTCCTTAACTTGGGGCTATATAGATGATTGTACAATATGTCATCTGTCTCAGCATAGCTTTTTAGCAATGCTAAAAAATTTCCTGGATTTTTTGGTGAGCTAATCTTTTCAACATCACCACGGAAAGGTATACCCTGCTTAGCTAAGTAAATGACACCACGAACTATTTGTTGAAGAATATGTGTATTCTCAGTCATCTGGCTTTGAACTATTGAATTTGTAGCCACATCAATTCTTTGCTAGGGATTTAGTACTGTACTTCTCAATGTGTCAGCTGCTAGTACAGAATCCAAATGGTATTTCAGTTGTGAATGGTTAGATAAAGTGCTATTGAGCTTTTCCCAGTTATTGAAAGGTTTATTCACAAGAAAGCCTTTATCTTCTCTTTTATCAGTTGTAAGCAGAATAGAACAAGGGCCACACATTATTGCATCTAATTTTGGGCTGTACAGTACCCAAGGATATTGCTCTATCCAACTCGTATTAAAGCGACGATTTTTACCATGAAGCAATGTACTTGGCAATGTTGAGGGGGGTAAAACATGATTATAAAGGTAGGAGTATTTTTCATCACTAGAAAGATATTTTACAACTTGAAGAGAATCTTTTGTAGAAAAAGATGACAAGAAAATGTTCCCCAAATCATAACACGGGTTAGATATTATAGTACCTTCCATTGATGAATTTGGATTACTAGTAGAAGGTTCAGAAGAGATAGAAGATACAGCTGCTCTAGGTTGAATATAAAACATACCTGCATTTGAACCCTCAGTCTGTAAGGGCATATCAGAGAGACAGTGTTCCTCTGCACTGTTAGTGGTCACTATTGGATTACATGTTAATTCCTCATTCTCGGGTAGAACAGTTTGTATATCAGCAGGTTTGGTTTCTAGAATCAAAAGCACACCACATTATTGCCAGCTATATTTTCCTATAATATATTTTACCAATGTTGGTGGCTGGTTTCTTGAAAAAAAATCGAATGTCCTTTGAGTCTCTCTTTCTCTTCATCTTGACCTTACAAGAAGTTTAAGCTGACAGCAGTTCCAGCTGCTTTTAGTTTTCAGTGTAAGCTGCCCAGGTGGTATTGTGGTAAGTGTGACAATTAACACTTATCAAACATATATGTGTCAATTGACTTACTATACTGAAAGGATGATGTTTATAGAATTAATGCATTCAGATTGTATGAAATAACCAACTAATGTATAAAAATATGCATTAATAATATTGACTAAGCATGCATCATATTTCAAAAGGGGGGCTCACGTGAGCCCCCGTGAGCCCCCCCTGCCTACGGGCCTGGAAGATATCTTAGTCCATATTGAGGGACATAATTGATGATCATTACCTATTCAGGCTTGCAATTGTTTACCATGGGTAGCTGGTAAGTAGATACTCACATTTAACACATAAGTGATCGAGATAGTGGGGCCCTACACGGTTGACTAGATTCCTGCCCGTAGCATTCTAATAATCTTGATTTGTGTTTTAATGCTTTCATTAATCTTTTCTATTTGTCCTCCAGTTGAATATGGTGGTGACAGAAGCAGTCTGGACAAACCACTAAATAAATCATATGGTAAGACTAATAAAACCATTACAGAAGGCCAGGAGCAATAGAGTACATACCAGTTAAAATGTTTGTTTTTTCTCCTCCATGATTAACTTTATCATTAGAATGAGCTTGAAAATATCTACAATTTGTATTTTGATTAAGCTACCTGCTGATGATGAAATTCTCAAGGTTTCTATTATGTATATTTTTGTGTGGTGGAGGTTGTGTTTAAAGTATTGAAATTGGAAGTAGATTCAGCCTTAAATTTATATGTGACTGATTTTAGGGAATATCAGCCTAAACTTTGCAAGCAATTTTTTTTCAGCATCCGAGGATAAAACTAGTCTGGCTCAGCCAACCTTTCACCTAACCACTTACAGAAAGAAGTGTCTGGAGGCAATAATGCCCCTTGGCTGTTCTAGAGGAATTTGGTAGTGGTTATTTAATTGTTACCCACAGTTATTCACTTACTGTAGTGAAAAAATAACAGCATTGAACTAGTTAATTATTTGCTTGTCAACAGAACTGGTTGCTTCAGTTTATTTACTGGATCTATTCCTTTAGTGCATTGCGGTTGTGTCAACTCAACTTGGACATCTCAGTGAAACAGAAATATAACCATTACACAATATTTTGTACTTTAGATTTCCAATGAAGTCAGCTCTGCTTGCTATTCAGGGTTTTCTAATTGACAATGTCACCACAAACTTGGCAGAGTCATGGATGCATGTGCTTACAAAGAGCCCGTAGCAAGCAAATTTTGGTTGGTCAGGCCAGGATGTAGGTGTGGTCTGTGGTCAATTAATTTCCTGTATATATTATATATAATATTTATTTAATTATTTATTTGTGTCATCTATGTACAATGTAGTTTATTATGCAATTTCAAGAAAATTACCTTCTGTCAACAAATCGACCCATTCAGCAGCCAAGTGCAAAGGATGGGATAAGAAGACAATATATATTTTTTTCATTTTGTTATACTTTTATTAATTTGTTATTTGTAGATTGATTATATATTATTTATGCATAAAATGGTAATTGTTGACTAGCACTTTCCAAAAATATTCGATCTGTAAATGGAATCTCCAATAAAAATATTTCTACAACTGTTTTGAGACAAATGGCATCTGTTCTTTGTTTATGGGAGTGGAAAAGCATCAGATTATTTAGACCGAGACTTACTTGGTAGAAAGGAATCTGAAGAAAACGTCCGAAATTGACGGATTAGCTATTATGGGCCGCTCAATGATAGCGAGCAAACCAATAAAGCTCCAGGTGAAAAATGGCGAAGAGAACCTAACACTGGAATAAATCAGTGTGCATGCTCTCTACACACAACAACTAAAGTGGGTGTGGCTACGAGGTGAACATATCGGTCCGGAAAAAACCGGACCGCATGCTACGGCCATGAATATGCTCCACAAGTGAATAACGGGCTAGAAGGAGAACGTAACAGCTGCAAATCCTTGAACCTACGCGCATGCTCTACGCAGCAACTAAGGTGGGTGTGGCTACAAGGTGAAAATATTGGTCCGGCCAAAACCGGACCAACCGGACCGCTTGCTACGGCCATGTGATGGGGGAAAAGTCATTAACCTCTCACAGTCTGACTTATGTATGTCTAAGACATTACTCCAGGGAAATTCCAGTATTCAGCTGAGGTGGGTGAATGTGATCACAATTCAATCATTAATACAAGGTTATGAAGGAATTTGCAGGAAAAATCTTGATAAAATCTTTCATAATCTTGCATGATCTTGCCATATTACATAAAATTTTAACCTAAGATTTGACAGGGTGCGTATTGCATAATCCCATCAAATGCTCACAAAAGTAAGATCTTACAGGTTTTTTTTAACTTGAAAAACTACCACATACTGCAAAAAAGTATTAGTTCACTTGATTATGACATGAACAAAGCAGCATTGTATCCTCAAAAGCTACATAGTACCTACCTGGAGCTGATTGTTTCATGTTGTCTCAAAAATCAAAAGCTTAAAGTTTTAAAAAGTAAGCGCTATATAAAAGGTCTTAAAATGTTGTTTTGAAAGTTCAAACCTCAATCAATAGTAAATGTCAGTAATCTCCTAAATCACAACTTGACAGATGGGCAGCTAGCAGACAGGATGACTAATATAATCCTCGCACGTATGTACGCTGGTTTCACTTTGTGTCAGATAACTGCCATTCACTCTATAAATTGTGATCTCCATATATGTAACTGTTCTGACCCCCTTGAAGTTATAGCCATGCCCCTTTGCTCCCAGTTAGAAAAAATTCTGAAATAGATTCTGAAAGCCAACACAATTTAGATTTGGAATTACTAAGATTTCTCTCTACACTCGCTTTATTGTTTTTTAATTGTCTCATGACTATATTATAACTATTGTTCTCCCCACTTCTTACGTACTACTTGCTGTCCCATCCTGCGCATCTCCTAGCCATCCTCCTCTTTAGTCTTGACTATAACATATGCTTCCCCCACTATCTTTAGTTTTGACTACTATGCCTACTCTGCCCCTCTTCCTTTTTAATTTAAGTATAGTCTTGATTACTAATATGCTTCCCTCGTCAGTTTTACTGCCCCTCCTCCCTCTCCCCCTCTCAGTTTTTGACTGTGATGCTCCATACCTCAAACCCCTCCGTTTCTTTAGTTTTGCTTAACCCCTCTCTCTCTTTAGTTTTGCTCCCCTCCTCCTACTCCAATGGTCTTAATGCCTATGTATCCCCTTCTCCCAGAGGCTGAGGTATATGACCACTAGTGGACTATCCATAGCATATATTCAGCTACCACAGGCGGCGCATCAATGTGGGTGTGTCATGTGTGTCTGAAGTCAGTCAATCCCTCCCTCAATTTTTTTGTTCTGCTTCGGCCTAGATTTTGGTCACAGGGACAGCCATTGAAACAAGTCTGACACCTGCAATATACTTTATGATGATCACATCAACTAGCAACAGTTACACTGTTTTTATTTGAGTCAAATTTGTAAACAGCATGTACAATTTTGATGCACAAATGCACACAATAACTTTCAAGGAGGGAGGGTGTGTTTGGAATTTTTATAGAGTGTTCTCAGTAGCTGTGTGAGTACATCTTGTAATAGTGTAAGTGTTGCATCTGATAAAATGTGGTTGTAGCTATTAAGCTTCATTACTATACCAGCTTGGAGTCATATGAGTGTGCCATGGCATGCTGAAGTCACTGAGCTGGTTTATCAAACCACTACATCTCTAGTAGTGACCTTTCAGCAGCTACTCTTTTCCCTCAAAAATAAGTTCAGGAAGAACTGTTCTATTACCATATTAGCTATATTTAAGAAAAATAAACTAACTAAAAATACAAGAACCTTTGGAATATCAATATACCACATGCATATATTTTCATTAGATATATTATTATGTTTATCACTACATGCTGTTCTTTAGTAATTTCTTTGAAATAATAATGATAATAATAATAATAATAATAATAATAATGATAATAATAATAATTACAATAATAATTACATTTATTATTAATTGTGTGACAAGATCTCTACACTTCCAAGCCTCACACATTCTCTCTATAGCATTGTTTGCTGCAGTCTCTTACTCACATGTTACTTAAGTGTTAAAGTCGCAATCTTCATTAATTGACTTAATGAGAGGTTTATAATTCATGCATCCACAGTCTAGCCCAAACTCTACTGCATGTAAAATGTAAATTTTTAAGTCATGCAATTGAGGGATTGTTCATACTATATATTGTGACCAGTGCACACATTTTTTCAGACTTCAGCCAGAACACCTTCTCAATGTATTGTATAAAACATTAGTAAATATTATAGTATAATATGTAATAGTCTAGTAAATGTGCAGCCACATTCTAACTAAATATATCACCTCTTTCAACTACATATACACCTAACTAAATATAACCTGTTTCTATTCTAGTAGTACATTCATCTAAGCAAACTAATTATTTATTACATAATAAATAAACAAAAAAGCATATCCCAGGAATAGGATGACCTTTAAGCAGCTGTTCAGGGTTGGAAAATATGCTGTTATCTAGTGCACCAAACCACTACAACCACAGCTTATCAGATGCAACACTTCACTCTTTGGTGTAGTAATTCCAATGCTACTCATTAGCTAAATACTCTATAATAGAAATGCATTTTGTATAAAGAAGCCAACATAAGTTAAAAAAATCTACTATGCATATTAATTTTAATGAAGTCCTCCTTATAATACACAGAAAATGGCCCATTAAACCAAAAATGCCAATTAAATTTTTAATGTAAAGTTTGCAGATACTTCAGAGCATAAAGGCCTCACCTATTAACCTATTTTCATGTGCCAGTTTCATAACATAAATCATCCCAACCACACATACACAATACAATAATGTGTACTATGTAAAAGAACTTTCTTGTAAAAGAATCACTGAAAGAATTAGTGTATTTTTTTACAGTTAGAGTATTAACACCATTACAAATAGATCTGTAGCTAATTTCCTTCTGTATAAACAATTCAAATAAATAAAACACAAAAGACAAATAAAAAACACTGAAATAGAAAATACAATCAAAGTGTGACCAGAAATTCATTTTCTAGCTTATAGGTGCATTTTATGTCTAGATTAGCACAAAAAGAAATAATATAGGCGTGGATTGAGTCCCTGATAAGTATTTTATAATATAGCTGGGTCTTTATCTTGGGTCTTAATGATCATTCAATTGCTAGAATTGACCCTTCCTTATAAAGGTTGATGTGGGCAAGCTTATTCAGACACAAGGATTAAAAAAAGAAAAACTTTTTTGTCTAATAAGGTTTTCTAATGTCAGTATTATCTTGATATGACTATTGTTATTACAGTCCCCTAGCATTCAGTTCTTGCAACATACCACAACATTGTTTACAGACTGTGTTGTCGAATAGGTAAAGGCCATACTTGCAGTATGACACCTATTGTTGGAGCATCATAGGCTATAAAAACTCTCAATTATAACATTATCTAAGTTTTATATAAAAGTAGAAGAATGTCATTTAAATTTTCCAATCTACTTCCCGAAAGTAAAACTGATGCAATTTAAATATTTGATAGTTTTACATAATGCAAACTTGGCAAATAATGATTTAATTTATCTTTTAAAAGCGTTAAAAGGGAGAATTCTAGCTATCCTTCAAAGTGATGTATGTAGCTGAGGGATAGCCCCCTCCAAGTGTGCAGTGTTGCATATGATAAGCAGTGGCTAATTAAAGTAGATTAAAGATTTAAGCTTTAATGATTAGGTAAAATACTACCTAGAGCTATATGATTATGTGACTGCATTAATACAGTTATAACTTAATATTATATATTGTTAGAAATAGCTAATACCTTTAGTAAAAGTGCTGAAGTCCTGCCACATTTCTGGCTGTGTTTAGATCTGGGAATGTCTATGCATTGCATCAGAGTGACCCTTCAGCAGTTCATGACTCTCCTGCTCATCTTTGGATGGACAGCTTTAAGACAGACACTTTATTGAACTGTTTTTAGTTGTTAGTTTTTGTTGTTGTTTTTTCTTTGTCATTTTTCATTGTTCATGTACCAATAATTTTCCTGTTGGCTATGTACCACACTGTGTGTGTGTCATATAAATTTAAGTTAGCATTGTGAAATACTTTTCTTAGAGGTTTTCCCAGAGGTTGAGGCATATGACCACTAGTGGACTATCCATAGCATATATTCAGCTGTCATGTGTGTCTGGAGTCAGTCAATACCTCCCTCAATCTTTTCTGTTCTGCTTCGGCCTAGATTTTGGTCACAGGACAGCCATTGAAACAAGTCTGACACCTGCAATATACTTTATGATGATCACATCTTAGCAACAGTTACACTGTTTTTATTTGAGTCAAATTTGAAAATAGCATGTAAAATTTTGATGGACAGATCAAACAAATGCACACAAATAACTTTCAAGGAGGGAGGGTGTGTTTGGAATTTTTATAAAGTGTTCTCAGTAGCTGTGTGAGTACATCTTGTAATAGTTTAAGTGTTGCATCTGATAAACTGTGGTTATAGCTATAAAGCTTTATTACTATACCAGCTTGGAGTCATGTGTGTGCCACATCATGCTGAAGTCATACAATTCCCAACTGAGCTGGTTTATCAAACCACTGCATCTCTAGTGGTGACCTTTCAGTAGCTACTCTTTTCCCTCAGAACATTTGTTCAGGAAGAACTGTTCTATTACTATTCATTAACTAGATTTAAAAAAATAAACTAACTAAAAATACAAGAACCTTTGGAATATCAATATACCACATGCATATATTTTTATTAGATATATTATGTTTATCACTACATGCTGTTCTTTAGTAATTTCTTTGATATAATAATAATAATAATAATAATAATAATAATAATAATAATAATAATAATAATAATAATAATAATAATTACAATAATAATTACAATTTTAATTGTGTGACAAGAACTCTACACTTTCAAGCCTCACACATTCTCCCTATAGCATTGTTTGCTGCAGTCTCTTACTCACATGTTACTTAAGTGTAAAGTCACAATCTTCATTAATTGACTCAATGCTTTTATTACGTCCTTGCGCAGTTAAACAAAACCTGCAAGCACATTTGCGCAGTAAACCAACACCTGCAAGATCGAGCACGTAAAAAGACCGAGGGAACGCGCGAAGGCTCTCTGCGGCGAAAATTACTTCGATAGCTGTTGGATTCTGGTGGTGCTGAGCTTGTACGAGCGGTGTTACTGGTGAGAGCCCGGAGGGCCTAAATTTTCGCAGCGCTGCCAAGTGAGTTGAGCTATTAGGTCGTAGTTATTATTTATAAGTTGTAAACTGTGAATTAGAGGGTCTTGTGGAATTATGGGAGAAATAGAGATCAACGGAGGGTTAAATATATATGTCTGACAACAGCAGAGTAAGTAAGGCCATGCAAAGTTATTAATTAGTCTCTCAGGCAAGGGGAAGAGGCTTTGTTATATTATTTTTGTGCATGGTCGCAGATGTACTCAATCAGAAAGCTTGATGTTACTGAGTATTGTAACTACTCCCACTCTCTGGCTACACTAGTTTTTTTGAAGAGCTGCAATTAAATCAAAATTGACATAACATAGGTATCACTAACAACAACTCCCACTTTCAAGGCTGGCAAGCTCCACTGTGGACAAGTTTGAGCACCTTATTACCATGGAGTAATAGACTATTATTAAACCACAAGATTGTTAATTAATAAAATTCAAAATGGAATGTTTTTTTTTAATTTGAGTGAGTGGGAGGGGGAGAGGGTTTGAGAATTTGTAAGGCCTAATAGGAGTTGACATACTTGCTATGAGTAATTAGGAAAATGCTGTGGTTGTGTTAGTATAATCCCATCTATTGTTGGCCATGATTTGGGTATTTTCACCAATTAGCTTAATAATGTTGGCATAAATGTAAGTGTAATGAGTGCCCTTAGCATAGAAATATAATGATAGCATAGTAATGCATGGTATAGGTACTTAATTTAATCAACAGTTCCTTCACAGAGGATTAGGTACCTGTTCTTCCTTCATTTTCTACTGTATATGCCAAATACATATTCTTTTGGTCCAAGACATTATTTTGTTGTAACTGGTAGCCATTGCTGTGGTAGTGCTGATGGTTTGTGTCTTGACACAGGAAAAAATCTGGAATTTCCTGACTTCAGGAAATCTATAGGACAGTTGAGCGCATGGCCTGTACTTCACATTTCCTGTACCAGGTCAGATGATTTCTGACAGCAGGTCACATATCCTGCATCAGTACAGGTGAACTTTCCTGCACTTTTTCTATAATACCTTCTAGGTCCACCTGGAAGGTCCCTGGCCTGCATCAGTACAGGTGAACTTTCCTGCACTTTTTCTATAGTACCTTCTAGGTCCACCTGGAAGGTTCCTGGTCTGCACCAGTACAGATGAAATTTCCTGCACTTTTTCTACAGTACCTTCTAGGTCCACCTGGAAGGTTCCTGGCCTGCATCAGTACAGATGAAATTTCCTGCACTTTTTCTACAGTACCTTCTAGGTCCACCTGGAAGGTCCCTGGCCTGCACCAGTACAGGTGAGCTTTCCTGTGCTTTTTCTATAGTACCTTCTAGGTCCACCTGGAAGGTTCCTGGCCTGCACCAGTAGAGATGAAATTTCCTGCACTTTTTCTATAGTACCTTCTAGGTCCACCAGGAAGGTCCCTGGCCTGCACCAGTACAGATGAAATTTCCTGCACTTTTTCTATAGTACCTTCTAGGTCCACCTGGAAGGTCCCTGGCCTGCACCAGTACAGGTGAGCTTTCCTGTACTTTTTCTAAGTACCTTCTAGGTCCACCTGGAAGGTTCCTGGCCTGCACCAGTACAGGTGAACTTTCCTGCACTTTTTCTATAGTACCTTCTAGGTCCACCTGGAAGGTTCCCGGCCTGCACCAGTACAGGTGAACTTTCCTGCACTTTTTCTAAGTACCTTCTAGGTCCACCTGGAAGGTTCCTGCCCTGCACCAGTACAGATGAACTATCCTGTACTTTTTCTATGGTACTGTCTAGTCAACCTGGAAGGTTCCTGACCAGCATAAAATGAATGTTGCTGAATACCTTTATAGGTTCAACTCAAAGATTTCTGCCTGCATTGGTAACATTTCTTAAACTTATACTTTAATTAGCTACGTACTTAGATGCAGACTTCTAGTCTACACTACAATTTCCACGTGAATGGTACAATAACCATTGACTAAGCCCTATACTGTTCTCCTGGCCCGTAAAAAACTAACTTCATTTATGCAAGGTTTTGTAAGATGAGAATTGTATATAAACTCCAAAGTTCGGGTTAGTAGGGTTTGTAACAAAACTATTACTACAGCTAAAAACCCTTTACCAAAATTCATTACCTTGCCTGCAACTTCAAATCCCTTTACCCGTTTTTAATCTCTTTAGACTTGACTGCTATATACCCTTTACCCATACTCTATTAGGATTATGGCAACTAAAAAAAATACTTCTATGTTATAATTATCGCTTGAGTGAAAATATGCCCCTCCCCAAACACAAAAATTGTGTGTTGTTGTGTTCATAAATTCCTCTATAGCAAGCATAAAGCTCCCACTTTAAGTAACAAATTTAAAAAATATCACATGATTTTAATGGCACGTAATATACAAATTCCCAACTAAGTGTGATCATAAAAAAAAAAAAAAAAAAGACAACAAAGAAAACGATTCGTAAGATTGAGGCTGGGAGAACAATTATAGGACACACAATCATAAGATAAGATTCCTTAGGGATACACAGTGGAACTGCCTTGTTGACAAGGTAGCTTACAAACCTTTCAAACCTGGCTGAAAACTCAATTGTTAAACACCTTGACAAGTCTGTACCGTTCTGCAACCACATTGAAAAAGTCTGCACCTTTTTGGCAACCACCTTGACAAAGTCTGTAACTTTCTACCAAACCCACCTTGATAAGGCTGCAACTTTCTTGGTAACTAATTTAATAATGTCTGGAACCTTTACATTAACCCACATTGACAACTATGAATAACCACATTGAAAACTTCTTTTTAATTCATTTCGATATAAAATAAAAAAATTAATATCAATTTAACAATAAAAGGTAATGAAAATGAAATGAATTAAAACTTGAATTAAAATTTCAATTGTTTGTTTCCTTGAATGCTAACTTGGTCACTCCATCTACAATACACAAACAATGTCAATAACAACTGATGGCAAAACAGTACTTTAAAAGACAAAAAAATACAGTCCATTCTCGCTCGTTCAAACCATCTAAAATTATTCATTTGAATTATAGAAAAGTTCAGATATGAAACACATAGAAAAATAAGTACAATAATATAAAAATAAATATAATTACTTTCACTCTGAATGTTAGAGTAGTTCATATAAATGAGGATACACCATAATACTTAGTTACACAAATCGTAACAAATTTCACCATTAAAATTATTAATTATAAGTATTTATAAAAGCATAATGCATGGATCAACACCCAAAAAGATTAAAAAACTACACTTCAACTGTAATATAGCTATCAAAAAAAAAAAACATGACTGGAAAAAATAAAAATGTCAGCAGTAGGCATTCTGTGCCAGTGGCTGCATCAGCTAGTTCATGCTACCCTTTACCAAATCAATAAATTACTTTACCAAATACATGGTATCTCTTACTAATAAGGTATCCCTTACCTAATCAATGACACGCTCAATCTTTAAACTAAATTCACAACATTTACCAATACTAGCCAACTCCTTAGAATGTAAATTCAGGATTGGCCACACCCACTA
>WLWD01004980.1_pt1 | contig 22067 bp, 4 predicted proteins | sample 6712731 | NCBI WGS metagenome assembly WLWD01 (sample SAMN12718690, study PRJNA576275) | sponge metagenome | isolation source: marine sponge | host: Mycale hentscheli | place: New Zealand: South Island, Marlborough, Capsize Point | collected 2014-11-01
ATAGAAGGAAAAAAACAACAACAAAATGATACACGTTATTTAAACGTTTTCTTTGTGATACTCTTTAGCTAAGTAGTGGTTGTAACACACAATGCTTTGACACAACTGGACATGCACCACAGACTTACCTTCGCGGTAGTCTAGTGGACAATGTATTTTCAAGTAACTGTTGCGCACTGCTTATAACCATGACAAAGAGCGCATTGACTTACCAGCGCCACTAACTCGAATAGATGGAAGTCCCTTAAGTTTTAACGTTTTAACTGCACCCTCAAAAGAATTCAAAACGGTAAACAATTCAATTTCTAGGGTGATACGGGTACTGATCGTTAAACCAGAGGATTCTGTTTAGGACAATTTGGGACGGGGTCGACCACATAACTAACAAAAAAACGCGAGGGTCAAAGTACAAAATTACACACTTGCGTACAAACAAAATAAACAAACATCCCCGAATTGTGTTACGTTAACCCTGTAAGTGTCTCGCTCGCTACGCTCGCTCGCCAACAAGACTTTTTGATAGATAACTTGGTAAAATGGCAGTAGGTGTAGATGTTGTGGAGAAGAATCTAGAAGACCTGGAGAAGGAGATCACTTGTGCTATCTGCCAGGAGCACTACACAGATCCCAAGACTCTCCCTTGCCTGCACTGCTACTGCAAGCAATGTATCCTTAAGCTGGCCCTTAGGGTAGGCCAAGGTAAGCCATTCCCTTGTCCTGAATGTCGCAAGGACACTGTACTTCCTGAGGGAGGTGTGGAAGAGCTTCAGTCTGAATTCAAATTAAACCGCTTGAAGTCCATGTACCTCAAACACAAGAAAGCTCTGAGTAAGCAAGTCACCTGTGAGATATGCAATGCTAAAGCTACAGCTGAAGCCTTTTGTCACCAATGTGACAAGTTTGTGTGCAAGAACTGCATTGATATGCACTCAGTAATGACAGCACTTTTCGAAGGACATGAATGTGTGCCTATTGAACAGCTTCAGAAATTTCAAAGTGAACAGCTTCTTCCTAAACATCCTGAGCCTAAGAAATGCAGTGTTCATAAGAAAAAGTTGAAAATATTTTGTTTTGACTGCAACAAGCTGATCTGTCGAGACTGCACTGTGAAGGATCACAGAGATCACAACATAGAGTTCAACAATGTAGCCGCAGATGACAAAAAGAAACAACTCAATGAGATGCTCAAACCTCTAAAAGAAGTAAAAGAATCTCTGTCTCAATCCATCAAAGATGTGAATAAAGCTGAGAGTGATATTCAAACCCAGCAGAAGGAAATGACTCACAAAATAGAGACTTCCTTTGACAAACTTCACAAGATTCTTGAGCTGCGCAAACAACAGCTGCTAGGAGAGGTCAACAGAAACACTGAAGACAAGATCAAGAACCTAAACACGCAAAAAGAGAAATTGTCCATTGCTAGTGCAGAAGTTCATGGTGTGATCGACTACATAGAGCAGAGTGTTAAATTGTGTTCTGATGATGAGGTTATGAGCATGCACAGAGACATCATGAGCAAAATACAAACACAGATTACAGAAAGTGACAAACAAAAAACTGACACTGAAATATCGGAAAAAGCAGACTTGATAGTGGAGGTGGACTGTGTGGAGGCTCTTCAACAGTTCTGTGAGGAGAATACCTGGGTAGCAAACAATACTATAGCAGAGATGCTGGACATCACAGAAGTTCCAAAGACTATGGAGACTGGTGAGGAACTCAAGTTTACAATACAAAACAAGTCTGGGAAAACAAGTTCTGCTAAAAATCTGAAATGTCAGTTTCAGTGCATAGACACTGCAGAAGTTTATTCAGCCAAGACAAATGCAATTAGTGCAAACAAATATGAAATCACATATACACCTCCAGTGCGTGGGCGATACAATCTTACAATTAGTGCCTATGACCACCCTGTACCAGGCAGTCCCTTCACCATTGTTGCATACTTAAGTCCAATGGAGTTGAACTGTCCTACAAAAGTTTGGAATAATGTAATGAGTCCGTTCAGTATGGCAATAAACTCACACAAAGAGATTTTCATTACAGAATACTATGAAGCCATTTCAGTATTTAATGAAGAAGGACATAGAATAAGATATAACAATCAGAAGTCACTCAAAGTGAATAAATTGCGCAGTTTAACTGTTGATCATGAAAACAACGTCTATTATATTGGAGAATCATCAAATAATATAGGGAAATGTGATCGCTACTTCAACAATATCCAAGTACAGGAGGTCAAGCAACTCCAATATAGCGGCCATTATGATATAATAGTAGTAGGAGAAGAAATTCTCGTCACTGAATGGAAAAACAAAGGTCAGATTACAGTGTATGACAGAGATTTGAACTTTGTCAAGCGTATCTCTACTACCAGTAAGATTACACTACGCCACATGTGTCCTGATACCCATGGAAACCTGTATGTCAGCAATGATGACCATACAGTAGCTGTCCTTGAGATGAAAGGAAATATCCTCAGCTCTTTTAATCGTGTCCAGAATGAAATCACGTCATTGAAAGAACCATGCATGGTGTATGTGTTTGGTCACTATGTGTATGTGGCTGACTGGGACTTAAAGAAGACAGTTGTGTTCACCAAAGATGGCAAGTACATTACGACTTTTGGTTGCTATGGACCACTGCACATTAAAAGCGATGGAGTGGTGTTTGGCTGTGATCATATGGGTAATCACGTTAATATTTATTAGCTTCACCTAACCAAAGTTTCGTGTAACTTCATTTCGTTATGTTTTCAATTATATTTTTAGTGTCAAGTGATTAGATTTCTTTTTGGAGGAGGGGTTAGGATGAGGGTGTGTAGTTTATTTATAAATTAACTGTAAAAATCATTATTTGCTACAAATGTTCATACCAGGGGCCTATACTAAACAGGATATACAATAAAGAAGTCGAGCTGTATTTTTAATTCTCATTGTGGATTGTGGGGAAAACTCTGCATTACTAGTCGATAGCAAATCTCTCTTTGTGACCTATGGCTAGGTGGACTTTAAATAAAGTGGCAATCACTCAGATACCAACATTAACATTATGTCATTCATATTGATGACATCACCTGTACAAACAATAGAAATGTGGGCCCAGTCACCAGTTACAGTCAACCCAATGCATTCTTTAGTGGCTACACTGATTAACCCTCAGCGTGCATGCATGAGAGGGTAACAGTACTCAGTTTGTCTGTCAGTCATTCTGTCACACAACAAAAAAGCAGATCTCAAAGACGGCAACTTGAAGATTGAAACAGGTATCAAAATACAACACTGGACAATTTTCCTTTAGCATGCCAGAATTTTTTATTTTTGATTTAGTTTAAAAAAATAAACAAAACTATATGTAGTCATTTTTTAGCCATACGACTGTAAGCTTTAGTGGGTAATGCCCCCCATAGTCACATGCTATTTATATGAGCAAATCGTTTCTTTGCTGCCCGCTTACACTATATTGCTGTCAGTGGTATACCGGGTGCTTGGAGTTTCCTATTGAAACTACTGGTGAGGTGAGTGTCGCTTGGTTAAGCTTATCTAATTAATGAAGACAGTATTAATGTCTACCGTTTCATTGCACAAGTTGCATATCAACTTGCATGAGCTACATATTAACATAATCATATTGATACTACACCAAATACAATATTCTTTTAGTCTTTGTAATAGCTAGATAGTGTATAGTAACTATGAGGGGTTCACACTATTGGTGCTTCATCGAGTACATTAGACTATAAATTATACAGGATGTGATGAGGAGAGATAATCAAATATAGAGATATGTAAGTGCAAACTTTTCTCTTCACCAAAGCGCAAATTTTGACCTAGAAAATAACTGTGGTACAGGGTCATCACTAATAATTGTGTCAGAATGACTGATTAGGTGCAGGTATGATAAATGGAGGGGTCACATTGCAAGCTTTCTAATAATGTTCTTCAAACTTCATGTATGTAATTATCATACGAAATATGCTCCAATAGTGCAACATGCCCTGAGCAACCCCCTCTGTAACTATTACACAGGCCCTGTGTACCAATTAGTGAAATTACATGCGTGTTAATCAATGAACGAAAATATCATCACTTGGTCAAAAATTTGGTACCGTGGTGCGTATTTCAAAATTTTTATATCGCTAAAGCCAAATGTTCATAACTTGACTACTTAATGAAAATACAGCCATCTAAAACAAATAGAACGTTTGATTTACCCTTACCTAGCACTTCAAGAGGTGGACTAATGGTACTTATTTGTAAATGCTTTCTTTGAAATAATATCTATAAAGTACATGCATTAATGAATCTTCCTGAAATATGACAATTTAAGAAGGCAGAGCTTGCCATGTATGGAGTAGAAAGTAACCAAGGGGATACAAAAAAATTTATATAAAAGTTTGTTGGCTATTACTCCTCTATTGTCATACAATGTCATACAATCCATACCATTGTGTATTGTTGCACATAATGTGACACACTCCATGTTCATTCAAAGCTGCCAATCCCCACTGGTGCAGGATCTTCTCTATGTCTGCTATGAACCTAGAACAATAGAATTGCTGTGAGAATATTGAGTATACTGCCACAACCTACTCAAAGCCTATGTACCATGTTACATCTACCTATCTTGATAATTTGATGGTTTAGTCCTCCTATCACCCTAAATTAAATTAACCTATTACCAATAGTACTAAAGTCCTCTTCTTGAAGTTACTATAGTGTAGATTGTGTGCAGAATGTTCAAATTCACATATCACTATTCCAAGCATACTCAGAGTCAACTGAAATTCTTAACTCAAGCTTACAACTTGCACATGAGTTCCTGAGCCTAATGATGTGCTCTAAGTATTAGGCTTGTCTGGTTCACAGAGACTATGAATGGTTGTATTATTAATGGATCTCTCTTAGAGGAGCCAAATTTAATCTTATAAAGCCGACTAATTCAGGTAGACAAGAAATTAGGGCTGTCCAGAAAGGCCTGTGAATTGTCCATCCCATGCAAAAGTTTCAGACAATAACATGAAATGGCCAGTGGGACGCACTTGTACCAAAACAGACAATCACTATTCTATCATAAAACTATCACTGGTCATCACAATACTGCAAAATAAAAAAAAATATCATGAATTCGTGAACATGTTTTTTTAAAACAAGAATCAAGTTTACAATGAGTCTTTAAAAATGTATTATGTATTATTTACCTGTCAAAACTTGGAGACTCTCTAGGAGCCACTTCTTTTGTCTGCAATCCAGTACGTAGCAAGCTTACTCCTTGGAGTAAATATCTGTTCTTGGAGTGTGCAATTTTTTTGAAAGCATCAGAGAAGGCAAACTTGAGTACTTGGATAAGTTGTATCAGACTTTTAATTGAAAATTTGCTATTATCAGAATTTTATTTTTGCCATTATACAACTATTTTTTTCCCCCCTTTTCTTCCCCCCCCCCCCCCCCCTCCCCTCAATAAAAATTATTGGATAGGGTATGGCTGTTTATTCATAACCTGGCTCTGGCTGGCTCTAATTTAAAAAAAAAAGGTACGCTAAAATGTGCATTACTTTATCTATATTATTTAGTACTAGCAAGCTTATTGCCTAGCTTCTTTGCTTGATTTTTTTTCCAAGCATAATAAATGGCTAAGCTATTAAGCACAGTGGCTTATATTTTAGTTGTAATAATTTTGATATTAATTTTTTATACTAGCTTCTCTCTTTATCTGTAAGTAATCTTGCAACTCAGATATTATTAAAAACGCTAAAAAAATGATATTCTAGAAACTTTTTTTTCTTAGATTGATTGTGTTGTTACAATGTTTGTGGTTATTATTTTATACACATTTTATTCATATCCTGTTGCACTCGTTGCCAACATTTTTGATGCTATCTATAACAGAAGAAGATCAAAGTACCTTGAGGTTCCTCTGGGTAGATGATGCCAACAAGCCTGACTTGAACATCCAGGTTGTTTGATTTTCTCATAACGTCCTCAAGCCCATTCCTGCTCAATGCCACAATTGACAATTCCTTAAAGAAGTTCTCTGACCTGACCTGGTTGCCTCCTGCACCAAATGCATTTATGTGAATGATATTGTGGCCGAGAAGCAAATGTGAATGAAGCAATAAAATTGTATGAGGAATCCAAGGCTGTCATCTATGCTCCTCCCCTCTGCTGTGGTGGGCAAAGCAACAGTGTGGTATCTCCAGCCACTAACCAAAGTTATGACAAACTTACTTTCCACATAGACCAGTCTCTCTGTTTTGCAGTGCTGTCTTCCTGGGTCATCCTAAACTCATGTGACATTATAGACAAGAAAAGTAGGGTAGGAATTAATACTAAGCAGGGCTGCATTCTTATAAGGGCTAAAAAAGCGATCAATTATCTATCTCCTCTTCATCTACCTTCAAACAGATAAACATTTGGACAATTATATATATATTTATTGCAGCTTTGATATTTTTACTTGAATATTTCCGCATCACGCGAGCGCTCTGTATTCTCCCATATTGTACGGTTTATATTGTACGCTCCTTGTAGCAGCGCGTAGCGAGTAAAATCAATGAAAATTGTATTGTAACCGGTTGAGAAAAATTTCAAAGAAGCAATAAATCACTTATCACACTCGTCGTACAATATGGGAATGATATTTTACTCTCACGCCACATTTTCACTCGCCTTTGGCTCGTGAAAATATTTTGCGTGCTCGTAAAATATTTTCCCATATTGTACTCTGACTCGTGCTATAAGTATTATATATATATATATATATATATAATACATACTCCTTTGAAAATCTTATTTCACTTTCCCCTTATTGCAGCCGTATTTTAGGTTTCATTCACTGTAAACCAAAAGGTGTGTAGTTCACACCAAATTAAGCGTGAATCACTTGTAACAATAGTCACACCAAAATATGGTGTGATGCGCACACCTCATCTTTGGGTGTGAAGTGCACACCAAATTTAGTGTGAATTCTCACCACAATCACTATGAACTCATACTTACATTAATGCTGAATTATTCTAAGTTACATTGATTCTAGTAACACATATCAACATTCTTTTTCCAAAAAGAGATTGGTGTAATCCCAGATCCCATTAATCAGACGAATAAAATCTTAGTCAACTCTCTTATCTAGCACACAAGTGTACAAAACATTTATAAGGTAGATTACAGTGATAATAGCATTGGGTTTGCCTGCATATGAATATAATTAATGTTCAGTAAAGGGTCCATGCTATTCCATTGAGTGTGAATTTCACACTAAGTGTGCATTCACACTAGGAAGAAAGTGTGAAGGACACACCATGCATAGGTGGTGGGCATTCACACCACCAGTTTGGTGTGAATTTGGTGGGTTTTCACGCTATAATTTTTACAGTGTTGGTGTGTGTCTCTGTAATGTGTATGGGATGTGTGTGGATCTTACAAGACAAGATTACGTTTAAAAGGTTTACATAGTGCTTAGAGAAATTAGAACTGCTCTCTCAACTTCTCTCTCACACAACATACAATGCACTCGCACTCATTAATTATTCTCACAACGTGCATTTCCTCATACAAATATACCTACTGTCTCAATGTTTGATGTTCAAATACTTAGTTACTCTTGTCTATTTAGTTTCAATTTGTTACTACCACTCTATATACAACATACTAACTCTGACTTAAAATTGGTTAAGTTCTAAACAGCTCCTCTATCACATACTCTGTGGTTCCTTGCAACTTGCAGATAAACTAGGGCCTTAAAAGCAAAGCTCCATGACTAGTTTTGTTCCTGTCACTGTTACATGTATATGATAATAGTTATATGAAACCAGCTAAACTGAAAGTTTCCTCGTTTCATTTATGTGTATTATATAAATAAAATTTAGCCCCACTTATTTTGACTTAAAACCTACATAATAGTTATGGTCTAATAAAATGAGTCCTGAATATCTTCAATTGAAATATATATTTCATATAGTTTTCTATGGTGAAGATGTAGAAAGCCTGAAATAGCCCATGCTACTAATCCCTTGAGATAAACACAGTGAAAGTGTTCATTAGCCTTGGGTGGGAGTTTACCTTATATGGGAATGTAAAGAGTGTTTTAAATATAGTAAGTGCATCACATGACCCAGTATTTAATCTCACCCAAACATAAAAGTGTCTTTTACAACACCTTTTTGATATATAATTTTGTAAAATGGCAGTAGGTCTAGATGTTGTGGAGAAGACTTTAGAAGATCTGGAGAAGGAGATTACTTGTGCTATCTGCCAGGAGCACTACACAGATCCCAAGACTCTTCCTTGCCTGCACTGCTACTGCAAGCAATGTATCCTCAAACTGGCCCTTAGGGTAGACCAAGATAAGCCATTCCCTTGTCCTGAATGCCGCAAGGACACTGTACTTCCTGAGGGAGGTGTGGAAGAGCTTCAGTCTGACTTCAAATTAAACCGCTTGAAGTCCATGTACTTCAAACACAAGAAAGCTCTGAGTAAGCAAGTCAGCTGTGAGATATGCAATGCTAAAGCTACAGTTGAAGCCTTTTGTCACCAATGTGACAAGTTTGCATGCAAGAATTGCGTTCATAACCACTCAGTAATGTCAGCAGTCTTCGAAGGACATGAATGTGTGCCTATTGAACAGCTTCAGATATTACAAAGTGAACAGCTTCTTCCTAAACATCCTGAGCCGAAAAAATGCAGCATTCATGAGAAGAAGTTGAAAATATTTTGTTTCGACTGCAACAAGTTGATCTGTCGAGACTGCACTGTGAAGAATCACAGAGACCACAACATAGAGTTCAACAATGTAGCCGCAGACAACAAAAAGAAACAACTCCTTGAGATGCTCAAACCTCTAAAAGAAGTAAAAGAATCTCTGTCTCAATCCATCAAAGATGTGATTAAAGCTGAGAGTGAGATCCAAACCCAGCAGAAGGAAATGGCTCACAAAATAGAGAATTCCTTTGATGACCTTGGTCAGATTCTTGAGCTGCGCAAACAACAGCTGCTAGGAGAGGTCAACAGAAACACTGAAGACAAGATCAAGAACTTAAACATGCAAAAGAAGAAATTGTCCATTACTAGTGCTGAAGTTTGCTATGTGATCGACTACACAGAACAGAGTGTTAAATTGTGTTCTGATGATGAGGTTATGAGCATACACAGGGACACGATGAGCAAAATACAAACACAGATTACAGAAAGTGACAAACAGAAAATAGACACTATATCAGAAAAGGCAGACTTGATAGTTGATGTGGACTGCGCGGAGGCTCTACAACAGTTCTGTGAGGAGAATACCTGGGTAGCAAACAATGCTGTAGTAGACATGTTGGAAGTCAATGAAGTTCCAAAGACTATGGAAGCTAGTGAGGAACACAAGTTTACAATACAAAACAAGTCTGGGAAAACAAGTTCTGCTAAAAATATAAAATGTCAGTTTCAGTACATAGACACTGCAGAAGTTTATTCAGCCAAGACAAATGCCATTAGTGCAAACAAATATGAAATCACATATACACCTCCAGTGCGTGGGCGATACAATCTTACAATTAGTGCCTATGACCACCCTGTACCAGGTAGCCCCTTCTCCATTGTTGCATACTTAAGTCCAATGAAGTTGAACTGTCCTACAAAAGTTTGGAATAATGTAATCAGTCCGATCAGTATTGCAATAAACTCACACAAAGAGATTTTCATTGCAGAATACTATAAAGCCATTGAAGTATTTAATGAAGAAGGACATAGAATAAGATGTATCGATCAGAAGTCACTCAAAATAAATGGATTGCGCCGTTTAGCAATTGACCATGAAGACAATGTCTATTATATTGGAGGATCATCAAATAATATAGGGAAATGTGATCGTTACTTCAACAATGTCCAAGTACAGGAGGTCAAGCAACTCCAAGATAGCGGCCATTATGACATAACAGTAGTAGGAGAAGAAATTCTCGTCACTGAATGGAAAAACAATGGTCAGATTACAGTGTATGACAGAGATTTGAACTTTGTCAGGCGTATCTCTACTACCAGTAAGACTACGCTACGCCACATGTGTCCTGATACTCATGGAAACCTGTTTGTCAGCAATGCTGACTGTACAATAGTTGTCCTTGAGATGAAAGGAAATATCCTTAGCTCTTTCAATCGTGTCCAGAATGAAGTTGAGTTGTTGAAACAACCATGGATGGTGCATGTGTTTGGTCATTATGTGTATGTGGCTGACCAAGACTTAAATAAGACAGTCGTGTTCACTAAAGATGGCAAGTACATTTCCACATTTGGTTGCTATGGACCACTGCACGTTAATAACGATGGAGTGGTGTTTCAGTGTGCCTTTAATGGTCATCATATTAATATTTATTAGCCTCACCTAACTAAACTTTCATGTAACTTCACTAGTTCTGTTAATGTAAAGTTATTAGATTTCTTTTTTAAGGGCGGGTTGAGGATGTGTGGTCTATTTATACATTAACTGTAAAATCACTTTGCTACGAATGTTCATACCATGATAGGAGGACTGAACCATCAAATCATTAAAGTAGGTAGATGTAACGTGGTGCATAGGCTTTGGCTGCCAGTCTGCTATAAATCTATTACTACAGAAGTACTACATGAGTACTGTGTACTACCACAACCTACTCTCTGATGAATATGTGCTGGTGAGTGTGTTATATTATGTGCAACACTGCACAGTGGCCTATATTATGTATATACTTATTGAAAATACAGCTATCTATGGAAACAAATAAACAGTTAGATTTACTCTTACCTAGCACTTACAGAGGTGGACAACATTAAATGCTTTCTTTGAAATAATATATCTGTAAAGTACACATTAATGAATCATGTTGAAACCATGCTCATACATCACAGTTTAGTGGATGGTGACCACCCTAAATTAAATTAACCTTTTTCCAATAGTACTAAATTCCTCTTCTTGAAGTTACTATAGTGAAGATTGTGTGCGGAATGTTTCAATTCATATATCACTATTCCAAGCAGTACTCAAAGTCAGCTGAAACGTTTGCCTCAAGCTTATAACTTGCATATGAGTTGCTGAGCCTAATGATGTGCTCTAAATATTAAGCTTGTCTGGTTCACAGAGACTATGAATGGTTATATTATTGATGGATCTCTCTTAGAGGAGCCATATTTAATCTTATAAAGCCTACTAATTTAGGTAGACAAGAAATTAGGGCTCTGCTGAAAGGCCTATGAACGAATTGTCTATCTTACACAAACGTTTCAGACCATGAGATGAAATGGCCAGTGGCGGGTACATTTGTACCAAGACAGACGATCACTATTCTATCATAAAAAACTATCACTGGTCATCACAATCAAATTCATGAGTAATATATTGAGCATGTTATTTCACAAGAATCAAGTTACAACAATAATCCACTAAGGGTCAACAACTAGGTATATTGCTGAGAATGCTCTTTGTGATACTGTGTGATTCCCACTTGGAGTAAATATCTGTTTTTGGAGTGTGCAATTATTTTGTTGTTGTTGCTGTTCAAAGCACCAGAGAAGGCAAACTTGAGTATTTGGGTAAGTTAAATATTTTCCTTTTTGCCATTTTAAAACTATTTTCCTGCCACCCCCCCCCCCAAAAAAAAAATAAATAAATAATTAAAAGAAAAAGGGATTGGATAGAGTATGCAGTCTTTTCATAAAATTGCTCTAGTTAAAACAAAATAAGGTTACGCTAAATGTACAGTAGCTACTTCATCTATATTATTTAGTACCACCAAGCTAATTGCCTAGCTTCTTTGTTCATTATTTTCTTTCAAGTACAATAATTGGCTAAGCTATATAGTATGGTGGCATATTAGTTTTAATAATTTTTATTGTTATTTTTTATACTAGGTAGTCTTTTCTTCTGTAACAAATCTCACAACTCAGCTTTTTTTTTTAAATGCTAAAAAATGATTAGATTATTGCTAGAAAATTTTTAATCTTAGATTGATTGTGTTGTACTAATGTTTGTAGTTATTATTTTATAATAATTTCAGCCAAGTATGACTAATTGGTATGCCACATATTCATCCCATCTAGTGTTATATAGAGCCAAGTACGCTCACAAAGTACACATGTATGTATAGGCAGGAATTTCTTGCAATGGAGCTATGGCAATTTGCATCTATGAAGGATTAACTAGACAAGTTGTGTGCAAGAACTGCGTTGATATGCACTCAATAATGACAGCACTTTTCGAAGGACATGAATGTGTTCCTATTGAACAGCTTCAGATATTACAAAGTGAACAGCTTCTTCCTAAACATCCTGAGCCTAAGAAATGCAGCGTTCATGAGGAAAAGTTGAAAATATTTTGTTTTGACTGCAACAAGCAGGAACATGGATTCAAACCTCACCCCCAGAGACCACAACATAGAGTTCAACAAAGTAGCCGCAGACAACAAAAAGAAACAACTCCTTGAGATGCTCAAACCTCTAAAAGAAGTAGAAGAATCTCTGTCTCAATCCATCAAAGATGTGATTAAAGCTGAGAGTGAGATCCAAACCCAGCAGAAGGAAATGGCTCACAAAATAGAGACTTCCTTTGATTACCTTGGCCAGATTCTTGAGCTGCGCAAACAACAGCTGCTAGGAGAGGTCAACAGAAACACTGAAGACAAGATCAAGAACTTAAACATGCAAAAGAAGAAATTGTCCATTACTAGTGCTGAAGTTTGCTATGTGATCGACTACACAGAACAGAGTGTTAAATTGTGTTCTGATGATGAGGTTATGAGCATACACAGGGACACGATGAGCAAAATACAAACACAGATTACAGAAAGTGACAAACAGAAAATAGACACTATATCAGAAAAGGCAGACTTGATAGTTGATGTGGACTGCGCGGAGGCTCTACAACAGTTCTGTGAGGAGAATACCTGGGTAGCAAACAATGCTGTAGTAGACATGTTGGAAGTCAATGAAGTTCCAAAGACTATGGAAGCTAGTGAGGAACACAAGTTTACAATACAAAACAAGTCTGGGAAAACAAGTTCTGCTAAAAATATAAAATGTCAGTTTCAGTACATAGACACTGCAGAAGTTTATTCAGCCAAGACAAATGCCATTAGTGCAAACAAATATGAAATCACATATACACCTCCAGTGCGTGGGCGATACAATCTTACAATTAGTGCCTATGACCACCCTGTACCAGGTAGCCCCTTCTCCATTGTTGCATACTTAAGTCCAATGAAGTTGAACTGTCCTACAAAAGTTTGGAATAATGTAATCAGTCCGATCAGTAGCAATAAACTCACACAAAGAGATTTTCATTGCAGAATACTATAAAGCCATTGAAGTATTTAATGAAGAAGGACTGAGAATAAGATGTATCGATCAGAAGTCACTCAAAATAAATGGATTGCGTCGTTTAGCAATTGACCATGAAGACAATGTCTATTATATTGGAGGATCATCAAATAATATAGGGAAAGGTGATCGCTACTTCAACAATGTTCAAGTACAGGAGGTCAAGCAACTCCAAGATAGTGGCCATTATGATATAATAGTAGTAGGAGAAGAAATTCTCGTCACTGAATGGAAAAACAAAGGTCAGATTACAGTGTATGACAGAGATCTGAACTTTGTCAGGCGTATCTCTACTACCAGTAAGACTACGCTACGCCACATGTGTCCTGATACCCATGGAAACCTGTATGTCAGCAATGCTGACTGTACAATAGTTGTCCTTGAGATGAAAGGAAATATCGTTGGCTCTTTGAATCGTGTCCAGAATGAAGTCAAGTTATTGAAACAACCATGGATGGTGCATGTGTTTGGTCACTGTGTGTATGTGGCTGACCAAGACTTAAATAAGACAGTCGTGTTCACTAAAGATGGCAAGTACATTTCCACATTTGGTTGCTATGGACCACTGCACGTTAATAACGATGGAGTGGTGTTTCAGTGTGCCTTTAATGGTCATCTTATTAATATTTATTAGCCTCACCTAATTAAACTTTCATGTAACTTCACTAGTTCTGTAAATGTAAAGTTATTAGATTTCTTTTTTAAGGGTGGGTTGAGGATGTGTGGTCTATTTATACATTAACTGTAAAATCACTTTGCTACGAATGTTCATACCCATGGCCTATATATGTATATACTTATTGAAAATACAGCCATCTATGGAAACAAATAAAAAGTTAGATTTACTCTTACCTAGCACTTACAGAATTGGACAACATTAAATGCTTTCTTTGAAATAATATATCTGTAAAGTACACATTATTGAATCATGTTGAAACCATGCTCATACATCACGGTTTAGTGGATGGAGACCACTGTGCAGTGTTGCACATAATATAACACACTCACCAGCACATATTCATTAGAGGCCGCCAATCCCCACTGGTGCAGGATCTTCTCTATGTCCGCTATGAACCTATTAAAACAGAAGTACTACGTGAATATTGAGTACTACCACAACCTACTCAAAGCTTATGTACCACATTACATACCTATCTTGATGATTTGATGGTTCAGTCCTCCTATCACCCTAAATTAAATTAACCTATTTCCAATAGTACTAAAGTCCTCTTCTTGAAGTTACTATAGTGAAGATTGCGTGCAGAATGTTTCAATTCATATATTACTATTCCAAGCAGTACTCAAAGTCAACCGAAACTTTTGCCTCAAGCTTACAACTTGAACATGAATTGCTAAGCTTAATGATGTGCTCTAAGTATTACGCTTGTCTGGTTCACAGAGACTATGAATGGTTGTATTATTGATGGATCTTTATAGTGGAGCCAAATTTAATCTTATCAAGTCGACTAATTAAGGTAGACCAGAAAATTAGGGCAGTCCAGAAAGACCTGTTAATTCTCCATCCCATTCAAAAGTTTTAGTTTTATAAGACAATGAGATGAAATGGCCAGTGGGACGCACTTGTATCAAAACAGACGATCACTATTCTGTCATAAAAATCAATCGCTGGTCACCACAATACTGCAAAATATATAATCATGAGTAATAATTATGTACATGTTTTTTCACAAGAATCAAGTTTACAATGAGTTTTTAAAAAGTACTATGTATTATTTACCTGTTAAATCTTGGAGACAAGGAGCCACTGCTTTGTCTGCCGGCAAGTACGTAGCAAGATTACTCCATTTAAGCCATTGATGTTCTGAGTGTTGCTGTGCACATTTATGTTGGTAGGAAAATAGTCGAACAAGCCCCTCATAATTTTACGACAACAGTCCGCTAAGGGTCAATATTAATAATAATGCTCTTGTGAAAAAAACAAAAACAAAAAACAAACAAACAAACAAACTACTACATATTTCCCACTTGAAATATCTGTTGTTTTAATGTGCAATTTTTTTGTTGTTGTTGAAACCTTCAGGGTAGGCAAACTTGAGTATTTGAATAAGTTGTATCAGACTTTATTTTTCCATTTTACAACTGATAAATCGAGCATGAGAGTGACTACAAAAATCAATCAAACTGAAATAAAGCCGCTATCATGACAATGAATATAATTGAACATCTAACATCCTCTCCCTGATATGGTAAATCATGTAGGTGCAAGTATACCTTCACAAAACTAGTAGTCCAGATAACACAAAATAGTGAGATACAAGCTTATACTCAGATATGGTCCATAAGAACATAAACAGCTAATCTGTCTCTTCCATTGACTGCTGCGAAACGTCGTGGCCTCTCTTGAGTAGGCGCCACAAATTCTCTCGAATTGTGCTCTCCTTTGGATACTCAGGACTGCTTGTAGGGGAATCAGGAGGAGGGTCACCAATTTTCCATAGTTCAGGGGTGTCAACCACTTCAATAGGGTAGAGACGCTTGTGGGTGTGCCCACGAGAGGAGAGACGAGAGCAGAGTGAAAGTGGAGAAGAAAGAAGATCAAGACAGAACATATGTGTGTGGGTGTCATTAGCTATCTTATTTTGTTAGCACAGTGATATTAGTGTATGCATGCGTAATTATTCTAAGTCTTATTTAGTCGTTGTGCCCCGGACCTCCGGTAGACCATCCCTCATTGTTTTGCGCATGCGTGGTTCTCGGAACATTATATAAGCCCAACCATGCATGCGTATCACGAGTTCACCCATATTCCCTATTTTTATACGCCGATTTAAAACTCGGTCAAGGGAGGGAGAACTCTGGTGGCAGCTTACCACTTGCTAGCCCAACTGAATATCATACTTCACGGCCAGCAAGTTTCCCTTACCGTGAGTATACCTCGCGCCTTACTCTACCGCCCCACAACGCTGTAGTAGTCACTGGAGTCATCCACTGCCACTGCTGGAGACTATCTCTCAATGAATGCCCGCTAACGAGACCAAGCTTTGATCAGAGGTTTCATTCACATCCTGTTACACTTGCTGCGCGACATTTAGAAGACCTTTATGTTATCAACAGCAGAGGAAGATCAAAATGCCTTGAGGTCCGTGTGGGTAGATGACACCAACAAGCCTGACCTGAACATTCAGGTTGTTTGATTCTCTCAAGTTGTATTTGGAGTGATCTCAAACTAATTCCTGCTCAATGCCACAAATGACCATTCCCTAAAGCAGTTCTCCAGTTCCAAGCCTGACCTGGTTGCCCATGATATTGTGGCCAGCAATGTGAATGAAGCAATGAAATTGTATGATATGAGTCCAAGGCTGTCATTCATACTCCTCCCCTTCTGCCATCCTGGGTGAGGCAACAGTGTCGGTATTTCCAGCCACTATCTGAGTCATGACAAACTTCCTCCCCACAAAGGCCAGTCTCTCTATCTTGCAGAGCTGTCTTCCTGGTTCCTCCTAAAAGTCACGTGACACTATAGATTAGAAAAGAGGGTAAGAATTAATATTAAGCAGAGCTGCATTTTTTAAAAGGGTTAAAGAAACATTTGATTAGCTATCTATTTCCTCTTCATCTACCTTCAAATATATAAGCACTTGGACAACATAATTCGTAATCTTTTGAAATCTTGTTGTTGTTGTTTTCCGTCCAAGCAGTTGCAGAGAGTTGTTACTATGGTACTGAAATCCCTTTACCCTGTATGCTAAATTTAAAACTGGACCTTATTTTCAGTAGCTTCAGTGTTAGAAGTCAAAATCATGAAAAATAGTATAGTCTTTAGGCTCGCTCGCCATTTGTGCTCAAGCACATCACTAGTTTATTGGCGAGCGAGCGAAGCGAGCGAGACACTATCAGGGGTAACTCAATCGAGATTTCGCTATACTAATTCAGCGAAGCGAGCGAAGCGAGCGGAGCTGACTCTCTAATGAGTTCGCGATATATATATATATTTAGGTCTAGAAATTGTTTTTGTTCTTGCGTGGGCGTACGTGTGTACCCTTTCTCCTACGCGCTTGCGCGGGCCGGGTAACCTTCTTAGCAACATTTTGTTTTGTTTACCCGCTGTACGAAGTAGCGATGCCCAGTAGACAAAACGTTCCCTTTATCCTACGCGCTTGCGCGGGCCGGGTAACCTTCTTAGCAACATTTTGTTTTGTTTACCCGCTGTACGAAGTAGCGATGCCCAGTAGACAAAACGTTCCCTTTATCCTACGCGCTTGCGCGGGCCGGGTAACCTTCTTAGCAACATTTTGTTTTGTTTACTCGCCGTACGAAGTAGCGATGCCCAGTAGACAAAACGTTAGAAAGTCAAGAGCTTTGAGGGCGTTAGGAACTCCAGAAGAAAAAGTAGTAAGGAGAGAGATAAGAAATGAAAAGGACAGGGCAAGGAGGAGGAGAGCTAAAACGAAACAGAAACAGGTAGCAAAGTAAATAATCTTTCTTTTTGAAAAGCCATTAAATGTTCCTAATTTATTTATTAGACTATTCCTGAGGATTACTGTACCAATCAACTTTATACAGCTGTAGACTCAACTACTCTTGAAGACACTGAAAATGCAGCCACACCATCTGAACAAGAAGCTAATATCCCCACTACTTTTTGTACTGCAAGAGGAAGGAAAAGACATCTATCAGAGGACATACATTCTCGTATACACCCAAAGCAGCAAAAAAAGTTGCAGAAAATATAACTCAAACAATTTCGATACCGCAAAGCCTTTCAGCTTATCAGCAACGAATGCAAGAGGTAAATATAAAATAAAATATATACTTCAATAAGTTAATACGAGACATATTTTCGTTTAGGAAACCATTATGCAGAGAGCAACGTCTACAACTAATGTTACAAAAACAGCAAGTCACACATTTGTTTGAAAGTGATAGTGAAAGAGATCACAGGCTCCACTGTTTGTCCACTAACCAACTGTTGAGAACAGCAAATGAATCTTCATTACAAAATTCCTCTAGATTAGAGCAGTTGTCAACTAACCAACAGCAGAGATTGGCTGATGAAACACCACTTCAACGGGAGACTAGATTGTCTCAAGTTAGGGGGAACAGGTCAAGACAACATCCCCAGGTTCCATTGCACCATATTATTCCAGCATTTGATGATCCTCAAGTTCACACAGCAATGCGTAATTTTCATGCTAAAATCTCATTGATTACTAGTCTGCATAACGTGTATGGAGAAGTTTCCAGGAAATGTTGTCGATGTAGCCGGGATAAACATATCCCTAAGCTCTATTCAGCTCAAAATAACATGCATCCTGGAAACATTCCTCCACTTGCAGGTTAAATTTAATGTAAAACTATAAAAATTAACCTAACTCTATTATCAAACTATGTAGTCTAAGATCTACTTCCATTTAACATACTCTGCTCTCCCTCTGAATATGTTATAGTACCCAAACAAACTCTTTTATTTTTTATTTTTATTAAACCACAAAGTTTACATCAGCTATAACTGTAATGATGTATGACATTTTTAATTAAATAGCGGTATATTCTGTCTAAAACACCAGCCAATAACTTTGATGGTAAAATAATTCATTATTCTTATATTATCACAAATAATATAACATTTAAACTTTATTATATAAAGCAATACTATGTAGCTGATTACGAATTACATTAATAAAATAAATAATAAAATAATTCATTACTCTTGTTTTACCACAAAAAGTATAACATTTAAACTTTATTATACATAGCCTAAATTTTATAACCTTCATCATACAGTGGTATAGAATAGAAGCACTAATGAATCTATATGAAACAACAGACAGACATAACATTAACAACATCAAAATAAATAACTGTATCTATAGCTGCAATTACAGGGAACATGCATCGCTCGCTTCGCTATTTTGCGCTATTCGAGCGCACCACTAGTTTATTTATCTGTTTATGGGGTACGTGAGACCTCTGTTTTCGCCCGCGCTTTTAATTACGTAAGTTAGGTAAAGCGTTCACAGTTCCAGTATTTTTCAATTAACGAGCGCGGAGAATCCTACTGCCGACGCAACTTTGTTACAACCAAAAAGTTTACAGCTACTAGCTGCGCTTCTTTGCCACTGCTTTCGAAGTTTATTCAGGTAACTCTGTTAGTTTAGTCTGGGATCAGAGACTTTAGATTCTCTGATGCTAACTGAGAATGGAAAGGGTACACTGTGCACTACAGTTAGATGTAATTTCTGTCCTATTTTTCTGTAAAAAGAGTCTGCTCGCTCGCCATGCATTTGCGCTATTCGAGCGCACCACTAGTTTATTTATTTATTTATCTGTTTATGGGGTACGTCAGACTTCTGTTTTCGCCCGCGCCTCTAATTACGTAAGTTAGGTAAAGCGTTCACAGTTCCAGTATTTTCAACTAGAGCACTGAAGTGCAAACCCTCAGCGCTAGTTAGCTAGTATGAAGTGATTTGCAACCTGCAAGCTGGCTCACGTGACAAGCAAGTTTTTAAGGGGCGTTCCCATTACCGTAACGTACGATTGTAGAACTGAAATTCTACTCGCTTTTTCTTGAAAACTAAGTCAAAACTAACAGTTCTGGCACATTAAAGGGACTTACTCTGTGAAGTGCTATAGTTTGATGTCGCTTTCAAAGCCTGGGTAGCCGTACTCTTCGAGATCCCTTGTTGAATGAATGAATGAATGAATGAATGAATGAATGACGGGTTGACTACTATATACCCTCAGGCGCATGCGCACTGAGGGTTAATTAACGAGCGCGGAGAATCATCCTGCTGCACTGCCTTACGCAACTTTGTTTCAACCAAAATGTTTACAGCTACTCTCTTCTTGAAACAATTGTGAAGTCTTTGTCAAGCTGCGCTTTTTTGCCACTGCTTTCGAAGTTTATTCAGGTAATTCTGTTAGTTTAGTCTGGGATCAGAGACTTTAGATTCTCTGATGCTAACTGAGAATGGAAAGGGTTACACTGTGCACTACAGTTAGATGTTGTTTTTTTCCTTCCAAGCAGTTGCAGAGAGTTGTTACTATGGCACTGAAATCCCTTTACCCTGTATGCTAAATTTAAAAATTGGACCTTATTTTCAGTAACTTCAGTGTTAGAAGTCAAATATAAAAATAGTATAGTCTTTAGGCTCGCTCGCCATTTGTGCTCAAGCACATCACAAGTTTACTGGCGAGCGAGCGAAGCGAGCGAGACACTTACAGGGGTAACACAATTGATAATCGGGGATGTTTGTTTATTTATCGGCGAGCGAGCGTAGCGAGCGAGACACTTACAGGGGTAACACAGTCGAAAATCGGGGATGTTTGTTTATTTATTTATATATATGTTTGGACGTATGTATGTCATTTTGTACTTTGACCCTCCGTATTTTTGTGTTCGGTCGACGTTCCACCCCGTCCCAAACTTCACTAAACGGAATCCTCTGGTTTAGCGACCATTACCCGTATCACCTTAGAAATTGAATTGTTTACCGCTTTGAATTCTTTTGCGGGTGCAGTTAAAACGCAAAAACTTATGAAAGCTCCATTTCTATTCGAGTTAGTGGCGGTGGTAAGTTAATACGCTATTTGTCACAGTTATAAGCCCTACTAAACAACATTTACTTGAAAATTCATTGTCCACTAGACGAACCACGAAGGTAAGTCTTGCGTAGGTATGTTCAGTTGTGTGAAAGTATTGTGCGTTACAACTATTAAGAATAATATCACAAAGAAAATTTTAGATAACGTGACTTGATTTTGTTGCTTCTTTTTAAATTCAAACAGTTGCTGGGAGCAGTTACTATGGAATTGAAACCCCTTTACCGCATTAACTTAATTAAAAAACTCAACTTTATTTTAGTAGCTTGAGTGTTAGTTGTTAAAATCAATCATTTAACAATAGTGTAGTTTAAGGCTCGCTCGCCATTTGTGCTCAAGCACACCACTAGTATATATGGACGTATGTATGTCATTTTGTACTTTGACCCTCCGTATTTTTGTGTTCGCTCGGCGTTCGACCCCGTCCCAAATTGCACTAAACAGAATCCTCTGGTTTATCGATCAGTACTCGTTATCACCCTAGAAATTGAATTGTTTACAGTTTTGAATTCTTTTGCGGGTGCAGTTAAAACTTGAAAACTTAAGGGACTTCCATTTCTATTCGAGTTAGTGGCCGTGGTAAGTCAATGCGCTCTTTGTCATGGTTATAAGCCGTGCTCAACAGTATTTACTTGAAAATACATTGTCCACTAGACTACTGCGAAAGTAAGTCTGTGTAGGTGCATGTCCAGTTGTGTCAAAGCATTGTCTGTTACAACCACTACTTAGCTAAAGAATATCACAAAGAAAACTGTTAAATAACGTGTATTGTTTTGTTGTTGTTTTTCTCCTTCAATTCAAGCAGTTGCAGAGAGTTGTTACTATGGCACTGAAATCCTTTTACCTTGTATGCGAAATAAAAAAAACTGGACCTTATTTTCAGTAGCTTCAGTGTTAAATCATTCATATAAAAATAGTATAGTCTTTAGGCTCGCTCGCCATTTGTGCTCAAGCACATCACTAGTTTATCTGTTTATGGGGTACGTGAGACCTCTGTTTTCGCCCGCGCTTTTAATTACGTAAGTTAGGTAAAGCGTTCACAGTTTCAGTATTTTTCAATTAACGAGCTCTGAGAATCCTTAGTGGCGGTGGTAAGTCAATGCGCTCTTTGTCATGGCTATAAGCCTTGCGCAACAGTATTTACTTGAAAATACATTGTCCACTAGACTACTGCGAAGG
>WLWD01001567.1_pt1 | contig 22033 bp, 11 predicted proteins | sample 6712731 | NCBI WGS metagenome assembly WLWD01 (sample SAMN12718690, study PRJNA576275) | sponge metagenome | isolation source: marine sponge | host: Mycale hentscheli | place: New Zealand: South Island, Marlborough, Capsize Point | collected 2014-11-01
AATTTAAGGAGGCAATTTATTTCATAAACTTGAGATTTGGACAAGTACCACTTCAAATAAAAATTTTATCAGAAGAGAAGATCTAGTATTAGTGTTTTGAATGCTCACATTGATAAATGTTAAAGCAATCGCTTTGATGTTTGAGTGAATTAATCATGAAAATTGACATCAACAATTTCAAAGTATCATATGAAGTGCAAGAGAATTGTTGCGTAGTATTTAGTTGGTAAAGGGTAATCCAAAAATAAAAACATTAGCGTACGCAATCTGACTCGAGCAGTGGGGGGGGGGGGGGGGGGACAGCATTCACTGGAGTGGACACCTGACTGGAGTGGACACTATTAACTAGTGAATAATGTCCGGCGGGACTCCGGCGGGACTTATTCACAAGTCAATTTTGTCTGGGGTGACATTATTCACGCAGGACAGTATTCGTGACTTTCCTTCCCCAACACGCTCCCAATAAAATAGGTAAAGGGTTCAGTAAGCCAATACAATAAGTGGGTGTGTACCTTGCCTATTTTGCCTTCGAGGGGCGTAGTATGAGCTACTTTTCGCTTGCTTTATAAAATCGTAAATATCTGGCTATTCTCTTTGAGGACTCTAAACCATGGCTGGAAGATCGGGCTAGTCTCGAACCACCTTTAGAAAAGATTGGAAGCTGCAACAGTATTTCATAGAACAAGTTAGTGTCACGAAGCCAGATCCTTTAAACCCCTTTACCAGCTACGCGGGGGGGGGGGGGGGAGAGGAAAGGGTCTGGAACATTGGCATTTTACTCACTATAAATAACATTAGCGTATTGCAACTGGAACCACTCTTTGTAGAGCTGCAATTTCACGTGGGGACCTTGATGAATATCTCCTAGAGACCTTGCTCAATGCTGTGCACAAATCTGCAGCTGAGCTGGGTTACTCATGTCTAAAGGAAGAACAAATACAAGCTAGCTGTCAAGTATTGAAAGGGCAAGACACATTCGTAGCTCTTCTTACTGGGTATAGAAAATCGGTTTTTATGCTTTGCTGCTGGGAGCTTTTGATAAACTGAAGGGTAATCAACCTAGCATTAGCACAACTTCGATAGTTATTTCTTTTCTCTGCATAGAAACCATTGGAAGTAGCATTGTGTGTATAAGTCTTTTGACAGCTGTAATGGTGGACTTGTGTGACATGTTTAAGCCACAGATTCAGATACTGACTTAGTTGGAGAAACTCAAAATGATCCCAAAGTTACTCAGAGAGATTTGGAAATAAAAACACACTGCTGCTCAGATAGGCGATACTGGTAAATAACTGAATGTTTACAGCCTCAATGCTATAATTACTTCGTGCAAGGATCCTGAATATAATCAAAAGAAATTTCCAATATGTCATAGCTCTGACACCGTCACCTTCATGTAGGGCATCATGGAACCCCATCCACAGAAATCCCAGTGTCATTAAATCACATGTGTAGAGGTAAACACCATCTGATACACCAGTAGCCTCATCAAATTTCAGCTTCACAAAATACTTTATAATATTTTAGCTGCCATATCTTACGTGTGGTACATGATTGTCTTTCAGAATATTGTTCACAGCTACAATAACATGCCCTTGAAGTACTAACTCAATAAAATCTTCAACAGCCTTTACATTTTTTTTTCTGGCCTCTTAGGAATTTATGTCCTACTCAGTAAAATTTTCAATTGATGCAATGTACCCTGATCAATTAAACTTTGCTGAAAAGGTGGGACCAAATGGCCTATTAAATATTAATTAAGTCCTTATTCATTCATTTAAAGTCATTACCCTTACCTGCATTAAGGTCAGTCTAGTGTGCTAATCTTCAATCACAGGAATTATCCCTTCAAACAACTATTTGAGTTTTCATGATTGATTCTCATTCCTTTTGCAGACTTAGCTCTAGACTCTGTCATAGTAACTTCAGTATGAATCAGATGTGGAGCTCTTACCAGATCCTTTTCTTTCCCCCACGCCCACATATAACTATATACTCACTCAGTTACACATGCACACATTCCTATTCATCTACTAACTATAACCTGAACATTGTAATCATTTATGTTTTTTCCATCACTCCCATGTCCCTCTATACTCTACCTTATGTTCTTTACTAATGCTACATTCAGATAATAATTATGATAGCTTTCTGCAGTTTTTGTAAGTCAGTTCTGGTTTTTGAAATATACATGCACTTTTGCTGTGCATGATCCAACCAACACCTCTAAAGCTTAAAAGTCTAATCATTTATAGTTTGACCATAAACTATTTGCAACACAAACTTTAAAGTACAGAAAAAAATGCTTTATAAAACCCAAAAGTCCTAAGAAATCCTTTGGGAAAAGCATAGAAAATTCCATAATCATATCATGCATGATTGACCTTAAACTTTGATCAGAGTTCTACCATGTGGTCAACTCATGAGTGGTAAATAGCATGGTAATTTCTAGTAATGGAGAAGCCAGAAGACAGTGCTATCTGCAAACTACTCATAGGGACATTCATAGGTCCCAACTGTAGAAAGCACCACCTAGTGACATACTTGTTGTGAAGGAGGGGGTAGGGGGGGGGGGGGAGAACGAGAGGTATTATTTGTGACTTTTTTTAATATTGCAATAAATTACAAGGGATTTTTTATGATAATGATTAATGACATGCTAAATATTTATTTACAGCTAAACCAGTTCCGTTTTTTAATCTTTTTAATAAACTGTCTTGAAGTTAGGAACTAAAACAACAATATTTATTACTAAACTTCATTAACATGAGTGCTAATATTATAGAATGACATAATGAATAGCATTGAGCGGTCTGAATTTTCCTCAACATTAAAAAAACCATTCCCTGAGTCAGCATTTGATGCTGAAATAGTTCATAAACCCCTCATAAGGTTAGTTAAAATTGTGAACCTGGGTTTATGTTTGAATTGAACAATTTTTCCAATTTCCTACCAGCATCTACCAACTCGAGGCATCTCCGTTTCCTCAGCTGCTGTGTATTCCATTGGTTTAGGAAGATCAGAAGGTGATAAAACATAGTCCATACATTTATTCCTAAGCTTGTCAAGAGATTCTGAATCAAGTATATGAAGCTGTGGAAAGTGTTTTGTCAATGACAAAGGTGTGCCTGGTTTGAGTTTTCCTGGCAGAAAAATTCCAAGTCGCAAGTCATCAGGCTATCACCAAATGATTATGCACTAAAGAGTTTTAAAAAATTCATGCAGCTGCAAAAAAATGGTTTTATGGCATTAGTGATCCACATGAAGTTTTCATCTTCCAATTGATAATGAAAAACTAGTTTAACACTGGCAGATTCAGAAGTAGTTAATATATTTGCAGCATATAGCATTACCAAACCGTTTCCTTCAGACTCTAGCTGACAAGTAGTGTTTTCATAAGATTTCTGGAACACACGATTAAAAATGACCTTGTGAGGAAGAACAAAGGACAAGAAAGTGAAATAGAAAAGGTTAATGGGTTAAACTTCTTTCCTGCAAGTTTGAGAGTGTTACTCGAGGTCTGACTACAGGGAAAGATGTTTCTACAAAAATTGCATTGATTGGACAAGCAGAAATGCAGGCAACATGGCCAAGAGGTGTACTAAAACCTGTTCCACTGGGTTTGGTGTACAGGACCATCACCACTTTGCATATTGTTTTCTTATTGATACACTACACTAACATGGTTTCTGCTGCTCATGCAATGAAGTTCATCAGTTTCAGCAAATGCTGTGCTAAGTTACGGGATAAAGGTGTCCATACTGGAAACATAATGTTAAGTGCACACCTGCATGTGGGAACTACAGAGACTCTGACAGTCTTTCTTTCCATGGGGAAAGTGATAGACTTTGTTGTTAAAATGTTTTTATTCTATATTTTAATGTAACAAATATTTACAATTTAAGATTAACAGGTGCTTTGGTCACAATCGAAATGGCTAGCTGAAAAGTGCATTAAAGTTAAGTTCAATTTTCTCTAGTTCTCTTCGAAGGATTTCTCAAGACTTCGAGTATGTTATAGAGCACACATTTCAGTACTAGAGGGTGTTAAAAACGTTTGTGTTCGTATTTGTTTAAGGTAATTTTATTTTCATAAAATGACTGGATTATAATAACCTGGGGGCTGAAGTTAACCTGCCTGCCAGAACTCTGGTGGCAGCCTCGTTCTGCCATCTCTGATTATCTCCTCAGTCAAACTACCACAATCTCCACCAACTTTGGGAGTCACAAAAACAATTGGTTGTTGTTACTCCGCTCAATGCCATAATAGAGAACCAGGCATTTCTTTTTTTATTAGCAATACTGTGCATGCTGTTGTGCAACCCAATCTAGCTAGCTTCATGAGCATCCAGAAGTTAGTCATATTCCTGCAGTAAACTGTAACACTGAAACTACTGTAAAATACATCCTGTCATCAGACCTCTGCTTCTTGACTAGGTCTACCCAACAATGCTAAAATTCATTCCTTTTCCATTCAATTCAAGTTTAAATTGTTATTAATTATTTAAGTAAAGATAATGGAGTGTGAGTGTGTGAGAGTAGGACTGTCCTTGGTCAGCCTTTTATAGACTGCCAATGGGATTTCAAAGAATGTAAAACTGAATAATCACAAAGAAGGAAGAAAATTATAAACTGACAAAAAAAAATGGAAGTACAAACATTCACACAATCTAAATATTATTAACAAGTAACCTTAGGCAACTATAACAACATTACAACAATTGAAACTAACACACAAACAACATACAAGCTTACATACAGAATAAATGTCTGACAAATAAGTTAATACTGTTGAGGTGTATGGTCCCCACTCTCTTAATATTTAGCTGCACATTATGCCCAAGGTGTGAGAGTCAATATTCTGGAGTCTGCAATTTCTGCATTACTCCAGAACAGATTTATTTAAGTTCCTGTCCTTCACACTGCGTTTCACTATGGACACATAGCATGTAACTCCAATGCACGTAGAGATTTCCGGTGTGCTCATTATAATATTCATGACTTCCCTTCCCACAACGCTCCCATAAGCTAAAGGGTAAGTAAGCCAATACAATAAGTGGGGGTGTACCTTGCCTATTTGCCTTCGAGGGGCGAAGTACGAGCTTCTTTTCGCTGGCAATTTTACAGGCTTCAGAGCTGAGTGAGTAGTGACTTTCTCCCACAGCTCTGCCAAAAAAAAAAAAATAATAAAGGGTCAAATATATTTATACTGTAAGTGGTCGTGTACCTTGCCTATTTGCCTTCGAGAATCGTAGTTCAAGCTCCTTTCGGCTGGCTTTTTTTTAAAAGCTTCGGAGCTGGGAGTAGATATCTGGCTATTCTCTTTGAGCAGGCTAAACCATGGCTAGAAGACCAGGCAGGTCTCGAATCTTTAGAAAAGATTCCAAGCTGCAGCAGTATTTCTTGGAACAAGTGATACCTACAGGGAAGACACTTGGGACAGGTTCATATGGCTCAGTGCTAGAAGTAAGTGGAAAGTTCTAACCTTACTAAATATTTAAAAATCTAATCTAGGGAAGTTCATATTTCTTATATAAACTTTTTAGAATATAAGTAACTAGCTTACATTGAAGTAACTAGCTAAGTTTCCACATAAAATGAGAGTTTAATGCACTTCAATGAACATTTAATCTGTAAAACATTGTTTAGTGATATATCGCATTTCTAGAAAATTTTCATCAAGTTTTTAGCTTATAGCTAAGTAACTAGTTATGCATTGAAGGTACTATGTTTCCAAATAAAATGAGAGTTAAATGCTCTTCAATAAACAATCATACTGATTCTGTAAAAAATGGTTTAGCTATATAACATATTGCTATTACATAATGCTATTTCAGGTAAAATATAGCAAGGTTTTGTGTGCTGCCAAGCGTATGCACCAACTATTACTGGATCCTGGGAATGAAGGAGTTGGAGTGACTGTGGACAGATATCAACGAGAATGTCAACTTATGGCAGGTCTCCGACATCCTAACATAACACAGTTCCTTGGTCTGTGTTTCCTTGAGGGATCAGAGCTACCTCTACTGGTGATGGAGAGACTACAAATGAGTGTGGACGACCTCCTGGAGTGTGCCCCTACTATTCCATTTGCAGTCAAAATCTCCATTCTCACAGACACAGGCAGCGGTTTAGTTTACTTGCATAGTCGAGGACCTCCAATAGTCCACAGAGACCTGACTGCAAGGAACATCCTCCTCACATCATCTCTGACAGCTAAGATCACTGACATAGGAAACTCTCGCATGGTAACTTTAAAACCGACTCAACTAGCCCAAACACTCTCAAAGAATCCGGGGACCACTATGTACATGCCACCAGAGGCTCTCAGCGAGAGCCACAGATATGGCCCATCTCTAGATGTGTTCTCATTCGGACATCTTGCCCTCTACATACTCACACAGGTAAAACAAGCTTGAGTAGGCAACATACACTATTAGTGCAAAGCTATTCAATATTCAATTAAAGATATCTATGGTATTATGTTATATCAAGTATGGACTTCACCGTTCAATCAAGTTAATATAATACTAGCACGTGCAGATTAGTTAGATAGGTATGTTATCAGGTGTTGTAGTCTGTGCCTTGCCAGACACAGCAAATGCAGAGACTCCTGTTGACACTATATATTTGTGACCACACACGTTTTTGCTATTTTTTTCTGTTGGCTTTGTTGAACTCTTTCTTATGCACTGTTATTTGTTTCATGAGTTTTGTTTATGTTACTATATTCACCATTGCCTAGTTTTTTCCTCATTCAATATTGTATACAGTAATTTAATTAAGTGTTTGCACACTGAAAGCTACTGCAGTTTTGTGCCCATGCAACCCTAATATACTGCTTAATTAACGTCTGAGCAAGTCCTTTATGTTTTCCTCCCTACCCTAAGCTTTGTACTCAGAGTTACGCTGGAACAGTTGTACCATTATCCCCGTAGGTGGTGAACTAAGCATAATAATAATATTGGTACTGAATGTATTGTGATAGTTTTAATTAACTATTGCACACAAATCAATTGATTAATTTCAATAATTGGTTAGGTATTTCCTGGAGAACTGCTATTTGCTACGCATTCAGATCCACACAATCCGGGCCGACTTATTGGTCACTCTGAAGTAGAGCGTTGTGAGGTGTACATGAAGAAGTTGGAGAATCTGTTATTTGAATCCCATCCTATTCTAGTAGAGATGGTGACTAATTGCCTGCACAATACTCCTCAAACAAGACCTACTGCTGAGCAACTACTGGAGACACTAACACCAGTACAGGATGCAATGGAGGACATACATGGAGGGAGTCTGGGGAGGACCATCAACATAGTCAATGTGTTACACATGAAGGAAACTAAAGAAAAGAATAAAAGAATAAAAGAACTCGAGGTAATGTCGATATGTGAACTATAATCATTTGTTAAATCTACCAAATAGTTATTACTATAATTATTTTACTTAAGTTGTCACAACTAAACCTATATTATTTGACATTCTCTTTTTCATTTTCTTTGTGTTTGACGAGTTGAATATTATTTGTTGTCATTTTTTTTTCATACTGTATATTTATATATTGTTTGTTTTAAATGTTGTGTTTCATTTGATGTGTTATATTATTAGATTTCTGAAAATAGATTAGAAACAGAAAATAAAGAATTGACTGAAGAAAATACAAAGCTAGAAAGTGACAAAAAGATGCTTTGCAATACACAACTTATTGAAGAGAAACATCAATTGGAGACAAGTGTCATGCAAGTACAGGCAGAAAACAATCAACTGAGAACCGAGGTCAATCAACAGAAGACTGAGAGCAATCAACAGAAGGCTGAGAACAATCAACTGAAGACTGAGAGCAATCAACAGAAGACTGAGGTCAATCAACTGAAGAGCCAGATAGCAGCTGAAAGAATTCAGTTAGAATCTCACAAAAAAGAAAAGCTTCATCTAGAATCTTGCCATCAAAGAGAGAAACAACTTCTCCAATCTGAAGTGGATCGACTAACAAAGGAACTGGAGTGTATCATCGCAGTGTCTATTAGCAAGAAATCAGTAGTAAGTATTTTGCATTCATATGAAGTGTCTCCTTATATTTTATCAAGAGCACTGACTACTCTAAGCCTTATAAGTTATAATGATAAAGTGTAAGATGGATTGGTTATGTCATGATAGTCTGTGAATTGAGTTTAAAGAAAGGAGACACACTAGGATTGTCAAATTTTTTTGGCTACTCTTTCAGCTATACATAGTATATATATATTCCATGTTATTAGTTAAGTGACCTTTCAAGGCCAGCTTACCAGTTTTCTAGGTTTTTATGGTTTAGCTAAATAAATTAATCTGCTCATGAAACACTTTGCCATATCACATTCTGACTCACTACTACTGTTACTCTAAATAGAAATGATTGATTGTATATAGCTAACTAATCTTTCAGTGAAAACCTTGAACATCCCATAAAAATGTTCAATGAAGTGAAAAAAAAACATGCACCTGAAAAAAGTTCAATTGTGAGAAACCTTACCAAACATTTGGGGGAAATGTGGATTACAGTTTTATAGAATTTTAATATGCTCGGCAGTGGATCCACATTCTCTTCCCTTCACATTCGTAGGTTGGCTGGTAATAATAATACATTATTTGTCAATTCTAATGCAGAATGATTGTTGAGTTGCTCAAGAAGAGAATCCATTTAGCATAATTGTGACCGGTTTTGGGAAAATTGGCCTAAACGCGGCATCTAAAGTTTTCTAATTTATTCTACCAGTAGGCTGCACGGGGCATTGGGATGCCGTCCTCCTAATTTGGAAGCTGTAGCACAAGCCATCTTCGCCCTACGCACTACAACACTTCAGTATTTTTTGCTAAACTTATTATTGCTTATTTCGAAAAAACACCGGGTAAAGGATTGCTGGTCACTCAATGTTCAATATAACTTGCTGACTCTGAGCCTGACTGACAGTTCTCCAGTTTTCAAAATTTATTTTTTTCATTTTGGAAATACAAAAAGAGTGGCAAAAATCCAGCTGCTTTAGACAAGTAGTGAAGATCTACCTCATAACCACTGTGGTGAGACAACTAACTGCTATCCCAGCGGTAAAGAGACACTATTCACACAGTATGCTGCCACCTGAGTACTCAGCAGGCTAACCTCATCAATTCTGCAGCTAAGGTTAGACTTGCAAATCACCAACCCTGAGACTAGCTATCTCGATAACCTCAAGGTGCCCGTCGACAGTAGGAGCTTTAGATGGAATTGTACAAAGCTTTTTATTTCAAGAAACTGCTGAGACTGGACAAAATGAAAGGAAACTGTATACATATAGTGAGTCTGGGCATGCTTGCATAAATGACGAGTTCCTTGTATGGTAATGTTGAGAGTGTATCAGATGTTGTGTATGCGTGTTTGTATGTTAAGTGAAAATGTATGCATGAATAAGATAAAGTTAGAATACATGTGTAGTATATATGTTGCTGTGGGGTGGTCACACCACACCTCCCCCCATGAAGACCGGAGACCGGCGACAGAAGCTAAGTTTGTATCGTTATCTTCTGATGGAAGTGGTGTCCATCCTTGTCTCGACATCGCATCTGCCAGAACATTAAGGTGGCCTTGAATGTAGACGATCTGGAAGGAAAAATCCATCAGGCGTACTCTCCATCTCCACAGGCGATTGTTTAAGGATAGTGAATCAAACAGATTAGTAAGAGCACGATGATCTGTGAATACCTTGAAATCCTGACCAGTCAAGTAATATGTGAAATGTTCATGGTAGTTCATGTTGCATGGTAGCCTGGAGGCTTCCTGGGAAGGCCCTTACAAAATTGTTGCTCGCACATCACAAGTTAACTACCGGGTCATTCCTGTTTGTGCCCAAAATAAATCCAAATCCAAAGTTGTTCATGTAAACCTCTTTAAAAAATTTAAACAAGGTTCCCATGTATTTGCTGTTGTTGCAGTTCATGATGACTCTCAGGTTATAAGTAACTCCATTTCCTCTTCAATCTCACCTGAATTAAGTCTTGACCACCACTCTGAAATGTCATCTTTACTGTCATCCTATACCAGTCTATTTTCTGACACTACAGGGTGCACACAGACCACTTCCCACTCCATTTCAGTGACTTGTGACACTCCAGTGTGGACACCTTCTTACACTATACCTGCACAGGTTGAAAAAGCCTTCCAAACCTCTATTGAAGAATTGCTTGCTTTGGGTATTATTGAGCCATCCCAGTCTCGTTGGTCTTCACCACCCATTCCTATCATCAAAAAAGATGGTTCAATAAGAATTTCTGACAACGTCATCTTTTACACGTTGCTTTAAAGCCAGTAGGACAGCTTCCATGGAGTTATTAAGCTCATCAAGGAAACGTGGTACATTCACAGATGAGTCAGGTGAGATTCAGATAGAATGAAGAGAAGATAGAATGTGGGGTGTTGGCTTAACACTTTGCGTACGATCGTCACGAATTCGTGACCGCTGTAACTTAACGCGCGTACGATGGTCACGAATCTGTGACACACCGGGTGCGTCAAGAGAATACGGCTGTCACGAATTCGTGACAAGCTCTTTCCTGCTCTGTTATTACAGTTACAGAGCGCATAGCGCGCTAAAACTTTCAGTAGCGTACATAGTATACATTTTGCAATCTCTATTCTACAAAATAAGTCTTGTAAAATAAGTATAATTTATATCAAGTGCACCAACTAAATTAAAAAAATTTTTTTCTACACTTTGTGTCTAGCTATTTTCATAAGTTATTTTTGTTCATTGTTATCATTCTCTACATCAGTTTCTCTCTTCTGCTCTCTTTTTTCCTGAACTATCCAGCTTTTCTTATCCTCAACCTTTCCTTTCTTTCACCTTTCTTCTCGAGTCATGGAGTCCCTTCCATTTCTTTGTCTCTCCTGCTTCTGAATATTTCTGTTTTTCTGTCATGATTGTGAACTTGGGCTTTGTTGAAATGTTGCCTTCTTTTTCGCACTTTTCCCGTCCTTCTTGAAACATATGCCGCCGTTACTCAGTGATTTCACTAGCCGCCTTCTCCTAGTCCATTCAACCCACTTTTTAGTGTACTATTAATCACTTTCAACTGAATGTGACAACCTATTCAAGGTATCACGATGCTTTATCACCATACTTTTTAAATTCGTGAATTATTCATGAATACACAATATGTTGGAGGAGGAGGGACTGACAGACATGAGTACTCAGGTGGCAGCATACTGTGTGAATAGTGTCTCTCTACCACTGGGATAGCAGTTAGTTGTCTCACCACATCTGGTGACAGCGGTGCTCCTTAGTTGAAGCGATTCCTTCGGAGTTAAGAGACGATTCTACGCATATTTATAGTTGCTCCGCTACTTCGATAAATTCATCACACTGAAATAATTCCCTTTGTTTAAGCATTTTTTTTCAAACTAAAGTTTCCAATTCAACCTATATAATATATTTTCTTTGACTTATGTCTGATTCAGATACTCCAGCTGAGCAGTGTAAACCAGTAAACAAGAGACCTCATCGCTCTCGTGCTAGGGTGACCTACCCAAAAGAACAAGAACCCTACTTTGAAGAGGATTTCTACACACTGTCGATCGTTGTTACTGACACACGAGCATATTATTATATAGATTCTTTGAGTAATTAGCTTGGCATTATTATGAGTTTCAGTGCTGTAATTTTGAGTACTGCCTAACTGCATACTGCACTCAGATACTATTGAACTGTGATAGGTGCTGGATTCGAATGTTGTGCAACTTTACTAGAGTATCATATTTAGATAGTTTCTTAAAAATTTTCACTATGAGGAGGCGCTTGGCCTTAATTACAGTGTTGGTATAATTATTTAGTACACATTGATTTTTAAGAAATTTTTGAGAATTTTTAATTTATTGATTGTTCAGGACTTTATACAACAAGATAAGAAGATCACATGTGTGGTAGACTATGCAGTCGAGTAAAAGTGGCATGCAAGGTTAGGTGGATTCTAAATTAGGAAATCTTTTTGAAGGGGAATTATATAATGTATATTATAATATACTAGCATCAAGTACCCCGCCACACAGCGGCGCTTGACATATTGAAGTTATTTTGCTCAGTTATCATTCTCTACTATTGAGTACGGTTAATTAGTTTTCCTCTCCTGCTCTCTTCATTTTAAACTATCTAAGCTTTTCTTATCCCCCACATTTCCTTTCTTTTGTTCTGTCTTCTTGAGTCATAGAGTCCTTTGTCTAATTATCCTGCTTCTGAATCTCTGTCCTACCATCATGATTATGGACTTACGCTCCACGAAACTTTTGAAACCTACACTGCCTTCCCTCATCTATTCCACCCACTTTTTAGTAACAATTAATCACTCTTTACTGAATGTGATGACTCTTTACTGAATGTGATGACTCTTTACCCATTGAAGTAAGGATGATGCTTTGCCAGACTGTTTAAGCTGATGGAATATTCATGAATACACACATGGTCATTGTCGTTATTTGACACACAAGCGTAATATTCAGGGATTCATTTAGAAATCACTTTAAGAGTGGGCGAGGTTGAGTTTGTGCTATCTAAAGGGTGACACAACTTTCGTGCAGAACTATGACGAGAAAGGAGATGGGCATGATTTAAGCATTTCCCTTCACCTTAAATATTCACTTTTTAACTACACATTTTGCTTACGATATTTTAAGAATATTTCTAGGGGGCGAGTGTCTCCCCTGCCCCCCCACCCTTAATGAACCCCTGTTACTATATAGATATTAGTAAATTTTTTCAAAATGTTAATGAACAAGTCCGATCCGGGTTTTTTTGTTTTTTTTGGGGGGGGAAGAGAAGTTCTCTTGTTGCAGTATTTAAAATTGTGAAGTATTATACTATTTTAACCCACATGGCTGAGGGTGTCTGTTGTTACATATAAAATCTTGTAATAGACTGAAAAACTATGTGACGAATAGTTGATTGTAACTTTGAGCTGACATTTGAAGGTGATTGTATCATTCATGTGAAAATTATTTTTCTTGGAGTAACAGACACGTGCTGTGTGTGTTTACTTGACACATCCTTTTTCAAAACATTCTACTGTGATGCACATGCTTGTATGAGAATGTATATATGCATTGATCAATGTTTCATGCATGATTTTATGATCGTAATATTCATACAATTAGCTGTGCTATATTTTCCCCAAAGTTTGAAGGGGGATTGGGGATCCTAGGTTTAACCCCTTCGGTATGTTATAGCTAAGTTGTGCTGAAATAGCAGCTAGCATAAGGCAATTCTATGGGTGCACAATCTATGCTATTATCCTATTATTTGCATAGGCTGCAACAACTAGTGGAGTGAGATGACGTAAAATCTAAACTGCTGGAGCTGTTACTTTTACATATGACATCAGAGGCAGAAGGAGTGGTGAAGAAATCTCATCAATGAAATATCCTGATTGGAAGTGGCAGTAGCTAAGGTATGTAAATGATTGGTAAAACTAGAGTATGGACTGGGTAAAGCGAGGGTATGGATTGGGTCAAGTGAGAGTATGAACTGGGTAAAGCGAGAGTATGGACTGGGTATAGCGAGAGTATGGATTGGGTAAAGTGAAAGTATGGACTGGGTATAGCGAGAGTATAGATTGGGTAAAGTGAGAGTATGGCGAGGGTATGGATTGGGTAAAGCGAGAGTATAAACTGGGTATAGTGAGAGTATGGACTGGGTATAGCGAGAGTATGGATTGGGTAAAGTTAGAGTATGGACTGGGTATAGCGAGAGTATGGATTGGGTAAAGTGAGAGTATGGACTAGGTATAGCGAGAGTATGGATTGGGTAAAGTGAGAGTATGGACTGGGTATAGCAAGAGTATGGACTGGGTAAAGTGAGAGTATGGCGAGGGTATGGATTGGGTAAAGCGAGAGTATGGACTGGGTATAGTGAGAGTATGGACTGGGTATAGCGAGAGTATGGATTGGGTAAAGTGAGAGTATGGACTGGGTATAGTGAGAGCATGGATTGGATAAAGTGAGGGTATGGACTGGGTATAGCGAAAGTATGAATTGTGTAAAGTGAGAGTATGGACTGGGTATAGCGAGAGTATAAATTGGGTAAAGTGAGAGTATGGACTGGGTAAAGTGAGAGTATGGATTGGGTAAAGTGAGAGTATGGACTGGGTATAGCGAGAGTATGGATTCGGTAAAGTGAGAGTATGGACTGGGTAAAGTGAGGTAGAGTATGGACTGCATAAAGTGAGAGTATGGATTGGGTAAAGCGAGAGTATGGACTGGGTAAAGTGAGAGTGTGGATTGGGTAAAGCGAGAGTATGGACTGGTAAAGCGAGAGTATCGACTGGGTAAAGCGAGAGTATGGATTGGGTAAAGCAAGAGTATGGATTGTGTAAAGCGAGAGTGTGGACTCTGTAAAGCGAGAGTATGGATTGGGTAAAGTGAGAGTATGGATTGTGTAAAGCGAGAGTATGGATTGGGTAAAGCGAGTATGGACTGGGTAAAGTGAGAGTATGGACTTGGTAAAGTGAGAGTATGGATTGGGTAAAGCGAGAGTATGGACTGGGTAAAGTGAGAGTATGGATTGGGTAAAGCGAGAGTATCGACTGGTAAAGCGAGAGTATCGACTGGGTAAAGCGAATGTATGGATTGCGTAAAGCAAGAGTATGGATTGTGTAAAGCGAGAGTGTGGACTCTGTAAAGCGAGAGTAAGGATTGGTTAAATGGAGTATGGATTGGGCCAAGCCAAGATTATAGATTGGTAAAGTAGAGTATGGATTGGTTAAAGTGGGGAGAAGTATGTACTGAGTAAGTGAGAGTATGATTGTGTAAGCAAAGTATGGACCTGGGTAAAGCGAGAGTAAATGGACTGGGTAAAGCGAGAGTGGTGCCTTCTTTAAAGCTGGAGTAGTATGGAATTGGGTTAAAGCGAGAGTATGGATTGGGGGTAAAGCGAGAGTGGCGGACCTTGTAAAGCGACAGTCTGGATTGGGTAGGCGAGAGTATTGGACTGGGTAAAGCAAAATATGGCCTGGTTAAAGCTAGAGTTTTACTGGTAAAGCTCGATTCTGGACTGGGTAAATTGAAGTAGGGACTGATTAAGCGAAGAGTAGGACTTGGTAACAACGAGAGATGACTGGGTAAAGTGAGAGTATGGACTGGGTAAAGTGAGAGTATGGACTGGGTAAAGTGACAAGGTGAGAGTATGGACTTGGTAAAGTGGAAAATACTGGGTAAAGTGAGAGTAGGACTGGGTAAAGCGAGAGTATGGATTGTTAAGAGAATAGGAGGTCGTGGTCTGAGTCGACTTGGGTAAGGTGATGACGAGTATGCTGTGTAAAGCTAGAGTGGATGGATTGGGTACAGGCGTGGGGGTAGTATGACTTGTTAAGTGAGAGTATTGATTGGTAAAAGTAGAGTATGAATTGTAGTTTGGAAGCGAATATGGATTGGGTAAAGCGAGAGATGGATTGGGTTAATTTGGAGAGTGCCTGGATTGGGTACACGAGAGTAGGGGTAGGGATGTTGGGTAGGGAAGAGATGGTATGGTTGCACGGTGTGTAGAAGTAGGTTGTCGGTGCGGGATGGTATGGAATGTGTAAAGGCGAGATTATGGATTGGTACGCGAGAGTATGAATTGGGTAAAGCGAGAGTATGAACTCTGTAAAACAAGAGTATAGATTGGGTAAAGCGAAAGTATGGATTTGGTAAAGTATGAACTGGGTGAAGCGAGAGTATGGATTGTAAAGCGAGAGTATGGATTGAGTAAAGTGAGGGTATGGACTGGGTAAAACAAGAGTATGGATTGGGTAAAGCGAGAGTATGGATTTGGTAAAGCGAGAGTATAGATTTGGTTAAGTATGAATTGGGTAAAGCGAGAGTATGGATTGTAAAGCGAGAGTATGGATTGGGTAAAGTGAATGTATGGATTGGGTAAAGCGAGTGTATGGATTGGGTAAAGTGAGAGTATGGGTTGGGTAAAGTGAGAGTATGGACTGGGTAAAGTGAGAGTATGGATTTGGTAAGGCGAGAGTATGGATTTGGTAAAGTAAGAGTATGGACTGGGTAAAGTGAGAGTATGGACTGGGTAAAGTGAGAGTATGGACTGGGTAAAGTGAGAGTATGGACTGGGTAAAGCGAGAGTATGGATTGGGTAAAGCAAGAGTATGGATTGTGTAAAGCGAGAGTGTGGACTCTGTAAAGCGAGAGAAAGGATTGGGTAAAGTGAGAGTATGGATTGTGTAAAGCAAGAGTATGGATTGGGTAAAGTGAGAGTATGGATTGGGTAAAGTGTGAGTATGGACTGAGTAAAGTGAGAGTATGGATTGTGTAAAGCGAGAATATGGACTGGGTAAAGCGAGAGTATGGACTGGGTAAAGCGAGAGTGTGGACTCTGTAAAGCGAGAGTATGGATTGGGTAAAGCGAGAGTATGGACTGGGTACAACGAGCGTATGGATTGGGTAAAGCAAGAGTATGGATTTGGTAAAGCGAGAGTGTGGACTCTGTAATCGAGGAGTATGGCTTGGGTAAAGAAGAGTAGGACTGGGTAGTGGGGGTTGGGGGTGTGGGGGGGGGGGAGGGCGAGAGTATTGACTGGGGTAAGCGAGATTATAGACTGCGGAAAGCGAGAGTATTGATTGGTAAGCGAGGTGTTGGTGACGTGGACTGGTAAAACGAAGTATGGACTATGTTAAAATTGAGAGTATGGACTGGGTAAAGTGAGAGTATGGACTGGGTAAAGTGAGAGTATGGACTGGGTAAAGTGAGAGTATGGACTGGGTAAAGCGAGAGTATGGATTGGGTAAAGAGAGATTATTGACTGGGTAAAGTGAGAGTGTGGACTGTGTAAAGCGAGAGTATGGATTGGGTAAAGCGAGAGTATAGATTGGGTAAAGTGAGAGTATGGATTGGGTAAAGCGAGATTATGGATTGGGTAATGCGAGAGTATGGATTGGGTAAAGTGAGAGTATGGATTGGGTAAAGCGAGAGTATGGATTGGGTAAAGAGATTATGAACTGGGTAAAGTGAGAGTATGGACACTGTGTAAAGCGAGAGTATGGATATGATAAAGCGAGAGTATGAATTGGGTAAAGCGAGAGTATGGACTCTGTATTACAAGAGTATAGATTGGGTAAAGCAAAAGTATGGATTTGGTAAAGTATGAACTGGGTAAAGCGAGAGTATGGATTGTAAAGCGAGAGTATGGATTGAGTAAAGTGAGGGTATGGACTGGGTAACACAAGAGTATGGATTGGGTAAAACGAGAGTATGGATTTGGTAAAGCGAGTGTCTGGGACCACCCAGACATAGAAGATTCAAAAAGAAGAACTTTGTCATCCTTTAACATTTCTCTATGTTTACATACCACAATTGTCATGCTCCGACTTAATGATATTCATATTTGCCTGTAACCACAGTCATCTAGCTCTAAGTCATACCTATATATTGTACCATGTCTGAATGATAAAAGGGTTGCTTACCTCTGAAAACTCTAGCGAGTACCACCGTTAGAGAGTGCGTACTTTTGCTACTGCCTAAGACTGCAAGCTCACGCCAGCGGTTGCGGGTAGATATAGTTGCGCCAGATCAAGTGAGCGCCTGGTCTTTCACTAAACGGTGACTCCTCCCACGTACGTACGCCAGAGACTAACACTGTCTCACACTCGCACAACCCATTCACTACACAGGGGAGTCTCGTTCAGTTGGTCGTTCGAGCCCGTCATGGACTAGCACCAGTTGTTTAACTTCACTCGTTCGTTCGCTATTCTATTGTTGCTACTTTCAGTCGAGTTCAGTACCAGTTGCTATTAGTTAGCTTCTTGCCTATCTCGATTGTTTTCCTATTTTCGACTTTAACTTCACTTCGAACTTCACTTCGTGGGAGCCACAACCAGCACCATGGAGGAAAACGTTACTCATTCACGTCTCGAACTTCTACGCCGTCAGAGAGCTCATCGTCGAGGAGCTATCACTCCGTTGTCCAAGAAATTGACCACTTTTATGGGCGAACCACTTGGAGCAGTCTCCGATTTTTCTATGAACAACCTGGAGATTAACCTACGTTCTGACATCGGCAAACACGAATCACTTCAAGATGACATCGACTCACTTCTCGACCAAGAGGCCATCGAGGCCAATGAAGCCGAGAGATCACGACACGATGAAATCCACGCAAGTGTCATCATGGACCTGGATACTCTCAAACACTCCCACGTTATCTTCACGGAATGTCTCTGCTTACGACCACGTATACTCGAACTACTAGACCTCGGTAAGGAATTATCATCTACTCATACGTCTGAATTCAAGGATCTCGCTAACTCATGGGATGCCATCAGGAAGAAAGTCCTACGTCTACCTGACAACACTCAACTCAAGGAACTCATCCTCGACATCGATGACCTACTCATGAAATTACGCAGAGCTCTAGCAGCAGCTACTACTCCTATATCACCTACCCCTACGACCACTTCTTCAGGACCATCCGTCATGCCCATGATGGCTCCATTGACTCTGGATATTCCCAAGTACACGGGCGATCCACTTCAATGGGAGTCCTTCGCGCTTCGTCTGCAATCACTGCTCACTCACAGAGCTGATGGATTCTCCGATATGGACAAGTACGCCATCGTAAGCCAAGCTATAGTCCCACCTCAAGGGAAAACACTGATCAACGACATGATGAAAGAAGGAGCAACTATACCTGATCTTATCAAAGCTCTACGCAAGATGTATGGACGACCTCAACTTGTCATCCCCATCCTGGTACAAAAGGTTGCTGACCCGCCTACTACCAACCGTACGGCTGCTTCACTCAACAATTTTAAAGAACGAGTTCTCGACTACTACAGAGCACTCAACACCCACATAGGAGGTGATCTCCACAGATTCATGCCTCACTTCCTTAGACCCTTTCTAGAGGGAAAACTTCGTGAGGACTAGGACCGCCTTCTGTACGAGAAACTACCGGAACCCACAATGGCTGACTTCACGCAATTTATTGAACAAAGACTTCTTTGGGCTAACACACAACACTCCATGACTACGTTTACGCCTTCGTCGTCATCTACTACTTCGCCGTTTCAACCCAAGCAAGCCTCGAGACCTTCTTCTCCACGTACACGTGCTAACCCCAAGTGTCCACTCTGTTTTGAGACACATTGGCTGGGTCGTTGTCCAGCATTCATTGCTATGGATGTGGACGACCGCAATTAACTAGTGAGAGAGAAAAGGCTGTGCCTAAACTGTTTCTCCAACAGCCACGACATGAAGAACTGCTTCAACAAGCATTCGTGCAGAAATTGCAATCAACGTCACCACACTTACCTGCACAGAGAGCAGAAGCCTAGTAACTCCACCATCCCAGCCACTCCAACTCCTGACATCGCCATGTCAGTTATCACAAAGACCCAGGACGACACCCCAGCTACTCTACTTCAGCGACGACATGAAAGTAAAGGCAACTTCGTGTGCACAGTCGTCGCCTCCATTCAGAACGGAGAATTCAATGTGAAAGCTCGTGTACTTCTCGACCACGGCAGCGGCGCAACCTTCATGTCTGAAGTACTTGCCTCCACTCTCAAACTGAAAAGATATCCTCAAGACAGACTCTTCGAGGGATTCAACCCGGGCACTATTCGCTCAAGGTTCTACGTCATCGCCTCACTTCAGTCCATCAACTTCGACTTCGTCTCTCCACCTATTGAATTTTCAGTAGTCTCACACGGTCTCTGCACTACGTCTCCGGAAGACAAAGAAGTTGTAGCTGCCTACGCAGCTGAGAAAGGGCTCACACTGTCAGACCCCGACATGGGTGGACACATAGACATTCTACTGGGACAAGAATACCCCTGGGACTTCTGTGGACGAGTTCAGAAGATCGAAAGACACCGCTACATCGACACCTGCTTTGGCATAGGCGTGATTGGACCTGTGCACGGACAAGTCAATGTCCTGTTAGTATCCTCGTCCTCTCCACCTTTGGCTCAGTGCCTGAGTCGCCTTTCGGAACTAGATAAAGTTCCTGAGGCTTCTGTTCTCAGCCCGGTGGACCAGAGCGTGGTGCAACACTATCACAACAACGTTCAAGTCGTCAACAACCGTATCTCAGTTTCTCTACTAGTTAAGGACAATGCCCCACCATTGGGGAACTCCCGCAAGCAGGCCATAAGCAGACTCTATGCTAATGAACGTTCGCTTTCAGCAAAGGACAAGTTGGATGCATTCAACACAGCCTTGAGGGAATACTTATCTTTGGGACATGCCCATATCATACCTTCAAATGAACTCAAACTCAATAATTCTCAATGCTACTACATGCCTGTTCACGGAGTTTTTAAAGACTCTTCAACGACTACGAAAGTTCGGCCGGTATTCGATGCCTCTGCCAAGACCACGTCTGGCTTCTCTCTGAATGAGACACTCGACATCGGACCCAACCTCTACCCTCCTGTGGCCGATATACTTGTGAAATTCAGACGACATGCCATTGGGTTCTCAGCAGACATTAGCAAAATGTTTAGAGAGATCCTGCTCAACCCAGAACACAGGGACCTCCACCGCTTCGTCCTCAGGGAGCCCACTGGTTCTATAGTCGACTGCAGGATGGAAAGGGTCACCTTCGGCGTAAATTGCTCACCCTACCTTGCCACGCAGACGTTACGTTTCATCGCGGATCTACATCAAGAGACTCGTCCCAACGCAGCCAAAGCTATATGTTCAGAGTTCTATGTGGACGATTACGTTTCAGGAGCTGATTCAGTAGTAGAAGCAAACAAGATAAGGACAGAACTATGTAATCTCCTTGACAAAGCTGGCATGATCTTGCGGAAATGGAGGTCTAACTCAGAAGACTTCCTAGCTCTCACACCCCCAAGTCTGCGCGAGGAGACCGGGTCATCTCTCAACCTGTCTGATTCTCAAACGCCCAAGGCTCTAGGTGTACATTGGAACGTACACACTGACACTCTTCACGTTTCGACACCTGCCATCAACATCGACGGAAACACCAAAGTCACCAAACGAATTATGGCATCAGTCACTGCAGGCGTATTTGACATACTTGGTCTCTTTTTCCCAGCGATCATTACAGCCCGCATTCTATTCCAAGACACTTGGAAGATGAACATACCCTGGGACAAACCTGTACCTCAAGAGATCGGAGACAAATGGGAAACTTGGATCGAAGACCTCCACAAGATCGTCGAACATCCAATACCACGAAGAATCACAGCACTATCTGGCAAATCAATATTCATCTCACTACATGGCTTCTCCGACGCTTCCTCCGTGGCATATGGAGCTGCCATCTACTACTGCTCTGTACAAGAGGATGGATCTATTCACACGTCACTGGTCATGGCCAAGTCACGGGTCTTGCCAGTAAAACACACAACCATCCCCAAAGCGGAACTACTCGGTGCCCACCTTCTGGCCAAACTTCTATCACATACGAGTCAAATACTGGACATCCCACCTGACCATCTTATGCTTGGACAGACAGTGCAATTATCTTACATTGGCTACCAAAACATCCGTCTCAACTCACTAAGGACCGTTTCGTGGCGAACCGTGTTCAACATATTCAGGATCTACTACCCTCTACAAAATGGAGACACGTCCCCACAGCAGAAAATTCAGCGGATTTAGCCAGCAGGGGGGTTACGACTTCAGATCTGATCACATCCACTCTATGGTGGTCAGGACCTCCCTGGCTCTCCCTGCCTCCTCACAAATGGCCAGTCACCATGATCAACCGTCCTAAAGAAGCCGTTACTGTACTCACAGTTGCAGTATCTATGGACATAGAAACCCAACAATCTCGATTCCTGGACTACCTCTGGGAGAAATTCTCATCAGCCAACACTTTAGTACGAGTCGTAGCTTGGATACTACGCTTCATCAACAACGCCAGACGAGGCTCTACCAAGACCACATCAAACGTCATCTCTCACTCGGAAATACATCAGAGAAAAACTTTACTGTTCACGTTAGCCCAACGACAATCGTTTCCAGAAGTCTTTGCGGCTATCAAGACCAACAAGAGTCTCCACAAGA
>WLWD01000647.1_pt1 | contig 22027 bp, 11 predicted proteins | sample 6712731 | NCBI WGS metagenome assembly WLWD01 (sample SAMN12718690, study PRJNA576275) | sponge metagenome | isolation source: marine sponge | host: Mycale hentscheli | place: New Zealand: South Island, Marlborough, Capsize Point | collected 2014-11-01
CACCAATGGTATTATCTTTTACAACACTATTACACAACTGTACATGCTGGGATTCAAAGGCACATTGAAGGTGAAAAAAAAAGGAATAATAATTATATAATCTGCTACAGATTAGGTTGGCAAATTCGATGTCTTTAAAAAGCTGAGTTAACCCACAGTAAAACTTCCAAACATTCCTCAAACTTTTTTTTCTGATTAGCATCTCATCTTCTATCTGAGCTTCACGAATGTAAAAAGCTGCTAAGAATTCTTGAAAGGTAAGGTGATGAAAAGTGTACAAATCTTCGCTGCCGTAATATTCACAGGTACGTTCTACTGATAACAGACCAAAATCTAGATTGCTGGAGACAGAAATCTGGGCATTGTTTTTCTTTACTACTTGCTGAGAGTTAATGATCATGTCATATGCTAACTTGCATATTGAAATGAACAATGTCTTCTCCTCCCCACTCAGTTCCATCAGAGACTTAATCTGTGACAGACCTTCACTTCTATTTGCCTGGTGTCGTAATATAGTAGCTATTGTAAACTGCTCATAGATTTGTGTTTCTGTTTGAGGAATGTTGGCTTCTAATTTACTGAACAAGAAACATATCATGGCTGCATGAACTGGTAGGTAACACATGTGAAGAACATTGGGATGCTGTTCTAGGTACTCCTCCATTTTAACTACCATATCAGAATTAGGGAAGGGATAGGATCTTACATAGCTGTAGATTTGATCCTTATGAAACCCTATAACTTCAATGCGTGTTTTACATCGCTGTTTTAATTCATTTGTAGCTACTGGGCGTGATGCTACTATAACCATAGAGTCTGGAAGAAGTGTCCTAGTATTGAGCAAGTCATCAATTACTAAGTTTTTCTTTTTCTCTATAGGATACTCATCTAGTCCATCTAGAATGAAGCACGCTCCTTTTCCTCTACATTCGTCAAGCTTTTGCTCAATATTTTTACCAAGAACCTTTCCATAAAATATCTGGAGTAAGTCTAGCAAACTCTTATTTTCCCACTTTCATTTACTAATCTCAGAGTCACTAGAAACACCATTCTTGCCCCTTGCAAGATTTTCTTCCCCTCCATCCAATCTCTAGTTATCTTGTGGACTAGAGTTGGACGGCCTTCTACTAAGAGCAAACCACCTTCTTTGTACTCTTTAAACACTTTCTCGTACTCTGCTACTTCCTTGCTCTCTAGAATGTCGTCCATGTCTCCACGAACTGTGTAATAGTCACATTTGTTCTTACCTCTTTCCTGCTTTTTGATAAGAGCTAGATTAATAAATTCAGAATTGCCTGTGGGCGGCCAGGAATCTTTAGCTGATTTTCTTTCACTATTAGAATAGAGTTTTAGCAGCTCTCTCTTTTCTGGAGGATAAACGACACTCAGACTTACCTCGTCACTGCATTCAGTCTCATCACTTCGACTAACTCTACAAGAATACTTCCATTCTGAACCCTTGCTAGCTTTATCAAAATAAAGTATGTTACTACACACACCAAATAAATCAGCTCTATCCAGTAAATGTTTGCCATCTTTACTCCATTGGTAAGATTCACACCCACTGCTACTGACTTGCACTTCTAGAAGTGTGGACTTGCCCTCAGCTACTTCAGTATTGTAAGACTGATCTAATATTTCAAGTTCAAAACTTGAGGTATTTGGTAAAGCATGTTCAGACTCACAAGTTGGCATTTCTAGTCTGTGTGCAAGCACTTTCCGCTTTACTATGTCGCCAGCTAATGCATCTTTCAATCTATTGAAAGTGGCAGGCTCAGCTCCCTCATAGTCTCCCTGTACATATGTTCTGAGAAGACTTTCTAGCCTTATAACATTTTTTTCACTATTACGCTTGCAATCGTCACGTTTGTATTCAGGAATGTCAAGTGCAATACCTATTTCCTCCCACAAGTGACTGCACAACACAAGACTTTTCACCAAATAAGGGACGTCTTTGGTTACTAATTTAATGTCATTCTTTGTTCCCTGACTGGATGTGCGTTCCTGAGCCACACCCCTGTTCATAGCATCACACTCATCTTTTACTTTTCCTCCCAGTCTACTCAAAACTCCAACTAGCCTTTTAAACACTTTGCCATCTTCCCTAACTCTTTCTAAAACATGCTGCAGCAAGTACCTGACCTTAACCTCTGGTTCCAGATGGTCTGGGTCCGGGTCCAGCGAAGAAAACTTGCTGCCGAAGTCTTGAGAAAGAACGTTATTATTCAGTAGCTTACGTAATAAGTGGGAAAGATCCGAGGTAGAAGATAACAAAGACTCCAGTTCTTTCTGGTGCTGAAGCAACACCCACCATTGAGTTGAAGAAGAAGTTGACATACCCACACTCCACGTCCGCCCGAGTGAAGAAGAGGAATAAAACAAGGGGCACTAAAATCACACGGCCGGTTCAGGAACTTTTGCGATCGAGCGTCACATAAAAAAAAAGAGTAACTTTTTCAATCAGTGATGACGAAACAATTGACCACGCCCACAACAGGGAGGAGTCTTGCTTCTTGCCAAGCCCCTAAATTCATCTTTAGTGTGCTTCTTCTGGGGATTTCGTTTGCCTCCTTCAAATATCTATTGTCACAAATTACTTCACTTTTTCATTGCTAGCTCAAAGCTTCCCCAAACAATTTTTTCAATGGTTACACTACGTATAGTAGTGTACTGCTGGGGGTGTTTTGCTGTGTCCTAGTGTACAGTTTCACTGTGGATTATATCAGTGTTATTTTGGTTTAGAGATTCCAAACATTAAAAAAAAGTATCTTGAAGCCCTAAAAAAGGAACAAGTTCAGTAGCCTGTGCTGCCTAGCACTGCTACACAGTTCCCTCACTGGACAGCAACTGACAGACGCTGGATCAGAAACTCTGTTGATCTATAACTAAACAAATTCACTGTGAATATTTTTCACACCTAGTAAGTGAAATTAAAACTTTAAGCCAAAATCTACGAAGTTTATTGGTTACCAGCATTTCCTATAGCCTAGAGTCATGGTACAAGTCGTACGCACTCCTCAGTCAGTACGGGATTTACACTATCCTCAGTCATTCAATTAACAATTGCTAGTCATCTTGAGACAGCTATCCCACAACAAAACTAAAGCATAGCAATCTTATTTTTTTCTTCATTTAAAAATGCTTAAAAATATATTTTTAAACTAATTTAAGGCAATGGAATAAAAAAGGAGAAAATAAATCAGTAGTGATGCAACTCCTTCAGCCTGACTTTCATTCTCTTATGGCGAGGACTCAAGAGTGAATGAGACAGATCTGATGGGTACAGGGATTGCCAAGAGTTCTTTACAAACGGTTCTCCTTTGTTTAGTACTGGAGGTGATGCAGAACAAGTGGGTCTATTGTAGTAGCCCAGAGATGGCGAAAACAGTCCGACTGAAGGGGAGCTGGGGGGAAAGAAGCCACCACCAGGAGAACTTCGTGCCAGTTGTTCTAAGGTAGTGCTGCAATGAAGAGGAAGGTTCATAGGTTCTACTATATCACTAAAATTGTTATATATTATTTTATAAAAGAAAAAAAGAAAAAAAAAGATAAATTTTAGGTAACTATTCAACCATATTATAGTAGATACATTTGACAACCATGAGGATGAGCTAGCAAGACGGATCTGAAATACGTACATCCAAATATGCCTACAAGGTCTAAATTCTCAATATAAGCATAGCCTTGGGTAGAGTCTGAGAAATTACAATCCCCCCACCCTCCCAACAGACATGTAAATTTTTTTTCTCTATATTTGACGTTACACTATGAGAAAAATGAATTTCAAAATATAAGCAAGACATCCTAGATAGTTAATTCTTACTAAGCCTATGAAGCGTCCTCCTTAAAGACTCACGTACCTTATGTAACGTGGGCTACCCGCAGTGACCTGCACTGAACCTGGTGAACGAGGCTTAACTGGACCTACACATACAAAAAGAAAACAACAAACAATATAATATAATAATGAAAGGAAATCTCGTGGGATGTCGCTTCTTACTTCTCTGTAGGCAGCACTTCAGGGCTTCCTTTCTCCGCAAGAGATCCTCACTGAGGACGGGAGAGGCTGACAGCTTTGAGTTGGATCTCTTTGAGAATGTTCCACTAACAGAGTTATACGGTAGGACGTGGCGGTGTGGAGTGCTGTGGGCGTCTTCCAAAGTGGGAGGGGCAGGTGGTGGAATTACTACAACAGACTATGCACAGCATACCCATATGTAACACTTGTTACATGACTTAACGAATTAAACAAGTATGTAGCAAATAATGAAACAGCTCAAACAAAATATATATAAAGAACAAGGTCACCAATCGATACATTTTGGTATACTGACGTTTAGAAACAATGCCCGTTATAGTAGTATTGGTTACATGTTGTAGTTCATTAGCTTCAGTGCAGTACGAGCAATGGGCGTCCAATTGGTTAACACTTACTTATGTGTAACAAATAAATATAAAAAAAGGTAGTACACGTATTTTATGAAAACTAATCAGTTTCACACCAACACACCACTAAATCATAAAAATTCACAACTGAGCTTGGAAAAAGCAGTGCATAAGTAGGTGCCCCAGTGAGACAAGACAACACAAACAACAATGACAACACTTATTGCATTTGTATTATCTCGTACTATCTTCTTTGGTTTCTAGTGCAGCGTACCATGTGAACTTCAGAACTGCTGGAGGAATGTGCAGTCGCCTCCACATCTTCACCGATGGGAGAGAGAGCAAGAGTCATTCTGCCCGGGGACATGATCATGGAGGAGTGGCCAGGAGCCAAGACCGGCGATGAACTTGCTAAGGACATGTTTATATCTCCGTCTCGGAACTTTGGCGACAGAGAAGGTGACTGGAAGTGAGAAAGAAAATGTATTGTAGGAGACACAAATGACATCTTTCATTTCATACACAGTAATGTGGAGCAGTACACCACACAAATTGCTGAGCTAAATCTGCTTTCTTTCAATTCTGACTTCAGTTGATTATTTCTTCACTTTAGAATGATAACATAAGCCAAAATGTATGCATACTTTCTGTTTGCTACATATTATTCTAGTAAGTAAAGAAAAAATGTAACCATCTTTGTTAAACAAATATTATGTCTATACTCAAAAACTGTATCTATTGAAACTAAATTTCAGGGAGGTTATCGACACGTTTTGAAATTTCAGGCAGGGCTTGTCACTTCCATGAAACAGATGAAAATTTGGGGGCCAATATCTCCATAAAGGTCACACTAGTTACAGGGGCTTGGAAGAAGGGATAAAGAGGACAAAACCATTTCCAGCAGGTAGAATGCATCCTCCCGCCTAAAGTTCCTGCTAGATACACAGAACCCTGATCACTCTACTATAACCTCTCCTGGCTGCAACAACTTGCCATGCACTTCACTCCTGTAACTAATGTTGTTTTAGTTAACTAAAACTAAAACCAAAACCCCTTAGTTTAGGGGTATTATACTTTTGGTAAGAATAACTAAAACTAAGCTATAGAAAACATGAAAAAACTAAAATTAATTATTTTAGAAGACAGTAAATTCAATAATAACTAAAACTACCAGTAGAGTGGATGACAAAAACTAAAACTAAGCAATTTTATTGTAAACAATTCACCTTGAATTATGTCATTATTAAATGAAAATATAAATTCCCATCAAGTAATTATTCTCTAAACTACATAACAAATACCATACTTTATTAATAATACCAAAGTTTTCACAGAAATATGCCATTTTTGAAGTTCTTTGGGAAAACTACATGAACAACTTTCTTTAAGGAGTCTCATTATTGCAGAATTTGAGAGGCAACATAAATTAACTAAAACTAAGACAATTGATAGTATAACTAACTAAATATTCTACATGGTATTGAAGAAAAACTAAAAACGAACTAAATCTTGATGGAGAATTTGGGAAAAAACTAAAACTAAGCATTCAAGATATTTTTTTAGTATGAATAACTAAAACTAGAAAGTCTGGAATCACTAAACCAAAACAACACTACCTGTAACCAGACTCCGCTAACTAACATACCTGTCTTTCTGGTTGACCAAAGAGTTTTTGTCGTAGAGAATTTCCGAGGCTTGAGTCATCCTCTATGTCATTGTTCCATTCACAGGACTCATCCTTGTCGGGCGCAGGGGGCTCCTGACAGGACATCGATGCCAACAGCGTCTCTAGGTCAAAGTTACTAGGAAACGTCAGAGTTGTCTGGGTGCCAGCTAATAATAATGCAAGATTTCTTCATATGCAATACTAGCCACCAGCAAACAAAAACTAAATTGCAGTAATGTTTAGGTTACTACATTACTGGAAGTTTCTTACCGTCAGCTGTTTTCCCGTCTCTGATTTGAGACTCCACCAAATCTTCTTCATTGATAACTGCAGAGTTTTATCAATAAATATAAGGTGTGCTTTAGAGTAATGGAAGCAAACAAACCCTTTACCTAACTGTTGCCCACGTTACTATTACAGGAATTATCTCTGGTATCTATTTAAAAGTAAAGATTGGCAAAATACAAAATACAAGAAAGCTAACCAACATCGCAAAATATACATAGCAATCTGGTGCTATGATAGCGTAAAGGGACTTCAAACAGACTAACATGTCTAAAACTAAGAGATTTATTTACTGCCGTAGTATCCAACAACAACAAAACCAAACAAACCATAAAAATACTGACTACGCTATTGAAAGGGACTGCTGGAGTTCTGATATATGAGTGGAGATGTGCCATTCTATTGTTTGATAGTAACCAAAAGCAAAACTGAACTACTGCAATATCACATTATAGTCTAGCTGGTCTTATCAACTCTCCAATTTCTTAGCAACATCAAAATGTAACAAAATACCTGAATTACCTTCTAGACCCGGCTGGTTTGAATTAACGCCGAGAAACAATTAAGATGAAATTAAATCACAAGAGCAAGAAACCAAAGTTGTTGTTTTTAATCAAGACAAATGCATTTGACACTACCAATTTAATATCAACTAGTCTCTAGAGGATCTTTCAATAACCATGTATCAGAATTGTGTGTGGTCAAAAGTTAATGTTTAGAAGTGATATTATTAATCCACTATTACTACTACTACTACTACTACTACTACTATCTATAACCCAACCTTATCTCTGATACAGCTAGCGGAATATATGTTATGACACATTGTGATAATGAGAACCTGAATAGAAGTGAGACAATTCTAACCATGCAGATTCTTTGCCAACTGACCCTGAAATGAGTTTCATGCAAGTCAATATAGAAAGCCTGAAGAAGTTGATATGCAACTCGTACAATGAAACTATAGATGTTAACGCTATTTTCATAAGAGAAGCTTAACATACTAGCGACACTCACTTCACCAGTAATGTCAGTGGGAAACTCCAAGCACTCCGGCAAACTGCTGAGAATATGATAATGCAAAACTACTGCGGGCAGCGAAGACATAATTTGCTCATGTGAGTACGGCGTGACTATAGGGGGCATGATCAACAATTGCTTATGATCATACAGCCTAAAAATAACTAGCTTTTACTGAAAAAATAAGTCAAAATGAATTCTGGCACATTAAAGGGACTTAAAATGTCCAGTACAAATTTTGATGCTTATTTCAATCTTCTGGAGGCTGCCATCTTCGAGAACCATGTGACAATGACTGACTGACTGACAGACAGACAAACCGATTAATGTAGCCCTCTCACACATGCACACCGAGGGTTAATAATTAAATTCATTGAATACACCTAATTAAAGGACTGCACTTTACATACACATAATGAAGTCAGAGGTTTCACATATATCACTAAGGTAGGATCCAAAAATATCTAAGAGAGATTGTTATTCTGTAACCCTCAACAACAGTCTCACCTGTCCACTCTGTAGTTGAAGTTAATATCCTTTTTGTAAGTTTCTTTGATAAGATCCAGTGCAGTTATGTTCATATTATAGCCACAATAGAGACAAGGAGATGCGTCAAGAAATAACACAACAACATCGCATCATACATAAACCTGATTGCTTGAATCACAGAAAGGTGTGGTTATTAAGAAGAGGTGCAGTCAATTAAGAAAGGGTGTGGTCATAATCCTACCTGGTATGTGAACTTCGTCCAGTATTGGAGCTGCTCTGGTTGCATCATTTCTGATATAACTGCACACACATACATACAGAATAGAATGAAGTGTTTTCCAAAGAAAAAACAAAAACAACAAAATAAAAACTATGTTAAAATACGTGTCCTTCAAAAATAAAGTCATCATTTTGCAAGCCCACAACAACAACAACAACAACAGTAGCAGAATATAATGCTTACTAGTGAGTTTGCTGTCAATGGTTGCAGTCACTCTTATTTGAGGTGTGGTCAGGTTAAATTGCTGCTGTACACCCTGGACCAACTGAGGGTCACATGATCTAACAAGAAGACTCTCTCCTCTTCTAATAAGTTATGAAGAACACAAAGTGAAATATTGTGTACTGTATATAACTTGTATAAAACTTACTGTTTAAACAGAGGTAGAGCTCATGTGACATGCAAGTGAAGTAGAGGTGAAGATTTAGCTGATAAGGTGAGGGTGGAGTTTAGATTAAATGTGGGTGGAGTTTAGATAAGTAAAAGCTCAGATAAGTTGAGGAGATTCCAATTACATGTGGGTGGAGTTTATATCAAATGTGGGTGGAATTTGAGCTGGAGATTTCAATAAGTGTGGGAGTTTATATCAAATGTGGGTGGGGTTTAAATACGTAAAAGCTCAGATGAAACGTACGCAAGAGTTGAGGTGGAGATTTCAATAGATGTGTGTGAAGTTTAGATCAATAATGTGAGTAGAGTTTAAATAAGTAAACGTTCAGATGAAATGTAGCTAAGTAGAGTTGAGCGGGAGATTTCAATAAGATGTAGGTGGAGTTTAGATCTAATGTAGGTGGAGTTTAGATCTAATGTGGGTGGATCTAAACAAGTAAAAGCTCAGATGAAATGTATCTAGACTTGAGGTGGAGATTTCAATAATATTTGGGTGGAGTTTTTAGATATAATGTGGGTGGAGTTTAAACAAGTAGAAGCTCAGATGAAATGTATCTAGACTTGAGGTGGAGATTTCAATAATATGTGGGTGGAGTTTTTAGATATAATGTGGGTGGAGTTTATACAAGTAGAAGCTCAGATGAAATGTATGAAGTGGAGATTTCAATAAGATGTGGGTGGAGTCTAGATTTAATGTGGGAGGAGTTTAAATAACGTGTGGAGCAGTTGAAATGTTTTAGTAGTTACAGAGATACTAATTTTGGTAGAGCAATGCTGTATATGTTAAGGTCTACAAAATCATTGTTGTAATTCAGTTGTAGTAGATGATTGCAACTATCACAATGTTCAGATTTCTTGTGCATAGCTTTTACATGGCGATGACCAATGCCTACTCTTATATCCAATATTAACAAACTCTTATGTCGCCATCCTCCTAATAGAAGTGCTGCATCATCCACACTAATATTGGTAAAAGCAAGGCTTAGCCTTTATAGGTACATACAATGCTTCATTATGTCAAGTATAGCAGGAATGCAATTGTGTACATCATTAGCACCCAAGTATAATTCCTGCAGTTTAGTACAATATTGAAGTCCCTCAGACAGATGTTTTACTCCGAGAAAACTATTTTTATTTAAACCAATGTTCAGTTTCACTAGTTGTGTGAACTTCTTCAGTCCAACACTCAGACATGCCATACTATCATCATCTAATTCATTATTTTCAAGATCCAGTATTTGTAAAGAATCTCCAGACATGTGATCTACTAGGGCAGTTACACCTTCTGAACCTAGGCAACAGTCTCTCAAGTTACATCTCGTCAATACCAGGCATTGCAGCTGTTGGTTGCAACTAATCACCTGACTCAATGATGCCACACCTGCTGAGGTGACACGATTATTGCCTAAATTTAATTCTAGTAAACCAGTGTGGTCCTTCAGCCCCTCTGCTATCGCCACAACTCCTGTATCACAAATGAAATTATCGAAGAGATTCAAACAACACAGACTCTTACAATGGACTAACATTTTACTTAGAATTTGTGCTCCATCTGAACCAAGTTTATTACGTTCCAAGTTTAGAGTGTGTAAGTTTACCCAAAACTCAGTATTACTGCACAATAGATCAATTTCTTCAGTTTCAAAAAGAAAATCACGTAAGTCTAAAGAGTGTAGTTTAGTAAAGCACTTGAAATCTTCTAATAAAATACTAGAGCAGCAACGACCATAACGTAAAGTCAAACTATGTAATGACTTAAATGTTTTCAAACTGTCACTAATAAGTTGTGTATTAGTAGAACTAATAAAACCTCCCCATTCAATCTTTATATAATGAAGATGAGGCAAACATTTTAAGATACTGCAAAGAGTTGGTACAGTATCATCACTGATATCTATACACTTTATTCCTCAAACTGTCTTTGCATTCTCTTGTTCAGCCACTAGTTGGTTAATGTTGGAAATGTTAGTTTTAGACAGTCTCAATGCTGGTAAATCCCCACAGTGTAAAGCTCTCCTCAGAGAATCTATGTCTGCCTTGCAAATACTGTCCGCTGATGAAGCAAACACCTTATTTTTTATACTAGTCCTAGTCCTGCGCTCTAAGACTCTCTCAATACCTTCTTCTGTAGTATGCACTTTATCAATGCACAGATCCAAGCCAGGTAGACTCTCTGTAGCTCTAGCTATAGCTACTATACCTACTCGACTATTTCCCTGCAAGTCTAGTCTTCTCAAACAGCTGCAATGGATTAGTGCATCTGCTAGTGCTGTGGCTCCCAAGTCACCAATAGAGTTACACTGAAGAGATACCTCCTGTACTACACTACATCTTGCTAGGCAGCATGCTAGTGCAATAGCTCCAGAGTCACTTATTCTGTTAAAATCAAGAACAAGCTTTTCCAAGACAGAACTGTTCAATGTGCTAGCCAATATCTCTGTTTCCTCATCACCAATACAACAATTAACAAGAACTACTTCAGTACAGCAAGATAGCCTCTCATGATAGAGAGACAGATTTTCCACAGAGTTGTACAAGTGTAGCCATGACAGATCGCTGTCCTGTATGACCTGGCAACTAAAGGCATAGCTCAATATTTTCCTCCACACTACATGGTTGATAGTATAATGTTTATGCACTTTATAAAATATTTGTTGTATTTTGTTACTCCTAAACTTTAATAGACTTAAGACTTTTTCAGGATGAGAGCAAGGTGGTATTAGTGGTAAAGAAATCCTCAAGACCTTGAGTTGAGGCAATGTTATTCCACTAGTAAAACATTTTATTCCAGACTTAGTAAGTGATGTGCGATGTAAATCCAGCCCTTCCAAGAAAGGTAAGTGACATAATAAACTGTTGATGGACACAAAAAACTCATCATTGACAGTTTTTATATACAATAAACGTAACGTTTTGATAGACTGAAGTCTGCCACTGGTAGCCATTGAAACAAACGACTCAACTCCGTCACTATCCCAAGTTCTACCAATAAATGTCACCTTAGTAACTGGCTTGGTACAATTAGAGAGGACATATCCTTGAGCAATAGAGCTAACAATGTCACCCCCGACAGCAATGGTATTATCTTTTACAACATTATCACACAACTGTACATGCTGGGATTCAAAGGCACATTGAAGGTGAAAAGAAGAAGAATTATCAAATGATCTCTGACAGATTAGGTTGGCAAATTTGATGTCTTTAAAAAGCTGAGTTAACCCACAGTAAAACTTCCAAACATTCCTCAAACTGTTTTTTCTGATTAGCATCTCATCTTCTATCTGAGCTTCACGAATGTAAAAAGCTGCTAAGAATTCTTGAAAGGTAAGGTGATGAAAAGTGTACAAATCTTCGCTGCCGTAATATTCACAGGTACGTTCTACTGTTAACAGACCAAAATCTAGATTGCTGGAGACAGAAATCTGGGCATTGCTTTTCTTTACTACTTGCTGAGAGTTAAGGATCATGTCATATGCTAATTTGCATATTGAAATGAACAATGTCTTCTCCTCCCCATTCAGTTCCATTAGTGACTTAATCTGTGACAGGCCTTCACTTCTATTTGCCTCGTGTCGTAATATAGTAGCTATTGTAAACTGCTCATAGATTTGTGTTTCTGTTTGAGGAATGTTGGCTTCTAATTTACTGAACAAGAAACATATCATGGCTGCATGAACTGGTAGGTAACACATGTGAAGAACATTGGGATGCTGTTCTAGGTACTCCACCATTTTAACTACCATATCAGAATTAGGGAAGGGATAGGATCTTACATAGCTGTAGATTTGATCCTTATGAAACCCTATAACTTCAATGCGTGTTTTACATCGCTGTTTTAATTCATTTGTAGCTACAGGGCGTGATGCTACTATAACCATAGAGTCTGGAAGAAGTGTCCTAGTATTGAGCAAGTCATCAATTACTAAGTTTTTCTTTTTCTCTATAGGATACTCATCTAGTCCATCTAGAATGAAGCACGCTCCTTTTCCTCTACATTCATCAAGCTTTTGCTTAATATTTTTACCAAGAACCTCTCCATAAAATATCTGGAGCAAGTTTAGCAAACTTTTATCTTTCCCACTTTCATTTACTAATCTCAGAGTCACTAGAAACACCATTCTTGCCCCTTGCAAGATTTTCTTCCCCTCCACCCAATCTCTAGTTATCTTGTGGACTAGAGTTGTTTTGCCACAACCTGGACGGCCTTCAACTAAGAGCAAACCACCTTCTTTGTACTCTTTAAACACTTTCTCGTACTCTGCTACTTCCTTGCTCTCTAGAATGTCGTCCATGTCTCCACGAACTGTATAATAGTCACATTTGTTCTTACCTCTTTCCTGTTTTTTGATAAGAGCTAGATTAATAAATTCAGAATTGCCTGTGGGCGGCCACGAATCTTTAGCTGATTTTCTTTCACTATTAGAGTAGAGTTTTAGCAGCTCTATCTTTTCTGGAGGATAAACGACACTCAGACTTATCTCGTCACTGCATTCAGTCTCATCACTTCGACTAACTCTACAAGAATATTTCCCTTCTGAATCCTTGCTAGCTTCATCAATATAAAGTATGTTACTACACACACACGAAAAATCAGCTCTATCCAGTAAAGGTTTGCCATCTTTACTCCATTGGTAAGATTCACACCCACTGCTACTGACTTGCACTTCTAGAAGTGTGGACTTGCCCTCAGCTACTTCAGTATTGTAAGACTGATCTAATATTTCAAGTTCAAAACTTGAGGTATTTGGTAAAGCATGTTCAGACTCACAAGTTGGCATTTCTAGTCTGTGTGCAAGCACTTTCCGCTTTACTATGTCGCCAGCTAATGCATCTTTCAATCTATTGAAAGTGGCAGGCTCAGCTCCCTCATAGTCTCCCTGTACATATGTTCTGAGAAGACTTTCTAGCCTGATAACATTTTTTTCACTATTACGCTTGCAATCGTCACGTTTGTATTCAGGAATGTCAAGTGCAATACCTATTTCCTCCCACAAGTGACTGCACAACACAAGACTTTTCACCAAATAAGGGACGTCTTTGGTTACTAATTTAATGTCATTCTTTGTTCCCTCTGGATGTGCGTTCCTGAGCCACACCCCTGTTCATAGCATCACACTCATCTTTTACTTTTCCTCCCAGTCTACTCAAAACTCCAACTAGCTTTTTAAACAATTTGCCATCTTCCCTAACTCTTTCTAAAACATGCTGCAGTAAGTACCTGACCTTAACCTCTTGTTCCAGATGGTCTGGGTCCGGGTCCAGCGAAGAAAACTTGCCGCCGAAGTCTTGAGAAAGAACGTTATTATTCAGTAGCTTACGAAATAAGTGGGAAAGATCCGAGGTAGAAGATAGCAAAGACTCCAGTTCTTTCTGGTGCTGAAGCAACACCCACCATTGAGTTGAAGAAGTTGACATACCCACACTCCACGTCCGCCCGAGTGAAGAAGAGGAATAAAACAAGGGGCACTAAAATCACCCGGCCGGTTCAGGAACTTTTGCGATCGAGGGTCACATAAAAAAAAGAGCAACTTTTTCAATCAGTGATGACGAAACAATTCCTCAAATTGACCACGCCCACAACAGGGAGGAGTCTTGCTTCTTGCCAAGCCCCTAAATTCATCTTTAGTGTGCTTCTTCTGGGGATTTCGTTTGCCTCCTTCAAATATCTATTGTCACAAATTACTTCACTTTTTCATTGCTAGCTCAAAGCTTCCCCTCCTTCCCCAAACAATTTTTTCAATGGTTACACTACGTATAGTAGTGTACTTCTGGGGGTGTTTTGCTGTGTCCTAGTGTACAGTTTCACTGTGTATTATATCAGTGTTATTTTGGTTTAGAGATTCCAAACATTAAAAAAAAGTATCTTGAAGCCCTAGTTTTAAAATGTGCAAATAAAAAAGGAACAAGTTCAGTAGCCTGTGCTGCCTAGCACTGCTACACAGTTCCCTCACTGGACAGCAACTGACAGACGCTGGATCAGAAACTCTGTTGATCTATAACTAAACAAATTGGATTTAATTCACTGTGAATATTTTTCACACCTAGTAAGTGAAATTAAAACGTTAAGCCAAAATCTACAAAGTTTATTGGTTTCCAGCATTTCGTATAGCCTAGAGTCATGGTACAAGTCGGTTGCACCACCCACTCCTCAGTCAGTACGGGATTTACACTATCCTCAGTCATTTAATTAACAATTGCTAGTCATCTTGAGACAGCTATCCCACAACAAAACTAAAGCATAGCAATCTTATTTTTTTCTTCATTTAAAAATGCTTAAAAATATATTTTTAAACTAATTTAAGGCAATGAGAATAAAAAAGGAGAAAATAAATCAGTAGTGATGCAACTCCTTCAGCCTGACTTTCATTCTCTTATGGCGAGGACTCAAGAGTGAATGAGACAGATCTGATGGGTACAGGGATTGCCAAGAGTTCTTTACAAACGGTTCTCCTTTGTTTAGTACTGGAGGTGATGCAGAACAAGTGGGTTTATTGTAGTAGCCCAGAGATGGCGAAAACAGTCCGACTGAAGGGGAGCTGGGGGGAAAGAAGCCACCACCAGGAGAACTTCGTGCCAGTTGTTCTAAGGTAGTGCTGCAATGAAGAGGAAGGTTCATAGGTTCTACTATATCACTAAAATTGTTATATATTTTATAAAAGAAAAAAAAGAAAAAAAAAAGATAAATTTTAGGTAACTATTCAACCATATAGTAGATACATTTGACAACCATGAGGATGAGCTAGCAAGACGGATCTGAAATACGTACATCCAAATATGCCTACAAGGTCTAAATTCCCAATATAAGCATAGCCTTGGGTAGAGTCTGAGAAATTACAATCCCCCCACCCTCCCAACAGACGTGTAAAAATATTTTTTTTCTATATTTGACGTTAAACTATGAGAAAAATGAATTTCAAAATATAAGCAAGACATCCTAGATAGTTAATTCTTACTAAGCCTATGAAGCGTCCTCCTTAAAGCCTCACGTACCTTATGTAACGTGGGCTACCCGCAGTGACCTGCACTGAACCTGGTGAACGAGGCTTAACTGGACCTACACATACAAAAAGAAAACAACAAACAATATAATATAATAATGAAAGGAAATCTCGTGGGATGTCGCTTCTTACTTCTCTGTAGGCAGCGCTTCAGGGCTTCCTTTCTCCGCAAGAGATCCTCACTGAGGACGGGAGAGGCTGACAGCTTTGAGTTGGATCTCTTTGAGAATGTTCCACTAACAGAGTTATACGGTAGGATGTGGCGATGTGGAGTGCTGTGGGCGTCTTCCAAAGTGGGAGGGGCAGGTGGTGGAATTACTACAACAGACTATGCACAGCATACACATATGTAACACTTGTTACATGACTTAACGAATTAAGCAAGTATGTGGCAAATAATGAAACAGCTCAAACAAAATATATATAAAGAACACGACCACCAATTGATACATTTTTGTATACTGACATTTAGAAACAATGCCCGTTATAGTAGTATTGGTTACATACTGTAGTTCATTAGCTTCCGTACAAGCAATGGGCGTCCAATTGGTTAACACTTATGTGTAACAAATAAATTAACAAAAAGGTAGTACACGTATTTTATGAAAACTAATCAGTTTCACACCAGCACACCACTAAATCATAAAAATTCACAACTGAGCTTGGAAAAATCAGTGCATAAGTAAGTGCCCCAGTGAGACAAGACAACACAAACAACAATAACAACACTTATTGCATTTGTATTATCTCGTACTATCTTCTTTGGTTTCTAGTGCAGCATACCATGTGAACTTCAGAACTGCTGGAGAAATGTGCAGTCGCCTCCACATCTTCACCGATGGGAGAGAGAGCAAGAGTCATTCTGCCCGGGGACATGATCATGGAGGAGTGGCCAGGAGCCAAGACCGGCGATGAACTTGCTAAGGACATGTTTATATCTCCGTCTCGGAACTTTGGCGACAGAGAAGGTGACTGGAAGTGAGAAAGAAAATGTATTGTAGGAGACACAAATGACATATTTCATTACATACACAGTAATGTGGAGCAGTACACCACACAAATTGCTGAGCTAAATCTGCTTTCTTTCAATTCTGACTTCAGTTGATTATTTCTTCCCTTTAGAATGATAACATAAGCCAAAATGTATGCATACTTTCTGTTTGCTACATATTATTCTAGTAAGTAACCATCTTTGTTAAACAAATATGTCTATACTAAAAAACTGTAGTATTTATTGAAACAAAATTTCAGGGAGGTTATCGACACGTTTTGAAATTTCAGGCAGGGCTTGTCACTTCCATGAAACAGATGAAAATTTGGGGGCCAATATCTCCATCACTAGTCACAGGGGCTTGGAAGAAGGGATAAAGAGTACAAAACCATTTCCAGCAGGTAGAATGCATCCTCCCGCCTAAAGTTCCTGCTAGATACACAGAACCCTGATCACTCTACTATAACCTTGCCTGGCTGCAACAACTTGCCATGCACTTCACTCCTGTAACCCGACACCGCTAACTAACATACCTGTCTTTCTGGTTGACCAAAGAGTTTCCGTCGTAGAGAATTTCCGAGGCTTGAGTCATCCTCCATGTCATTGTTCCATTCACAGGACTCATCCTTGTCGGGCGCAGGGGGATCCTGACAGGACATGGACGCCAACAGCTTCTCTAGGTCAAAGTTACTAGGAAACGTCAGAGTTGTCTGGGTGCCAGCTAATAATAATGCAAGATTTCTTCATATGCAATACTAGCCACCAGCAAACAATAACTAAATTGCAGTAATGTTTAAGTAACTATATTACTGGAAGTTTCTTACCGTCAGCTGTTTGCCCATCTCTGATTTGAGACTCCACCAAATCTTCTTCACTGATAACTGCAGAGTTTTATCAATAAATATAAGGTGTGCTTTAACAGAGGAATGGAAGCAAACAAACCCTTTACCCAACTGTTGCCCACGTTACTATTACAGGAATTATCTCTGGTATCTATTTAAAAGTAAAGATTGGCAAAATACAAAATACAAGAAAGCTAACCAACATCGCAAAATATTTTATGCCTAAATTGTATGGTTCTGGTTAATTTGAAACTTATACTAAGAATCTGGTGCTATGATAGGGTAAAGGGACTTCAAACAGACTAACATGTCTAAAACTAAGAGATTTATTTACTGCCGTAGTATCCAACAACAACAAAACCAAACAAACCATAAAAATACTGACTACGCTATTGAAAGGGACCGCATACAAAAAGGAATAAATACACATAACTATTTTCATTTATTAAAAAATATGATAGTGTCTCACTTGCTCCACTGTGAGCTATAGCACTCAGGATAATTTAAAAAAATTGCCCAAGTGTACTCGTCTGTGCATGCAAGGCAAGGAATTAATTAACTAAAGTTCAAGTGTTTAGCTCTGCCTAAAACTAGCTTGCTATTCAAGGTCTGAAAGTCATTACAAAATGGTCGACAAGTTCATTACCTCTCCTCATTTATTTTTCGAGATGAATTGACATATAAGTTGCACATGCGAAATAATCTACGTTTTTACAACCTTGATGAGCTACACCTGAAAGTGTCTTGCTCACTAACAACAATAATAATAACAATAAAATTAATATAATAATAAATAAAAATATTAAGTAAGCTTTACATACAACAACTAACCATTTATTTATTATTTTTATTTCACAATGAACACTTACAGTATTGGGGTTGGGAGGTACAAAGGACACATGCTTGGGTTGTCTTGCTGGAAGAGCTTTCTTGGTGAGACCAGAGGCAGGCCAGGGTGAAGGGAGGGCAGTTCGCATGAAGTAATCGTCCAGCTCACTCTGCTTGGCAGCATCATTGTCTGGGCTACACAATGGGTCCAGCGAAGAAAACTTGCCGCCGAAGTCTTGAGAAAGAACGTTATTATTCAGTAGCTTACGAAATAAGTGGGAAAGATCCGAGGTAGAAGATAGCAAAGACTCCAGTTCTTTCTGGTGCTGAAGCAACACCCACCATTGAGTTGAAGAAGTTGACATACCCACACTCCACGTCCGCCCGAGTGAAGAAGAAGAGCAATAAACGAGGGGCACTAAAATCAAGCCGGTTCAGAAACTTTTGCGATAGAGCGTCACATAAAAAAAACGAGTTCAATCAATGATAAAGGAAACAGTTCCTCAAATTGACCACGCCCACAACGGGGAGGAGTCTTGCTTCTTGCAAAGCCCTAAATTCACCTTTAGTGTGCTTCTTCTGGGGATTTCGTTTGCCTCCTTCAAATATCTATTTTCACAAATTACTTCACTTTTTCATTGCTAGCTCAAAGCTTCCCCTCCTCCACCAAACAATTTTTTCAATGGTTACACTACAGTAGTATACTGCTGGGTGTGTTTTGCTGTGTCCTTAGTGTACAGTTTCACTGTAGATTTATATTTGTTATTTTGGTTTAGAGATTCCAAACATTAAAAAAAAGTATCTTGAAGCCCTAGTTTTAAAATATGTATATAAAAAAAGAACAAGTTCAGTAGCCTGTGCTGCCTAGCACTGCTACACAGTTCCCTCACTGGACAGCAACTGACAGACGCTGGATCAGAAACTCTGTTGATCTATAACTAAACAAATTCACTGTGAATATTTTTCACACCTAGTAAGTGAAATTAAAACTTTAAGCCAAAATCTACGAAGTTTATTGGTTTCCAGCATTTCCTATAGCCTAGAGTCATGGTACAAGTTGGTTGCACCGCCCACTCCTCAGTCAGTACGGGATTTACACTATCCTCAGTCATTTAATTAACAATTGCTAGTCATCTTGAGACAGCTATCCCACAACAAAACTAAAGCATAGCAATCTTATTTTTTTCTTCATTTAAAAATGCTTAAAAATATATTTTTAAACTAATTTAAGGCAATGAGAATAAAAAAAGGAGAAAATAAATCAGTAGTGATGCAACTCCTTCAGCCTGACTTTCATTCTCTTATGGCGAGGACTCAAGAGTGAATGAGACAGATCTGATGGGTACAGGGATTGCCAAGAGTTCTTCACAAACGGTTCTCCTTTGTTTAGTACTGGAGGTGATGCAGAACAAGAGGGTTTATTGTAGTAGCCCAGAGATGGCGAAAACAGTCCGACTGAAGGGGAGCTGGGGGGAAAGAAGCCACCACCAGGAGAACTTCGTGCCAGTTGTTCTAAGGTAGTGCTGCAATGAAGAGGAAGGTTCATAGGTTCTACTATATCACTAAAATTGTTAAATATTTTATAAAAGAAAAAAAAAGAAAAAAAAAAAAAGATAAATTTTAGGTAACAATTCAACCATATAGTAGATACATTTGACAACCATGAGGATGAGCTAGCAAGACGGATCTGAAATACGTACATCCAAATATGCCTACAAGGTCTAAATTCCCAACATAAGCATAGCCTTGGTAGAGTCTGAGAAATTACAATCCCCCGACCCTCCCAACAGACGTGTAAAAAAAATTTTTTCTCTATATTTGACGTTACACTATGAGAAAAATGAATTTCAAAATATAAGCAAGACATCCTAGATAGTTAATTCTTACTAAGCCTATGAAGCGTCCTCTTTAAAGACTCGCATACCTTATGTAACGTGGGCTACCCGCAGTGACCTGCACTGAACCTGGTGAACGAGGCTTAACTGGACCTACACATACAAAAAGAAAACAACAAACAATATAATATAATAATGAAAGGAAATCTCGTGGGATGTCGCTTCTTACTTCTCTGTAGGCAGCGCTTCAGGGCTTCCTTTCTCCGCAAGAGATCCTCACTGAGGACGGGAGAGGCTGACAGCTTTGAGTTGGATCTCTTTGAGAATGTTCCACTAACAGAGTTATACGGTAGGATGTGGCGATGTGGAGTGCTGTGGGCGTCTTCCAAAGTGGGAGGGGCAGGTGGTGGAATTACTACAACAGACTATGCACAGCATACACATATGTAACACTTGTTACATGACTTAACGAATTAAGCAAGTATGTGGCAAATAATGAAACAGCTCAAACAAAATATATATAAAGAACACGACCACCAATTGATACATTTTTGTATACTGACATTTAGAAACAATGCCCGTTATAGTAGTATTGGTTACATACTGTAGTTCATTAGCTTCCGTACAAGCAATGGGCGTCCAATTGGTTAACACTTATGTGTAACAAATAAATTAACAAAAAGGTAGTACACGTATTTTATGAAAACTAATCAGTTTCACACCAGCACACCACTAAATCATAAAAATTCACAACTGAGCTTGGAAAAATCAGTGCATAAGTAAGTGCCCCAGTGAGACAAGACAACACAAACAACAATAACAACACTTATTGCATTTGTATTATCTCGTACTATCTTCTTTGGTTTCTAGTGCAGCATACCATGTGAACTTCAGAACTGCTGGAGAAATGTGCAGTCGCCTCCACATCTTCACCGATGGGAGAGAGAGCAAGAGTCATTCTGCCCGGGGACATGATCATGGAGGAGTGGCCAGGAGCCAAGACCGGCGATGAACTTGCTAAGGACATGTTTATATCTCCGTCTCGGAACTTTGGCGACAGAGAAGGTGACTGGAAGTGAGAAAGAAAATGTATTGTAGGAGACACAAATGACATATTTCATTACATACACAGTAATGTGGAGCAGTACACCACACAAATTGCTGAGCTAAATCTGCTTTCTTTCAATTCTGACTTCAGTTGATTATTTCTTCCCTTTAGAATGATAACATAAGCCAAAATGTATGCATACTTTCTGTTTGCTACATATTATTCTAGTAAGTAACCATCTTTGTTAAACAAATATGTCTATACTAAAAAACTGTAGTATTTATTGAAACAAAATTTCAGGGAGGTTATCGACACGTTTTGAAATTTCAGGCAGGGCTTGTCACTTCCATGAAACAGATGAAAATTTGGGGGCCAATATCTCCATCACTAGTCACAGGGGCTTGGAAGAAGGGATAAAGAGTACAAAACCATTTCCAGCAGGTAGAATGCATCCTCCCGCCTAAAGTTCCTGCTAGATACACAGAACCCTGATCACTCTACTATAACCTTGCCTGGCTGCAACAACTTGCCATGCACTTCACTCCTGTAACCCGACACCGCTAACTAACATACCTGTCTTTCTGGTTGACCAAAGAGTTTCCGTCGTAGAGAATTTCCGAGGCTTGAGTCATCCTCCATGTCATTGTTCCATTCACAGGACTCATCCTTGTCGGGCGCAGGGGGATCCTGACAGGACATGGACGCCAACAGCTTCTCTAGGTCAAAGTTACTAGGAAACGTCAGAGTTGTCTGGGTGCCAGCTAATAATAAATAATGCAAGATTTCTTCATATACAATACTAGCCACCAGCAAACAATAACTAAATTACAGTAATGTTTAAGTAACTATATTACTGGAAGTTTCTTACCGTCAGCTGTTTGCCCGTCTCTGATTTGAGACTCCACCAAATCTTCTTCACTGATAACTGCAGAGTTTTATCAATAAATATAAGGTGTGCTTTAACAGAGT
>WLWD01004992.1_pt1 | contig 22016 bp, 11 predicted proteins | sample 6712731 | NCBI WGS metagenome assembly WLWD01 (sample SAMN12718690, study PRJNA576275) | sponge metagenome | isolation source: marine sponge | host: Mycale hentscheli | place: New Zealand: South Island, Marlborough, Capsize Point | collected 2014-11-01
AAACAATGAACTTGTCCTTTCTCCAGTGGGTACTTTTCTAGCCTCACATTTTACTACTAGTGTAAGCTGTGAGCATGGAAATAATACAGGTAAGTCTAATAGCAGGTAGGGTTGATATTTTTCTCTGTGTACTGAGCTGTAAGTAGAAAAATGCAAATATTTATCTAATAGATTGTAATACAGCATTAGTGTCGTTTTCAGGGTTTTTTTTAATCAAGTATATCCAAATTGTGTGATTGTTATGAGCTGCTTTTAAGTACCCATCCACTATTAGTTTTCTAGATTATTGTTGTGGCAATTCCAAGTGACTCCATCTTCAACTTGGGTTTAGCTATGACAGAAGCTTTTCATTATCATTCTTAATTTCTGTACTAATGTTAATTGGCAAGCTAGCGAAGCGAGTGAGCCACTATCAGGGGTAACTCAATTGTAAATCGGGGATATTTGCTTATATATGTTTGGACGTACGTATCTCATTTTTGTACTTTGACCCTGGCGTTTTCGTGTTAGTTCAGTGGTCGACCCCGTCCCAAACTTCACTAAACAGAATCCTCTGGTTTATTGATTATTACCCATATCACCCTAGAAATCAAATTGTTTTATCATTTTGAATTCTTTTGCGGGTTCAGTTAACACATGAAAACCTACTGGATTTTCGTTTCTATCCGAGTTAGTGGCAGTGATAATTCAATGCGCACTTTGTCATAGTATAATTCTTACACAACAGTATTTACTTGAAATGTATAGTCCACTAGACTAACCACATAGGTAAGTCTTATGTAGGTATGTCCAGTTGTGTAAAAGTATTGTGCGTTGTTACAGCTTCTACTTAGCGAAAGAATATTACAAAGAAAACGTTTTCAGTTCAAACAGTTGCGACGAGTGGTTACTATGGCATTAGATCCCTTTATCGTATAATATACATAATTAAAAAACCCGTCATTATTTTAAGTTATAGCTTTGAGTCATATAACAATAGTGTATTAAGCTCACTTGCCATTTGTGCTCAAGCACATCACTAGTATTAATAATGGTTGTGATATCTGAATTGTAATATTGCGATCACATTACTTTTCATATATATAAATGAAATAATTGAACTGTGTGGATGTTTTAACACTCACAAGGCTTACTATGCTTGGGCTGTCTTTAAAGTCTTCTGTGGCAAGTAATTTCACTTCTTCAGCCCTCCTCTCTAGGTGTGGCACCTGCAAGCAGAACAGCACCAGGAAATAATTTTAAAACTGCAACACGGACTTTATAAACTCTGTAATGTGCACTTGGGTAACCTCCCCCTTTTCACATGTATGTTAATTTATTTGCGTGTCAATTGCTATTAGCTCACATGGCTAATTTGCTTCCAGTTTTTACTAAGTGCATTCCTCATTTACTGCTCTTGCGGTAATGACAACTCAACTTGGATATACTATAGCACACTTCTGATAATTCTGAGAAGCAGGAAGCCAGATCAAATTGGTGCAGCCATTATAACCACACCCACTTAACAACACTCACTGATTTTAGCAAGTAATGAGTTTGGTTAAAAAGACAATATAGAAGTTTTTTAATTTAATGAACCAAATATTTTAGTCTATGCTCTGGGTATCCAATAATGTCAAATGCCACTGTAATCACACCAAAAAATTCAGTACAAGCCATTTTTGTTCATGTCAAATAAATAATTGTTAATAATAATTATATAATGTAGAGTGTACATACTGTATAGCTAATATAGCTACTTGGACATATGGCTAAAACAAGTAACACAATGACAAAAGCAAACTTTAAAAATATGAATCCATAATTAGGCCTTACAGATGGCTGCCTTTTGTGTCAGTCATAGCTTTATTTTCTCGAACATTTTCAAGTATGTGTGGCAATTAACTGAATGAGTAGATGGCTAGTAGTGCAAAAATAGCTATTTTTGCAACCAACAATACGGAAGAACCTCGGAACTACGTTTTTTTTCTTCTAAAAGATCGCTTTGGAATAATAAACGAAGGACCAAGCTGGTTTGGAGTTTCCAAAAATTTTGCAAAGGCTCAATATTAACTATTTAATCCTAACAGAAATCATTTCGACCGCTTGATTTCGACTGCCAAAGTTCAACAATGGACTGTTAATGCCATGGCCGCACCACCACACCCATTCTGATATGCCTGCATCGAACAGGAAACTTTCAACTAATTGGCCCACTTACCATTGGTGTGCTAAACTACATCACTAATAATATGAATTGACATACGAAACAAATCTCAATAATATTGTGAAGTTATTATTCAGACAAAAATGGCTTGGCAACTTCATAAACAAAGTCCATTTCTACCACTATATTAAATGACATTAAAATGGTGTGTCGAAAGAATTAAATTTACCATGGCATAGCACTAGGAGTTCATATTTCCAACCTAGAACTTTACTTTCAAACATTGCACATTTTACTAGTCATAATTATTTAAGTACAAACATTTCAAATCATTTTGCAATGGCCATCTTCAGCATGTGGATTATATTTTAGTGAAGTAAAACAATCCCGTTTGTAGCAGTCACACTTTTAGAACTTTTTGTCATTCAGAAACATTTTGAGTACATTAGTTTCTGACCAGTACACCTGGCAAAAAGTTATATTCTATTCTAGAAAGTTACCCAAATTTGCAGCATAGGTACACAACAATCACACAAACAAAAATCGAGAATATTTGATCGTTACATATATTTAGATGTATGTTAGGTTTACTTCATATTCAACTTACTTTTACATACACATAATTAGAGGTTATATATCAATGGTTAAATGGTTATTGACGAGCGAGCGAGACACAATCACGTGTAACACAATTGCAAATCGGGGATATTTGTTTATATGTTTTGATATACGTTTGTCGTTTTTGTACTCTGACCCTATCATTTTTGTGTTTGTTTGGTAGTCCACCCCATCCTAAACTTCACTCAACAGAATCCTCTGGTTTACAAGTCTTTACCGATATAATCCTAGAAATTGAACTATTTACTGTTTTTAATTCTTTTGCGGGTGCAGTTAAAACTTAAAAAAAAAACTTAGTGGAGTACCATTTCTATTTGAGGTAGTGGCGATGATAAGTTCATGCACTGTTAGTCATAGTTATAAGCCCTACGCAACTGTATTTACTCGAATATTACATTGGCCATTAGACTTTCCACAAAGGAAAGTCTTGTGTAGGTATGTCTAGTTGTGTGAACGTATTGTGCTAAAGATATCAAAGAAAACATTTAAATAATGTGACTTTTTTTTTTGTTGTTGTTTTTCTATTCAAACAGTTGCGGTGAGCTGTTGCTAAGTCTATGAAACCCCTTAACCGTATACACGTAATTTGAAAACTTGACCATTTTGTAGTAGCTTGAGTGTTACAAGTTAAAATCAATCATTAACAGTAATGTAGTTTTAGGCTCATTCGCCATTTGTGCTTGAGCACATCACTAGTATGTACTATAAAAATATGAAATAGAAGTAACTGAAATTAAATTTAGACATTTAAATTAAAGTTTTGATGTGAGGCATTATTATTTCTGCTTGTTGTAGCTAAGCCAGTTTGCTTGCCATGTGTGCCGAAGCACATCAGTAATTATGTGATAATTTTATTTTAATAAGGTGATGGCTTTGCCTCCTAAAATGACAAGTAATTTAGTTGGCAAGTGAGTGAAGCAACTGTAATAGTATTAAGAGTGAATTGTTGAGAATATAATATATTTTATTGGCGAGCTAGCAAAGAGAATCAGACACTATCAGGGGTAACACAATAAAATTTGGCAATATTTGTTGTGAAATGTGTATGTCATTTTGTACTTTCACCTTTGCGTTTTATGTGTTAGCTTGCTGGTCGACCCCATTTCCATGCTCCCACTGATCAGAATCCTTTGGTTTATCAATCTTTGTCTGTATCATCCAATTAAAGTTAATTGTGTATCACTTAGAATTAGGTTGTCTCTGACATGTTCTGAATGCCGCAAAAACAGTTATGTCTTACTAACTTATCAGGGAGTTCAATTTCTATTCAAATTATCAGTATTTGTAAGCTATCTTGATTGATGCGTTCTTTGTCCAATGCTATGCACACAAAGCAACAGTGTTGTTCTTACTCTGTTGTCCGATTGCCAGTTAAGTCACGAAGCAAGTACAACATATGTCTTGTACTGACTGGTACATGCAATGCACATGTGTGTGAAAGTAATTTGTGTTACAGCTACTAATTAGCTAAAAAATAGTATAATACATATTTAAGCAAACATAGACAAATAGTAGGAGATAAAATATGCCTTTTAACACAGCATTTTAGACTTTCCCCAATTTCTTCTTTTATCACAGCAGTTATTTTGGCTCGAAACTTTGCCATAAATGCTTAGTAATGTAAAATTTTAAAATTAGCAGTATGTTCTTTGTCATTCATTTTGCCTTGCAAGTATAACTGGTTTCATTGAATTATAGCCCTAATTGAATATTGTTATTTTATTGTGCATTATATTTTTTATAGAACTTTTGGCTCATTTAGTGAAAGACTTGATTGAAGTACAACATAAATACTTGGCCTTTGGAGTTCAACTTGGAGTACCTTTAGACAAGATAAAAACTTTTCAAAAAAATTTTGGTCCTGAATGTGACGAAATATTTGTGCACATAATCGACTACTTTCTGCACAAGTTTGCTACAGATGTTTGGTTTACTAGAATATGTGATGCTCTGGAAGTAGTTGATAGGAAGGACTTGGCTGATATGGTTACGGAGAAATATATAGCACCTCGAGGTAATATAGTGAAGTATGGTTACAAGTTTGTTTTGGTGTCATTGTTGTAGTGTGATATTTAGCAAGCTCAGGGTTGATGTATGAATATTGAGTAAAGCAGAATTATTCAGTGATTATTGTATTAATAACTTAAGTTCACTTATTTCCAATTTTCTCAGCATTAATTGCTATTTTGATTGCTTAGGCGTCCGAGCGTAGCGAGGATGCTGCTATAGGGCAAGAGATTTGTGAGGACGCTGCTAGAGTCTATGGATTATTAAACTTAGCCGATTCACTATATCTGAACCTAACTGTTTTAAAATGTAGTCATAGCTGAAACCAACATAAGATTCTTGACAATGCTGCAGAATGAATCTATTTGAATAGATTCATGTCATGGACCAATCAGATTGCTTTCATGTGACTTGCTACATTCTAAAATTCTTATATGTTATTATTATGTGAAACATTCATCAGCTAATATAAAGAAAGGCTTGTTTTCTACAAGATATGTCTGCTTTGTATTGTCTATACATCTTTAGTAATCAATTTTATTAATATCATATTTGTATATGCCACAACTGTATTCACATAACATAACCTGAATTGGCACCCAATTTTGCTTTACTTGTTCACCAATAAATGAAGGTGACATGCATTGTATAGTTAATCATTGTGCTATTTTAGCTGGTGAATGTGATCAGCCTGTAGCCACAGGATTAAACTAGTTCAAAATTGGCACTTCACAAGTACAACCATCAAATAATTATTCAGCTTTAATTAACTGAAAAGTTTTTCATTGTTGTTATCAGTTTCATGCTATTGCAATTTGTATGCTAGCACTAAGCGATGAATAGGTATATCAACTGCTGATGGTATTAAATTATTTAGTTAAATCTCTCAGTTAAATGTTAATAATTTTCTGCTAAGCTTATTATCCCCACCTAAATCTGATCATTAAAAGAGAATTCTATGTGAAGATCCGTATTTGGTGTTAATCCTTATAGCATCTTCCACAATGTTATGGACAAGATCCACAGCATCTGTCACTACTTCACAAACTCTTCCTGTCGTTAATTCTAGCAATATAGAACAGGGATTTTCCTCTACAGGTGATGCTGTTTTAAATTCTTCAAAAACTCTTACCATCAATAATACTGGCAATGTAGAACAGGAACTGCCCTCTACAGGTGATGCTGTTTTAAATGCTTCAAAAACTCTTTCCATCAATAGTACTGGCAATGTAGAACAGGAACTGCCCTCTACAGGTGATGCTGTTTTAAATGCTTCAAAAACTCTTTCCATCAATAGTACTGGCAATGTAGAACAGGAACTGCCCTCTACAGGTGATGCTGTTTTAAATGCTTCAAAAACTCTTTCCATCACTACTACTGGCAATGTAGAACAGGAACTGCCCTCTACAGGTGATGCTGTTTTAAATGCTTCAAAAACTCTTTCCATCACTAGTACTGGCAATGTAGGACAGGAACTCACCTCTACAGGTGATACTGTCTTGTATGATGAAGGTAAGGTAACTTAAGTTAAAGTTAATAATATATTGTCAGCGGAAGTCAGTGTTATAGATGCAGTTGAGATTAGCATAAGCACTAAATGATTTTAATTTTTTGTTATTTTAAACAATCTAAATTAAAAAAAACAACAATCTATGCTCTCTACTTCCTGGTAAAGGTACGGTAAGCAATTGTTCTCTTTTTTGGTTTTCTAACTTCAACTCCTGACAATTTTCAACAGCTGTTGAGCTCAATTAGATACTCTAGACCATGAAACATGCTGCCATTTTATACCTTTCAGTACTCTGATGATCTCCATGTATTTCAATTAGAATCTTCTTTTATAGGGAAGTAGGCACTTCATACCACTTATTGAATACCATCATTAACTACAGTCAGCTTTGCTCTGCCCTTTCAATATAACATGCATCTTTTCTTGACAATACAAACTTACTGAAAGTTTAGGCCCAAAGACACAAATTTTTCCATTTTAGCTAACAAATCTCCCAATGTAAAGTAAAGGACTTCTTTCAGATAATTTTTCACCACTTTTTGACATTGAACATTATTACAAAGCCACAGGCACTGTGTACGAGGATTACAAAACCCAAAGCAACTATGGGACATGTGAATCTAATGTTTAGTTGGGGTTGTAAAAGCCAGGTAACACCTTTCCATTAGAGCTCAAATGATATTAATTGATCTGGTGTTGCTGCTCTAGAGTATCCATAACTCTGTTGCAAACATGTCTTGAGCTTGGCAGGCGGTGTTGCCAGCCAATAAAGGAACAATAATCTAATCACACTACACAAATATATCTGGTTCATCCCATGATATTAAGTTGGGGGCGGGGGAGGGAGATATTTTATAGATTCACAAAAAAATAAAACTTTTAGCCACTTGAAAATGGTGCAGTCATGACTATGAAACAGACTGCCAGATGTAAACTTAAAACAAAATATTATGAATGCTATAGGAAGTGTTGATTTGAAGAAGTATTGGAAAGTTTTAAAGAAAATAACTGTAGAGTAAGGCTATAAATTTTCATATCATATATTATATCAAAAATTCAGTCAGGGTAAAATATTTAGAGTGGTGTGGGGTGAGGGGTTGGGGAAACTGAATGTATAAGAGAAGAAAGGGACTGAATGTGTAAGGTGGGGGCAATCTTAGGGCTCCCATAGTCTATGGTACACCTTGATCTGTAAGAATTATTAACATTACTTTAGCAACAGTGTGGTGCCTAGTATCTTCTGATAGTTCGATAAGGTTGACTGCCACCAGTTCCACTGACAGGCCTTGCTGGTATCCCACAGTTGGTCAATTAATAATGGTTAAAGTTATATTAAAAGACATGCAGTAACACAAACAGGCTCAGTTGGTCAAAGAATCTACAGTGCTCAGTGACTATATAGTAGTAGGTAGATGAGGAGTACACAGAAGTATTAATTACTACTACAATGTGGCATGACTATGAATATAGTTAGCGTGTGAGTTAGTAAAATCTTACTTAGTAATTGAGCTCCATTGAGTTCATATTAGAACCACATACTTTTGTCTTTGCCAAGACAACAATGTTAGAGCAATCATTGCCAATGGAGTGGTGAATGATGACATTTTCTAAGCACTCTGCAGGATCTGAAATGGGGAAAATCTCCGCAAAGAGGTTTGGAGGATGAGCAATGTATGCAAATCTTTAGTGGCATATGGGGCTCAGCTATTATAGTGTATAAAGAAGCTTTAGTGAGTCCACTTTGCATTCTTTCATGGTTGTGATAGTCCACTGAATAAAAGTAGTGAGATTGACGATACCCTCAGAATGAGTTTCGAAACTGTTTCTATTTTCAAAACTCTAATTGAGCTGTTTGTACTTTTAATTTTTTGATTGTGCTTGGACCTTTGTCTAGTGTAGCTAGTTCCTTTCACTCCATAAAAAATAATGATTTGTCAACGTTAGTAAGGGTGGGGTCTTTTTGTAAGTGCTATAATCTTTAATCATTTCTATGATATAGAATAGTACTTAAAATCATAATCATGTGAGCAGAAAAATAGAGTGGATTACAATATTTTTTGCATACAATAAGTTTTTTTTTTAATTATTTATTCTGTAATGTTTTCTTTAATTATGTTTACATACAGATGCCTTGACACTCTACGGTCATTTTGTTGATCCAAATGACAAATATTATGATGCAAAATTGAAAATGAAAACATGCAATCTAATTAAGGAGTATATGAAAATTCTAGGAGAACTGCACCAGTTTATTCATAAGGACGAGGATCTAATTGATGATTTACGTTCTGTGGTGCAAAATTGGTTACCTTGTGGAACAGTGTTGAAGAATGATCGATTTCAAAAAATTACTAAAGATAGCTTAGAAGATGTTACTTTCAGAAAATTATGGCGCATCTTTTCTAGTTACTGTTCTTTCTTTAACTTTGAGCTTCTTGAGCATGTTATACGTAGAATTGGTTTTGAGAAAGGTAAAAGAATGATGGAATCTTATAGAACAAGATTCGCTGGTTATATCAAGAACAGAGTGACAAGATGTCCTTCAGGAATAGGAATGAATGGAGAACATCATGTTAAATTATTAGTTAAACTTGATGATTATTTTGAAAACTGCAACTTGGACAAATTAAAGATGCTTGGAGAAGATATATGTAAAATTATTAAAGTAGACCCAATGAAGCTACAAGTAGAAGGAGTTGAAACAGGATGTGTTTGCGTCACTTTTCACTTGCTCATGTCAGCCATACCAGATGGATTTTGGTTAACTGAAGACGAAATCATTCAATTTCGAAGTCTTCGGTACATGAAAGCAAAAGTACTAAAAGTTCAGTGTAATGACATAGACTTCATAATAACAGATTCAGGTAAGAAGCTAATGTAGTAATTCTGTTTGTCTTATATCGTTAAAATTTTAGTAATGCACAGTCAACCTCTCAGTAGTCATCTGAGACTTCCACTCTTAGTAATCAGACAGGGAATGTTTATTGAGAACAGTTCCCCAATGTGAACTTCTTGCTAACTAACTATAAACTTGTTATACTACATTTGCTGTAGTATGATATATACAGATACTGAAGATTAGTGTAACAGTGAGAAGTAAAAAATTATACAATGGGTTAGAAAGGTGATATTTGAAAGCTATATAACTACACATGTACAAAATACTGAGAAACAAGCATACTCATTAAGTGTAAATGTGGAATGAAGTGTGAACTGATGATGAGCTAATAATGAAATTTTAGTGTTCAACTTTGGCTAAGTCTTAATAAACTACTTATAATTGTGCATTTAATGTGACACAAGTTGAAATTATAAAGGATAATATTAGAAGTACATTATAATTATATATATTTCAAGTCACCTGACTGGGCTGAATCGAAGTTAATTCACTCTGTAATGATCATATTGTTACTGCTAATAAGTGAGAAATATGCTGTAATAATGGCACTAATCTTATGAAGCTTATTGAAAAGAATTAGTAATGTTTTTATATATGCTCTGAAAATTTACTTATTGTATGTAGTCAGAACATTGAATAATGATGGTAATTCCTGAGGTCGTAACACTGAGATTTATTAGGTTATACAAGTTATCAACAATTGAGTTATTGTTTCATCTTTCAACTTGATAGTACAATAGTATTTATTTTTAGTTACAGAAGATATATATTTTTTGCTATTATAGAAAAAAATGAGTTTCCGTGGCCTTTTAATGCTGCAGAAACTAATGAAGAACAAGTAAGTTCAAAGAGCTTATTTCAGACAAGAATTAAGATGTAGATTTGTATTTATATCTAATACAAGAACAGAACCTAGCGAGATATAGTACCTAGGGATATCTTGCTAACAGACACCAATGAGAGCCATTTCATTCACTTACAGTTTGAAGACAAGTGATATATTTTTTTGCACTCACCACATACACTCTCCACATAAGACACCATATAATATGCTGAACTACACACACAGCTTGTGAGACTAATAAGGACTTACAAGAATGGGATTGCTATTTCTCCTGATCAAGCACAAATTAACTCAAAATAGCATGAATTTCAGAGAAACTACTCAAGGTATACGTTATTAATCTTAGTTACCCACTCATTTAGCTTTGCCATATTCTCTAAACGGCTTGCACTGGCAATATTCTTTACCATCAAGAAATATTTTTGACATAATTTGTGTTAAGTGGAATTTATATTCAACAATTGCTTTATTTTAATTAATCCTGTGTAAATAGTCAAAATTAGATTACAGCCACTTAATTTACCATGCGTAACTTCACTTCTGGAAGAATTAGTTGATATTATGATACCTCAACACCAGTTTATTTGGTGTATGACCGCATGAAGCAGTTATACTCAACAGTATAAATGTGATATGTGTGGGGCTTAGGACAAGGCCAAAGTGTTTAATTTCAATTACCTCACGTAATTTAAGTTCATTACTTTATGCTAAGAAATATTCATCTCTGCAACAAGACTCAGAATTAATAAAAACATAGAAAATATGTTAGTGTATTATGCTGTAGATTGAAGATTAATAAATTGTCTAACTTATTCACCATACAATGCCATTTTGTTTAGTGTTTAACTCATTCATATTTCACACTAAAGAGTCAACATTTCATAGAGTCTAAATTTCAGTCAGGCATTTATCAAGGAGAGATAGTTTGACTATTAATCATCATGTTCTAGACTAATTCAGTGTTAGGTCACTGATATAAAAATTAAACATGTATATTTTTCTTATAGACTGGCAGAATGTAAGCTTTACCTAGCAATCTTGTATACAGTGTTTCTCAATCGCCACCTTCACTTATAATTTTTGACCAGAATTAAAGAACTTGCATGCGGTTTTACCTGCAGTCTGAGCTCAATTTTGGTCGTATTTTCAAGCTTTCTAACTCCAGCAAGTCATTCTGTGCCAATATATGCACTTTTACCACCAGTAACAAAGTTTCCTAAGGAAGTAGGTGTTTTGAATAGCCTTTACAGGGCTACTGTGGCTTGCGTTTAAACATTTTTGTCGATATATATCAATGCAGAGCAAAATACTCACCTATATATTTAATGGGCCACTATAACACAATAACAAGCAGTTGTGAAGTGTCTTAGTATAGAGTTTTTCTTATAAATATCTACTTCTGAGAATATTTTATGATTTATGTTTGTAGGGAATTATAATCATTTACTCCTTCTTGACTAGAGTTCTGTCAATCAAGTTAGCTAACAGCAGTCTAACTTTTAAGTTGTTATAATATGCTAAAATAATTGTTCATGCGGAGTGGTTTTCCACTTTTCCCTCCTGCAGACTTGATGTCGTCCTCGACATGCACTTATTGTCTTCTCAAGATTGATGAGACAAGCCATCAGCTTTTCCATTTCTAGTCCCTGGCCTATAGTGAACTTTAAAGGTAAAATCTTGAAGGAATAGGGCCCAGCGTGTAAGTCGCTTGTTGGGTGATCTTTTTGTTTTAAGGAATTAAAGAGCATGGTGATCTGTTTCCAGAATAAATTTTCATCCAACTAAATGTGCCTCAAAATGGCGCACTGTGTCAACTATAGCTAAGCACTCTATTTCCGATGCAGAATAATTTTTCTCTGGTGAACGGAGCTGACGAGAGTGGAATGCAACTGGCCATTCTTGTCCATCTCTGCATATACTTATTACTTCACCAACACCTGCATAACTAGCATCTGTGTGGATAATATATTGGTCTTCAGCAGTAGGTATATTTAATGTACAGACCTCACACAAAGCATTCTTTAATGTATCAAATGCAGTTTCCATCTCCTCTGTCCATACTGTTTACATGGGCTCTGAGTTTCTTAAATTAGCAGTTAATCGTCTGGCTTTTGCTGCGCAATCTTTTATGAATTTTCTGTAATATCCAGTGGTTCCCAGAAATGTTTGACATCTTTTTGAGTATTTGGTCTGACATAATCCCTGATTGCTGTGACTTTAGCTTCTGGTACAGTAACTTCACCATCACCAATTATATGGCCCAAGTATTCCAATCTTGCCTTTCCCCAGACACATTTTTAGGGTTTAGCTGTTAGTCCAGCCTCCTGCAGACTTTTTAAAACAGCTGACACATCTTTAATATGGTCCTTACCAATTTTACTGAAAATGAGTACATCATCGATATAATGCAGTGCTGCAACTCTCCAGTCCACTGAAGACAGTGTCCATTAATCTCTGGAATGATGAAGGAACATTCTTCATACCAAATGGCATCCTCACAAACTGATACTTTCCAAATGGAGTAGTGAAAGCAGACTTCTCCTGGGCTGTACCTGTAAGACTGACCTGGTAGAAACCCTTTGCAAGGTCTAACTTGGATAGTACAGTGCAATTACCAATTTTGTATCAAGCAATTGTTCAACAAGAGGAATATAATATGGGTCATCACTGTAAGTTTGTTTAACCTTCTATAATCAACACATAACCTGACCTTACCATCAGGCTTCTTAACTGGCACCATTGAGGAGGGCCAGGGACTAGTGGAATGTTGAATAATTCTTTGCTCCAATAGTCCAGCAATCTCCTCCTGGACCAGCTCTCTCCAAACATCCGGTAGTTGATATGGTGGTGAATGCACTAGAGGAGCTTGACCTGTGTCAACATATCATGAAGAAGCACACTAGTGTGTCCAGGAGAATCTGAAAGCACACATTCCCATTCCTTTAGTAGATCAGTCATCTGTTTTCTCTCCTGTTGAGAGAGGGCATCCCCATGTAGATGTACTTTGGGCTTGTCCAATGATGGATCATCATTTGCAGCTACTACCAATCTGTGAACAACACCTGCCAAATGAACATTATGGTGGTTTGCATAAGTTAAAATGTACTCTCTTCCCAGTTTTTTCTCGCTTTCTACTACCTGGGATAGCCAAAATCAAATTAATGTCATTGGGAACTTCAATTATTTCATAAGGTCCTTCCCAAGTGCAATCAAGCTTATTGCGAAGTCCAGGATATCGGTTTAATACCAATTCACCCACTTTATAATTTCTCGACTTAGAATTTTTGTTGAAACTGGTCTTCCTTTCTTCTCTACTTGTGATCTCATTTTGTTTAACTTCCTTTTTAATCAAAGTTACTCTTCTATTTAAGTCTACAACCCAGGTCATTACATTCACTTTACTGGCAGTATGAGGATCTAACTCCTCTAAAACAAGGTGTAAGGGAGATCTTAGATTCTTGCCATAAATTATTTGGAAGGGTGAACAACCTGTGGACCTATTTGGTGTTGATCTAACAGCACACAATGCAAATTTGAGCTGATCATCCCACTCAAGACCCTGATGATCAAGCTTGCGCAACATTGGTATAAGTTTACCATGAAATCTCTCCACTCAACCATTGGATTGAGGATGGTATGGTGTAGTGTTTAGCTGTTTGATTCCCAGTCTCTGACACAAAGATTTCATAAGCTTTCCCATAAACTGAGTACCCTGGTCATGCAGAATAGTATATGGAGTGCCCAATCTACTAAAAATATCTAGTAGTCCATCTGCCACCTCTTCTGCAGAAATAGACTTAAGAGGAATAGCCTCAGGATTGCTGGAGGCAAGACATATACAAGTCAAAAGGTATTAATATCCCCTCTTAGTCCTCGTTAAAGGACCAACTAAGTCTATAGCCATGTGTTGAAATGGCTCTGACTGTATAGGTGTACCACTGTGGTGGAAGTAGTGGGCTATGGAAGAGTTGTCATCTAATGACTGAAATGGTTGGTGTTGTTGAAGGGCCCTATTACGGGTGCGTCCTCGTCTGCATGCCATATTGGAAGATAATAAATGACACAATGAGTGAAATAATAACAGCACAATATATAACATTCGGTTTCACAAACAGAATGGAACAACCACAATGCAATAATAGAAATTGGTAATAGAAGTTTTAAGGATACTATTGCCCAGAATAAGCAAAGGAGTGGAAAATCGTTGGTTCCTAAGCTCCAGTCTACAATAAATTGAGAAGTGAGCAGGAACAGACTGCTGAACAAGGTCTTGAAATTGAAGTAAATGTCTTCAAATGTGGGCGGAAACACTCTACACCCGAGAACTGACCAGGGATTGCCTGAATAAAGAAGAACAAGTGAAACAACAGCTTGAACAATGGGCTTGACTCAATATAGGAAAAAAGTAACTTCGATGATGCAGGTGTTCGTCTCCAAATATCCCAGAAGATGATGAAGAGCAACTAGGACCACCGCTGTTACCAAGTGTGGTGGAAGTAGTGGGGAGACAACTGAGAGTAGCTGCCACCTGAGTGTCACAAGCTATACACAAACCCTTTCACAGGTTCCCTTAACTATCAGCTGCTGCTTTCCAAGGCAGAACAGAAGGATGTCTAAGGGTTAAGTGTAATGTAAAGCTCATGGAATGACACTAAAGGAGCACATGCTCAGCAGGCCAATATATTAGGAACCCACTGGGCATGCACAAGGGTGATTAGGTGATACAGGAAGTGAGGGTTAAATGGAATATATGAATGATCAGTTAGCTAATTAGAAATAATAAATACAATATTCATGCTAATAATCTAAGTTGTTCAGATGAGGGAGTGTCCAGGGGGTGTGATTGGGGTATGTTCTGGTAATGTGATAGGGATTCTACCACAACCACCCATAGATGCTTTCAATTCTCCAGCTTTATTTTTTTTTTAACATTCGTCGCACGAGTGGCAATACTGTCTTGCCTATTTGACATGCCTGGCCAAATGCAATTCTCTCTTAATTAACATTCTTATGCCCAACATGAGCCCGGTGATCATGAGCTAGCCTGATCATTGTCTGTCTTAAGCCTTTTGGAATTAAAGTAACTTCCCTAGTGCATACAAGCCCATCTTCAACTTGTTTCTTTTAAATATCTCCAGTCCATACAAATCCTTATTGCTTTGTATCAGAAAATTTCTTCCATTCATTTAATGTACAATCTTCAGTGAATGTTTTCACATATTATTCATTTTTAAGTGTACTTCCCTCCTCCAACTTGCACACACCTGCTAAACCTTCCAATTCCAACTGAACTACATTATTTTTTTGTACAGCATTTTTACTTTTCCCACTATTTCATTTTCATTCACCATATCATTAGACATATCTACAACAGTTATACCCTCAGGCCCATTCTGTTCTAACACCTCATCATTGACCTGCAACATCTACTTCACCTTGGAAATCACCAATGGCAAGCTTGACTGTAGTGGTTGGTGCCTCTACTGCATAGCCATCTAGCCACTTCAGAGAAATCCTGTTAGTTGGAACAAAGGAATAATTATTCAGAACACTTTCTGGAATTACCGTTATACAGGCTCCACCATTCATTTCGCATTGAACTGGTTCCACATTGATGTGTCCTTGTAAAATCCATTCCTGGAGTGATCTGTCCATTTCCACATTCTTCAGTGGGCAATTAATGGTCTTTGGTTTTGGACATTCAGCCTTAAAGTGTCCAGCTTCTCCGCAGTTGTAGTGTTTGCGTCATCCACTGTTGTTGTCTTTGTTAGATGGTGGTTTCCACTGGCTTTGTTGTTGTTGCTGCTCTCCTAGTTCATGCTGTGGTTGATATTTATGCTGGCCCATATTCCATGTCTTAGCTGCTTTGCCATATGGTTCCTCCCACTTGTTGACAGCTTGGGCTAGCTTCACAGGATTTTTTTTATTTGATTTCCAGACAGCACATTCCTTCTTTACTTTGACTAGAATTTTAGCCTTTATCCATTGAAATCTGTGGCATTCAGGAGGAGTGTCACCAAGTAGTGAATCTACATGAACAGTAGATTCATGGATTGCTTGCTGGATACTCTCTGTCCATTTCGTCCTGGCAATAGAGTACTGTTGCAAACAAGCTGTCTCTGAAAAGGCCAGCCAGGCTATCGGGGTTTGTTTTGCTACTGGGTAACTCCGTCAATGTTGTGGAGTAAATATATTCCAATATTCCGTATTCAACTGCCCTTCAATACAGCCCTGAAGAGCATGTAGCCACTTTCTTTCTGAAATTTCATTGTCTATTAACACATGTTCAAACCCTGTAAAGAAAGGTATGACTTTTGTGGTAGAAGTTAATCTTGGTAATCTATTCAGTACAGACTGATAAGTTTGCCTTTGAGCGTTGAGTTATGCTGCCTTCTGTTGAGCTTCACATAATTCCAATTGTTGAGTCTTCATAAACTCCTGCTCTGTTTGCCTCTGACCTTCCTGATGTTGAAAAATGAGCGTCATTTGTTGTTTAAACTGTTTGGTGAGCATTTCTTGTCTCCTTACTTCATCTTCTCATCTTTACTGATCCCGCTTTTCGTCATCTCTCTTTCTTTCCTCGTCTCGACGTCTTTGTTCTTGCATCATACACTGAAACATTGTAATCATGTCACTATGTGGCTATAAACTAGCCATCTCAAATTGATTGCTATCAATTGCCTCCGTCACTGCAGGCGACTGATCCTCCATCACATTGGACTCCCGTTGTCCGAGATTTCGCTTATCCATAATTGGCAAAAAATGAAACGATTCTGTCCACTCCACTGTACCTTCGTTTGTTGTTTCGGTTGTTATCTCTGGCACTGGACCGTCCAATTTCCAGATTTCCAGTATCGCTTGTCTCACTGGAACATTCCAAGGCTGTTTGCTAATCTCCCAGCACTCATTCTCCAGCTTGACTGTATTTTTCTTCTTCGGAGTAGTTCAGGTTCACTAGGTCTTACTTTGCCTCAACCTGAACCACCGCTGCTACCAAATGTAGGGAATAATAATCCTTTTACTCCTTCTCGACTCGAGTTTTGTCAATCAAGTTAGCTAACAGCAGTCTAACTTTTAAGTGGTTGTAATATTAGTTGCTAAGACAGAACTAAATTGACAATAATGATACAGTGCTTAAATATGAATTTGTGAATAATGACGAAGTTGCTTGACGAATATCTTACCCTGCAGCAGAAGTGCCTGATTCACGGGTGCAAACTAAAATACAATAATAACGATAATTATATACAACATAGCTAGCTAAAATGATTATGTTCATGTGGATTGGTTCTCCACAATATTAATCATGTGAACACAATAGTATGAGTATGACAATAAGTCAGGAGTCAGTGTTCCCAGATCCAGGGAAACTGCAAGACCAATTATTGTGCTTGAAATACCTTTACATCCTTACCAAATAGCTCTTTACTGCAGTAGGAGGGTTTGATGAAAGTCATGTTTTGTATGTATGAAAACTTCACCACAGAGTGACTCTTCCAGAAAAGCCTGATGCTAGAATATGGTCATCAGTGGATTCCATTGATATTAAGAAAGCAGTACTTAGCCCAGATATTAATATAAAACACATAAGTTTACCCATTGTAGTCACATGACATTGACTGTACTAGTACCAGTATAACTTAAATTATTTCAATTTAATGAAACACAGAAGTTTGGATATATTCAAACTCGAAGAAATGATGACTCTGATCATATAAATATTCCTTCAACTTCCTTATAACTTGTGATGCAAACACTCTTTGTAGTAAGCAATGGATGTGACTTCAATTTTTCTTTAATGAATTGGGCAAGGCATTTTCCATGGTGTTTCTCTTGGCATTCTCCTACACTGCTCTGAGTTAATAATAATAATAATAATAATAATAATAATAATAATAATAACTATATAATAATAATAATAACAATATTAATAATAACTATAATAATAATAATAATAACTATAATAATAATAATAATAATAATAAAATAATAATAATTTTCTTCAACCAATGGTCCATTGAAAGGCAATGGATAAAAACAGCCAGATGCTGACATTTTTTGTGAAGGACTAGAGATAGTGATGACCATCTCAATAATGTCATAGCCAGAGTAGCATTAAGGATGTGGGTGCTAAATTAGATATATCATTCGTCACTGTAAGTATAAGAAAGACAATAATTGTGACCCTCAGTGTAAACTGTCAAGACTGTCTGAATGTACCTATTACCTTGAGCAGTAGTCAGCCATCATCTTCACCAGCACATCAATAACAATTGCTGGCTATTGATCATTTAGAGTACAGTGTAGAGATAAAAGTGGCGATTACATGCAAGAAACCTGCAGCGATAGGGACTCTGATGGGAATTCTGACCTAGATAATGAAGTAAATGAACTGATGTATGATATGATGATGAAAGTGAGCTGTATTATGTTCATAATTGCAAGTTCAACAAATGTATTAACAATATTATATTTAAAATTTTCTGATAAAATCTCATCATTTCAAACAACAAGTTTAGTGAAGCACAATTCAGAAAATATGCATGGAAACAAAATTGTTAAGGCCTGTACAACTGTACTAGACCTTTTTAACTACTTTCCTTTTAAGCATTTCCTGCAGTAATGTTGGGAACTGCTTTTTGACTGCTTTCTGCAGAGGTCATTCACCAAAAAAATCCCATTTCCACTAATACTGCTTGTGTTTTACTATGGAAAACTTCATTATTAATTATTTACATACCTATAACTATGAACTTCAACCCTTCTTTGGTAGCAAATTCAGAGTTCAACAACAAGAAATAGCGGGAAGAAAGACCATTAGCCTGACCATAGAACTGGTAGTCTTTGCCAGGGACTGAGCAGGATGACATAATCACTAATGCATATTTAATGAGGCTAGTATGCAAGTCTATGACTTCCGGTTGCACCGGCGATTAGGCTGGGTAAGTTATATAACATCACTTGCTTGACATGTGTCAGCTGTGGGGAACTCTGCGAAATGCGAATGTTTAATTTCACACTGGCAAAAATTAAAATTCCTATAACAATATGTTATAGGAATATGTGCAATAACTCTAGCATGGGTTTTTCTGGGGTGTAGAATCACTTTCTGATATTAGTTATTAAATTAAGAGTTATACAATGTGTTATTTACTGAATATATTTTAGTATAGCTATTTGAATACAAAATATTAATAAAACTTTGGGCATTTTAGTTTTGTGGGTACTGACAGTATCATCTGTGAGCTTGTATCGGCATCGTAAATAAATTGTTGAAGCATGCCTGATGCAGTAAAATGGGCTAAAAATATTCTTTGTTGATTTGGCTTTATTTAATTGTCTGACAGGGTCACGAACAAGGCCATACTAAGCTTTCCTTTTGTGAACAAATTTGATGATTTGTCATTCACACCTTGTAGCAGGCTATCTACCTCAGACTTCCATCCAGGAAGACCAATTTTAAATTTTGGAGCTGATTTTTTGTAATGCATAAGAACAAGTTACTCCAATATCACAGAAAACTCCGATAAGTTCTATTGAATCTCTGAGTGGCACTAGCAATGCTATTAGAAGAGGAGTGGCTAGATTTTTCACCACTGATATTACAAAGATTACTTTATGGCTGACTTTTGACAGTAATTCTTCTAGGGTGCTGCTTTTATAATGAGAGCAGATATCACAGTCAACATGATAGCAATAATTTTTCCTATCACTTTCAATGCTGTCTATTTCAGCTTTAGTCTTCTTGGCTACATTTTCAATAGCCTCACTTATGTCATCAGTAATAATTTTATTACACTTGATTTCAATGCTATTAGTGATGAATATCCTCGAGATTAAGACATACTTTCTATAATCAGTTTTGATTTTAGCATTCTCCTAGAAAACTCTCATTCTGTTGCTTTCAAATACTTCACATTTTACCCAGTAGATAGTGAACAACAGATTCATACATTCAGCATGGTATTTGTAGCACCACAACCTTGGCAAACTGCCAAGTCTGTTGAACATGGAGACAAGAAAGCTGCCATGCAGTTACATGGCACCTCACATTTACTACATGCAAGCGTGAGAGAAACAATCCAATTTTCTCAGTTTGAAATCCTTTCTGGCTTCACAAGCTATAAAAATAGCTATTCTTAAGCATTTTAATCTTACAATTTTTTCCTCCCAATGCAAGTATATTTACTGGATGTCACTTGTTTGGGTGCCTATGAAGATCCTTCGCAATGATCCAGTCCGTCCTCTCCACGAAAAGGACAATTATTGCTGAAACGAAAGTTTAAGCTGTTCAGATCTATTGCACTTTTAAGCTTACTACTGAGACTTTGGTAGTTTTCCTTTGCGCTTTTATAGATTAATGAAAAAAAAATTGTGAAAGTATTTGCTGACACATCATCAACAAAACTGTAAAATATTTTTACTCTAGTATAATATTTAAATACATAAATTAGCAATACCACGTAAAAATTAACTCAAATTTAAAAACTAATGCCAGAATATGATTCTATACACTCCAGAAAACCCTATGCTAGTGATAGCTATTACATATAATTGTGGAATATTGGTCAAAATTTATTTTCACAGGTCACAATTTCCCAGAGCTCATCACGGTTGATGTATGGCAGACAAGTGATTTTATGAATTTTACTTGATAGAAAATAGCTAGAACCTATTAACAGTATACCATGGATTTGATTGTGAGGTATTACTCTTGCTACTGAATTCAGTGTAAATCAGACAGCAAATATTTCGAATTATCCACTGCTCACAGAAAGCCAGCAAGTTGTTAGAAGATGACTATAAGAACATTCTTGGGCAAATAGAATACTATAAACTGCAATGCTAACTTTGACCAAAATAGTCCATTATTCTGCCTCATAATTATGTATGAGCTACTAATGTAAATAAATCAAAATTAGAAGCATAATTTGAGCTATTATTATAATCATGAACATCTGTAGCAAAATATGTGAAAAAATATATATCACTCCTGCATTAATCTACTTGTATATTTTAATTTAGTGTAAAGAAACAGAATCAAACTCTGTCAAAGTAAATGAATATACGTATGTGAGACAATCTGCCCTTTCATGGCTAAGTAAGACTGGATGTTTGAAGCAATTAAAGAAATTGATAACTTATGGTGTGGACATAAATCATCAAATAAACACTGGAGCATCACCTCTATATATTGCCAGTCAAAATGGACTTATAGAAGTCGTAAAGGAACTAATAGCAAGTGGTGCACAGATAGATCTACAAGAGAACACTGGAGCATCTCCTCTATATATTGCCTGTCAAAATGGACATATAGATGTCGTAAAGGAACTAGTAGCGAGTGGTGCACAGATAGATCTACAAAAGAACACTGGAACATCTCCTCTATATATTGCCAGTCAAAATGGACATATAGATGTCGTAAAGGAACTAGTAGCGAGTGGTGCACAGATAGATCTACAAGCGAACACTGGAACATCTCCTCTATATATTGCCAGTCACAATGGACATATAGATGTCGTAAAGGAACTAGTAGCGAGTGGTGCACAGATAGATCTTCAACGGAACACTGGAACATCTCCTCTATATATTGCCAGTCAAAAGGGACATATAGATGTCGTAAAGGAACTAGTAGCGAGTGGTGCACAGATAGATCTACAAGGGAACAAAGGAGAATCTCCTCTATATATTGCCAGTCAAAATGGACATATAGATGTCGTAAAGGAACTAGTAGCGAGTGGTGCACAGATAGATCTACAAGGGAACAAAGGAGAATCTCCTCTATATATTGCCAGTCAAAATGGACATATAGATGTCGTAAAGGAACTAGTAGCGAGTGGTGCACAGATAGATCTACAACGGAACACTGGAACATCTCCTCTATATATTGCCAGTCAAAAGGGACATATAGATGTCGTAAAGGAACTAGTAGCGAGTGGTGCACAGATAGATCTACAAGGGAACAAAGGAGAATCTCCTCTATATATTGCCA
>WLWD01001191.1_pt1 | contig 22015 bp, 12 predicted proteins | sample 6712731 | NCBI WGS metagenome assembly WLWD01 (sample SAMN12718690, study PRJNA576275) | sponge metagenome | isolation source: marine sponge | host: Mycale hentscheli | place: New Zealand: South Island, Marlborough, Capsize Point | collected 2014-11-01
CCCCCCACCTAACAAACAATTAATATTGATATTTAGTGAGAGAATAAAAAAAAATGATAATAAAAAATAAAAAAATAAATAAAAAAAGATGATTTCTGCATGTGTATGTATACATGTGATTTACTGAAGTCTGTGTTGTTTAGGATTAGTTCATAAGAATTTCTCAGGAGGGATATTTTGAACTCTACAGCTCCACAGACACTTCAAGTGAGTAAACTTATGACCTTTGTGTGTCACACAAGTTGTGGTTTGTGGGATTGGTTGCTATGGGGAATCATTTCTTAACCCCATGGTCATGTGGCAACTGTAATAACATGACTAATAATTATTCCAACCATCCAGCCTTTTCTTTGTGTTGTGTTGGAGCTACCTTCTTACTTCCGTGGAAATAGTTGGTGATAGTAAAGTGTCCAAGTGATGAGGCTCACACCATTGGTGCTTTCATATGCAGTTTCATATGTGACCGTCTACAGGAAAATAGGGCACAACGCAGGCCCTATCAAAAAAAAATTTGCACTTGCACATTGTTCGGCATCTGTATATTGAGCTCTCTGAGTTTTAAAACCATTTGCTTCAACCGGTGTCAATATATGCACTCTAACCGCTCCCTTCTGTAAGCTTGTTCAATACATTTGTTAAGAATTAAATCGATCTTTTCCCGACGTTTACGCACACTGCGTTGTGCCCGATCTCCTGCAGATGGTCACATATAGATTATAAAAGCCCTACGATCCACCACTCTCTCCTCCCCTTAAATGACGTAATTGTACGAGTGATAAATTCAACACTCCTTTAAAGTCAATACTTTCTAGTTGTAGTTTAACAGCTATTCGTAACCAGTGTTTCATCCAGACGTTTTGGCAATGGGGGGCAAAGTAGAGTTTTGGAAATGTAAGGGGGTGGAAGCGGCACGAGTCACAATAGGAGGGAAATAGAATTATTAAGTGCATCTTGACTCACAAACAAGTGAGTCAAGTTTAGTATCACAGAACATTGTGGAATGCCGGCCTGCTATCTCAAGAAACTTGATTTTCTGTATTTCATTCGCAGCTATAAATTTGTTCTGTAATCTACATTAGTAGAGTAATGTCTATTTAGGTATGATGCAGGGTGGTAGGAAGGAACTTAAGTGGAGGAGGAATCTTACCTACCTCTTAAATAATACAATATCTATTACAACTGAATTAAAAATTAAATTGATCTAAAAGAAAACGGTATGCACCCTCCCCTCAGCACACGCCCACACCCATCCCATGTGAAGCCATTGTTCGAACTTTTTAATCTTTGGGGCTTGCAAGAGTGTAATTTTACACAACGACGGCACTGTGGCAAAAGATATATCTTCTGCCAGAAACACTCCAAGGAAAAATTTGTAACCACTCCTAGGCCTGGGCCAGTTATGCTTTTTTCCAACGTATTATTTATGCTCCAATTCTTTTCAAATTTTCGTATTATGCTTAGAAAATGTCATATTATGCACCTTTACTTATTATGCTCAGACCAACAGAAATAACCACGTCAAGGTCTAATATTATGAATTAACGATTGTTGTATTGGAGCATAATAGATGTTTCTACAGTCTTCTAATGAGCTTTGTTGAGATTTATCAAATGATGTACTAAAGACAGAGAAAACTTGTTCACTTCTGACTTCTGGGACAAAAATTTATTGTGTTGTGTGTGAGAGTGAGAGCGACATTTCCATACAAAAAAAAGGAAAAAAACCACCTATTACTGGCATTATGCTCAATGCTTTGGCACACTTGTTATGATCATAATTATGCTGGCATAATTGGCCCAGGCTAACCCCCCTCTCCCCTTTCTACACACACACACGCACGCACACACACACACACAATGTGAACATCTCCAAGAACAAGTGGCTATGCTGAACAGAAAACCTAGAAGAATTACTATGTGAATGTTGAAAACTATCGCATTCCAGGGTGGGGAAAGAACAACGATAAAATGTGTGAAAAAACTTGGTCGTCGCCAGGGAATCGAACCCAGGGCCTCTGGCTTTAGCCACCAGTGCTCTAACCACTGAGCTACGACTACCCACGACTTCCAAGCCTCACACACTTTACCTTTATACTGCTGAGTAGTACTGCAATGCCGCAGTCTCCTACTCAACAGCCACCAAGTATGTGCCATCAGAACACCTATTCGGTGTCGACCAGAAACCCCTTTCCCTCCGGAGAGGAACCAGGGTTTCATACAGAGGGTGGGGGGCACTGAGATTCCCCCCCCCCCCCAGGAAAAGTTTCCTCGCCCCAGAATTTACAGGTGTAATTCACTAAAGTCAATTTCTGATTGCTCAGGCCCTTCAATGGCGATTCGCATCATTTTAGGTAATGTAGAATCGCTTATTCTGTTACGAAGCCTAGTTTTAAATAGTTTCATTTTACTATAGGAGCGTTCCACACTTGCTGTGCCGACCGGGAGGACCAAAATTAAGTTCATTAGCTTGAAAATCTCTCGAAAAATATCTGTGTAAGCACTAGTATAGTAGAGCGGATTTGCACTACATATCAGTGAAATTGTGCATTTTGTGATAAAAGCATGAAACTTGGTACATGACTCCTAGGAATCATGAATAATAATTTAAGAAGTGGAGCCACCCCCAATTTGACCTTTGGTGACCTCTAGACGTTTTTTTAACCATATATGGAAGTTTTTATTGAAAGTATACTGAAACTTGATTATAGCTAGAGTTCATGTATATGACAGTCACCAGAACAAAAACATAGTGCGGTGCACTTGAGGGCTGCCTTGTAACACTTACACCTCCTGGCACACCCTTTTTTGCAACTGCAGTGAATAAGTTCAGAACATGAGCGTGATGCTTCTGAGAGGGTTGTCCATACCGTGATGCTTCTGAGAGGGTTGTCCATACCGTGATGCTTCTGAGAGGGTTGTCCATACCGTGATGCTTCTGAGAGGGTTGTCCATACCGTGATGCTTCTGAGAGGGTTGTCCATACCGCGATGCTTCTGAGAGGGTTGTCCATACCGTGATGCTTCTGAGAGGGTTGTCCATACCGTGATGCTTCTGAGAGGGTTGTCCATACCGTGATGCTTCTGAGAGGGTTGTCCATACCGGTTCCCATCCAGTTTGCTCTTTCTTCCACCTCCAATTTCCTGGGCTTGGAAGTTTAGGTTTAGGAATCAGAGCTTGATTCCAGCAGTTGGATTGGTAGCAAACCCTTTTGATGTGCTGCTCTAGGGAAGCTAGTGTTGGTGGGAGGTTTTCTAAGCTTCTTGACTTTCGTGTAAAAAGATGCTTTCTGGCTTCATTAACTTCTGCAATGTCACTAGTGCGGTCATACATTAAAACTACAAAACGTTGCAAAGTTGAAATGGTAGTACTTTCAAAGTTTTCTTGCATGTGCAGTAAGTCTTCAAAAGCTCCTGTGACCTCGGGAAAAACGTTCCATGTATTGAATGCTGTCTTCTTGCCTCTTCATGCAAATGATGATGTAGTGTCACACCCTGTGAATGCATGAAACTCATGGAGAGTAGCACGTGCTTTTGGGTTCATTGAAGCAGCAAGCTGTGGACTGGTATATAACGGAAATTAGATCCAGTACCAAATGCTATCCAAAACTCTTCAGGGTCAATACGATCAAACATTGCTATTGCCAATACTACAACATCTGTATCCACAGTGCGTATGCACACTTTTCTGAAGCCTTTCTGTACTGCATCTGCTGCATGTAGAAGTAGGTGAGTATCAGCTTCTTCATGAGAGCAAGGAGCTAGATAAGTCATATCAGCATCAACTACAGAGCTTAACACATTGCATCCATGAGTTGTGTAGACACATTGGCCTTCTTCTGTGGAGAGACTTCTTACACATAGAGCCAAAAAAACTGAACAACTCTGACTTGTTCTCATCCAGACCTAGGAAATCCTTCCAGTTATGTGGGATTGTTGTGGTTGGAGCAACTCTTCTTCTGACTCCCTTGCCTCTCTTCTGCCTAGTTGTGCTCTTCAAACTGTCTTGAATGTACACATCCCAGACAATGTCTACACGTTCAACACTCTTTAACTGTGAAGATATATATGGCATGAATATCGTATCGGCATACTCTTGAAATGTCTTAGTTAGCCCAGGACGAAGCATCTGGACAACAGCTGCACCATCAAACAACTTGACATTAACCACAGGGCCGTTCATATCTTGGATTTCTTCAAACTGAATACAGTGAAGAAGATCTGCCTTTGTGCCAAACCTAAGTTTTCCTCCCAGTGAAAGTGATGGTGGGCTATTTTGATTCTCATGTTTGAAGAAGGTGTCAAGATCACCATCCCTCATTTGACAAGCAATGTATAGTCGTGAGAAGAGATTACAATCAGCTTGTTTAGAACTAAACAGTGCTAACTTGTATTTGGACAGCAGTTCTGTGATAGGTACAGTACACTCGGTTAACCTTTCCTTGATGAACTTTTTATATTGTTGGATGCCTAGGGTTTCAGCCCTTCTTACTGTGTCTCCAACAGAGCAATCCATGATGTCCCTCGTATCCAACACTAAGAGATCATCACTTTTCTCCAGAAATGGATTCCCCATTTCTTCTAACACAGCAGTGAGTGATGCCACTTCTGAAATAAATGCAGTCTGTACACTTGCACACTGTTCGTGATGGCTATGGTCACCGACACTAGCTTGTGTTCCCATTACACACTTCTCCAACTCTGTAACCATTCTTGCTACCTCTGGGCCAGCCACCATCCAACGTCTCAATGCACTTTAGTTGTTAGACCTATTGCCCCTCCAGATTGCTTGACGATAGCATTGTTCTGCTCGTGACAATGATCGAGTACTATGGCAGAAAATGTGTTCCTTGTTTTATTCACAGTGAATTTTCCCCGCTTCAAATTCAGCAAGAATTGCTTGGTGTTTATCTGAAAGCTGCATCATGTCACGAATATGCACTGGAAGCCATCTGGAATAATGTGTATGGTTCAGCACAAACATCCAAGGCACAATTTTGGTCAAAGATTCCACATAGAGCTGGAAGTTGCCTTCCCGAAGGGATCTGATGAATAACAGCAAAGTTATTTCAAGTGTCAGAGTTTTGTGCCAGTAACTAAATTGGACACTCTCCTGAGAACGTATTTCACACCACTTTTCCAATGTTAGGACTTCCATTTCTGCAGCATTTATATACTCAGAGTACGCTTTTTGTAGCAGAGTGTGCAAGCTTGCAGCAGTAACTTGGTGTGCATGCCTTGTCTTTGTTACATGACTTGCCTTGACAAAAGAATCTGCTGTACCTGTGCTAGCAATATTTGCTTGGACAAGAGCACTTGTCCAGCCACTGTCTTCTAGCCAATCTCCCAGCACCTGTAAATAAAATACCATCGTAACAGTCTATGTCAGTGTAAATTTAGTACCCATACCTTCAAGGTAGCCATTTCAACATGTAAGCCGCCAAACATTATCACGTATTTGTCCTCTCCAAGAGTAGAAGGCCAGCTCCATTGAATTTGCTTGGCTATAGCATATAATGGCTGGTCAGCAGCAAGAACAGGAACTTGACCAGGATTGAGGTATTGAACAATTGCCTGGACAAGAGTCATAGAATGCTTTATCATAGCTACTGAGTGTGCACTGTCCAAAAAGAGTGGCAATAAACCATTAATTGCAGCATGTGTGATTACTATATTTTGCATGTTGGCATGCCAGGCAGACCAGGACACCCACTCTTTCTCATCCAATTTCTCTTTGCTGAGAGCTTCTATCACCTTCTTGAGCCACTTATTTTCATCTTTTTTAGCTTCATTGAAGGTTGTGAAATTAGCAGGTTCCACGAGACCTTGAATGGAAGGAAGAGTAAACTCTTTGGTCTTCAATGCAGCTGGTGAAACATTTGTGTAGCTGGTTGGCAGAGGACCAATGGACTTGGTGGAAGGAGATGATTCATCGATTATAACGACATCACGATCATGCCCTACAGACTGGTCAGTGAGATGTTGTATGAGAGAAATCCCAGTATCATGGAGTGCATCCTTTGCAGTTGCAGAGGTGGGATTATAGTCAATGTTATCAACAACTGCGGAAGTAAAAACGGCACTGCGCATTTTCGGAGGACACACAACACCATCACTATTGAAGCGTTCACAGACTCCATTGCCAATGTCAGTAGTGAGCTGCAAAACACGATCATAGGACACATACAATCCGAGGTTGAACAGAGTATCAATGAGGTTTCTGCTGCGCATGACATCATGCATTTTCAGTGCAATGGAAGATAGGCAGTGGTGTTTCTCTCTCACGTCTGTGGTAAGTTGAATTAGGAGGGGTTGATCCACGCACAATTTTCACATGATTAAACATCAAAAGCTGGGATATAGAAAGGGCAGCTGATGTGCTAATAGTGTCAATCTCGGACTGATGCTCAATATTTGGACCCCTGAGAATCATGTTTACAAGAGAAAATAAAGATTTTGGTACCGACTGTTGTTGGCATTCAGGCTTGAATGATCCATCAAAATGAAACTTTTTGGTTAACATTTCGCTGCGAACCAACTGAGCTGCTCGTGCTAATAGCATTGCATTGCTGTCATGATCACATGCTGTCTTAATAGCATCACCAACATCAAAAGTGAGCAGCATGTCTCTTCCTTGTGAGTGAGACTGTAGATCAGGTATTGCTGCTAACAATCTAGCTTTCAATCGAGATGTGTGAATGCGACCATCAACAGAAATTCCTAGTTGTTTTAGTCTATCTTTGTACAAGTGAGCTAGATCAGACAGTTTAAATGTAGGAATAATCTCTTCTTCCTTGCGAGTATCTTCTATGAACATCACCAACTCTGCAAATGCAATGCCACTGAGATGAGCATCATTACCAGTATCAGCATTTCTACTGTCTGTAGTAGCCCTTGCTCTGTTGTACAGATCTACAAGACATTTGTTGTGATACTTCGCCTCGAGAGCTACCATGTCTCCAGGAGCGAGTTTGGCTAACAGGTCTGTATCTTGTAATTGCAATGCACATTTCCGCACCCTAATGTCAATATCATGTGTGCAAGCTCTGTGGAGATTTTTAGAGCCAGCTGGCTCATTGCAAAGAAAGCATATATCCTTTGCGAGATCCACTTTGTTATGTGTAGTTCGAGTAGCAATAGGTGATGGACCATCAGCCTTTACACTTTTTTATTTCATGGAGTGCTGTAGTCGTTTAAGCTTTGTCTGGTTGACTTTTAAGCGACATGCTTTATGCCATCGAGCAGTATGCCTCCTCATAGTAGTCTCAATGCCATCCCCATCATTAAGTCTTGCTATATCAATGTTCATTGGTATTTCTCCAAGTTCAGCAAACTCGATGAGATTAGACGTTAATGAAACATAGCCATCAACAGTGGGTGCACTCATGTTATTATTAGCAGGACATTGTAAAGCAGTGCCAGTGTCCACTTGACAAAGTGCGCATAAATCCCAGTTAGTCGGCTTTGATATCCTCAAATGTTTGGATGGTGGTGTAGCCACCAAAGTATGCCGTTTAGCCATTATACCTGCACATTATACAATGCAAATTACTCTTGTATTTCTCTACTAATATTACTCACCTGTAGCTACAATAGCCACTTAGCTGTGCGTACTGTGATCTGGAACACAACCTGTATAAGCCAGCTAACTATATAGAGAGGAAATTTTGTTAGAGGGAGAATGCTAATTGTTGCTCACTACTGCCAGTAATAACTTGCACATGTTGGCTTTTCTTGCACATGCTTGCTAGTAGTCTGATGGTCTTGTGACCATTAGGTGACAACACCAATTGATGAATGTAGGTGTGATAGAGGCTAGAAAATAAGGAGGTGGTGATGTGCATGACTCTGTCAGCCCATGTTTATCATTGGTGTGGTCATCATAAGGTCGCATAACAGTTGAACTGCTAATATTCCACCACAAACATGTAATATTCATTTTCACTGGTAAGCGTCACTAATACCATATATGGTAAAAGAAAATGACATCTAGAGGTCACCAAAGGTCAAATCAGAGATGGCTCCACTTCTTAAATTATTCTATATGATGTCTAGGAGCCATGTACCAAGTTTCATGCTTTTATCACAAAATGCACAATTGTTACACAAATCCGCTCTACTATAACACAAAACTGACTGACATGAAGCTAGACAGCACAGTGACTGATCCAGAAGACATTTGCATTTAATTTAATTTTGGCGAGCTGCATGAACAATTTATTGCAACCTTACCCGCTTTTTGTATGGCTAAACAGCTGAGTTGGACCTCCATGTCAAGATAAACTAAATTGTAAATTTCCTTCTGCTAATGACCCAAATATCTCACTGAGGAGAATTAGGACCTCTCAAGAAGTGATGATCTCAATGTAGCTTGGAGAAAATTTGCTTGCTTACAAGCTTTGACTCTTGAGTAAAAATCCAAATACATGTAGTGTTTCCTACCAACTAATAAGAATGCTTTTTATTTATTCTCTTACATGCCCAAAGAAGCTTTCATTTCAATGAATATCACTAAATATAGGTAATGTGATATGTCACCCTATTCCCCTAAATCAGACCCTGCAACACAATGAAAAAAAGCTCATTTCTACATTTAAAGCTGGACACACTATATGACTAGCAGATAGTCATATAGCTATGATTTGGCTCCTTCTAGTTCTAGCTACTTTGTTGCAAAATCTAAGTAAGGAGTAAGCTGTAGAGGTAGAGAAAAGACTAACTTTCAAGTCACTATCTTTTCTGGACTTCAAATGTTTGATTAAAAGTACTCCTACTTACCACAGTTATTCGATCCTTGGATTAATGCATCCAAAATAATTAAATATTGATTATGGGGTACACACTGACAAATGAATATTCCCTAATCAGCGTAGTGATTGAAACAATCATCAAATTTAGAAGCTTGTAGAAATGTTTGTTAATATCTCAGTTACTTTAAATGTCAGCAAAATAGCTACATAACGGCATACACTCGTGTGGCTATAGGAGAAGCCTGCGCATTTTTTAAATAAAGGTCTTCATGTGGTTTTTCCTAGATAATATTAAACTAGAATCCGCCATCTCCCTCGCAGAGATTAATGACAAACTTTTGAGACATGTTTGAGTGTCAAAAATGTAGCTGTTAGTTGTTTAAGTGTTATTGTTTATGTGCAGAGACAGTGACTAATGTGTTATGTAATTGATAGTTGTTGTTTTGTGTCATTGTTGTTGGGCACTTCCATTAAGGCCTCTGTACAGATTAGGATATATAGCCTATATATAAGGGAAGGTGCAGGGCCATCATTTTTCAGTCAGTCATTTTTTGCATTATTCTTGAAGTCTGCACGAGATTTAATAACTCTTTGTGCAAGGGTATAATAAACTGACTCCAGAGGTCTGGCTAGTTGAATTTGAGTGCCTCACTTCCCCACAGATAGCTAGTCGGCTTGATAATGAGCTAAAAATAAACTCCAAAGGCAATGAAAGTGGAAATTTCCAAAGACGCTTAAGAAGTTTCTCATTCTTGTCAGTGTCTATGTGTTAGTCCAAATCAACCAGCCAGCTAAATAATTCCAAAGGGTACTGAGTGAACTTGGAAGTTGCTAACACCCAAGAAGCAAGTTGATATCTATAAGATATATATCAGTAAACTACTGCATACATCACATAATAGATGTACAGATGGTTATTAGAAGCAGCTTTAGTAATTCAACCTTATCTTGGTATTATATTAAAATTGTTAAAACTCCCAGAATGGATTACATAGTGGAGTAGGAACAGGGGGACAAGAAATTTGTCAAGGTGGCCTGCCCCCCCCCCCCCCGCCCCGCCCCCTCTGATGAGTGTTTTCCTAAGATTTACTTCAGTGTTTCCTTAATTATCAGGACACTTTTGTTCTATTCCTTTACAGTTGATGTCTCAATGCTGAAAAAAGTTTCCTAACAATTTCAACAGCTACAGCAGAATGTAAATTTTTCTGCTTTTAGCCATATTAAGATTTTTTACAAAGAAATTCCATGTCACCGCTAAGACTTAACTATTGCTTGCTTGCTACTATATGTGTTCATTGACTAACAGCAGATAAGTTGGTACCCTGTGAAATTGAACTTGTATCAAGGAATAACAGAAGATCGGGTCTTTTTTTGGACAGTACTAATTTTTGGACAGTATTAACGATCACGTCAGCCATGCTTTCCAGTTCATTATAACATTTATTGTTCCAGAAAAAAAGCTTGCATAATCTGGAAAGGCCTACCCATCATTCACCACAATACTTTATTATAGTCATAAAACAATTGGGACTTTTATATATAAAGTGACTAAAAAAGAATATATCGTGTTAATTGAAACTTAAAATTATATTATGTAAATTTCAATATATAAATTTGTGCCCATCCCAACATTTCAATATTCCTACTCCACTGCATTACTACAGAAAATGGCTACAAAAAGTGGCTACTGAGGGGATGAACATAATATTCAAACGTTTTGTTGCTACTTTGGAATATCCTCACATTTATTAATTCACTTACAACCCACTACCATTTCATGCAGACACAGTTCCAATAATACAATGCCACCATTTCCAACAAAACACATCGACTGTGTCAAAAGTTCATGGAAGCTAATAAAGACACAATAACCAACTTATAATAATAATTTGTAATTGTTATTTTACACAATGTTCTGATAAAGTTATTGTCAAATCAAATATGAGTAAAACTCAGTAAACTTCAACTGTTGCTTGTTTGGCCTCTCTATCTTCCATAAATTTAAACCCTTTACCTTTGTTCTCATTTTCATTAGTGATCATTAATTGAAGTATTACAGCAGCTGTAACGAAGTCTGGTGTGTGCTGTGAAATAGACACTCGTCTGTTGTTATTCTCATGTAACTTTTGTTTGGTGCCAACTTTTCTTCTCAACTGCATGCCTGAAAAATATTTTGGCTGCATTCCAACAAACTTTGAAAGATTTTGAAGAATACTGTTTATTAAATTCTTAAGCATTGGCAATAATTGATTTAGAATCATGCGAGTATTACTGCTCAAATTAATGTGCTTTCTTTGTTTGAGGCTATTTACGTATTCTCTCAAACCAACCTTCATTGCAATAGGAGAGAGAGATGTCATAAATACAGATGTATGACGATGAAATAGGAGAGTCCTAAAGACACTAATTCCTTTAAATTGGGCTATATAGAGTGTGAAGAAACTTTTCAGAGCTAATGCTTTGTCAATAAATGTCAATTGCTCTCCAGTAAGTACCTTGAAAAATACATTTATCAGCGTCTTCACATCGTTCTTGTACGTTCGACTCAAATTAAGCTTGTGGACTGCTTCCATGAAGTAATCCAATGATTTTCTTAAATTTAATTTGTCAACGTCAGCTACCAAGTGTTCTGTTTCGTACAATTTGATGACCAGATCAAAAAAGTTTTTAAACATGTTCAGTTCAGCAATAGTTAGCGAATTATCTCTTTCAGCCTTTTTGAAGAAAAGGCAAGTGAAGTTTTGCTGATAGAATTTTAGAACTTGAAACAGAGGAGCCCATCCATCAGGAGCATCTACCGTAGCATCTGCTTGCTTGCAATCACTTACGTCAAATTTTTTTTCCTTAATGACTCGTCCATACAAATACGAAAATATTCTTTCTAAAATGAAACTGCCTTTCGTAATTCCTTCTTTTACTTTAAAATCAATTATGCTTGAGTCTACCTTAGTGAACCCAGCAGCAGAATGAAAAATATCAGCTATTCCCTGCACCACTTTATGAAGTTCATCGTCGATACCATATTTTTTGTCATAATGATTGTAAATATAGTCACCTACTGAATTCAGAAATTTAGAACCAACTTCTATCAGTTCCTGATACAAATTGTTGACGTCTTGTTTCTTAATAAATTTTCCAGAGGGCAATGGAAACCGAACTAAATTTGTAGTTTTCTCTCGTTCTTTGTGGGAGGGACTTCCCCCATCATTTGTAGCATCTAACTGTGCGAGCTCTTTATAGATGCTGTCTTCTACCAATGGAAGAGATGAGATGATGGTGGCTGTACCAATAAGACTAACTAATGCCAAAATAATTTTCATTTTTTAGGCTTTCCACACTGCAAACGCCACAAAATTTACACCTTTTAAACAGCTACTGAGTATACAGTACATAAAATTTTGTCGGTACAATTTTCTACTACACTATTATTATACATGTGCTTAGCTATCAATACAATATATTTTCTCATGTTTTCATGGCAGATCAAAACTAAATAATCTCCCAAGAACTTTTCAAATCAGGTTTACCACAACTACACACTTAACTTATTTAAAACCAGATCGCATGTTCAAAACACAGTACCTTGAGTTTCATAGCACCAATAGCTTGGTTCAATAAACGTTTTTCTCTAGTCTCCCAAGAACTTTTCAAATCATGTTTACCACAACTACACACTTAACTTATTTAAAACCAGATCGCATGTTCAAAACACCGTACCTTGGGTTTCATAGCACCAATAGCTTGGTTTTCTCTGAGTGTAAGTATCTGTACCAATAACAATATACTAATAATTGGCGTATTTTATACTCGCATCTTTACATGCATTAGCAACTTTTATCCCAACTCTTTCACTGTATACTTCATTAAATTTGTAGATCAGACAAATATTCCTCAAGTGTATAAATAAAAATTTTAAATGGTGTTAATGTATTCATATAGAGATACAGTAGGGTTTGTTTTTTTCTTTTCCACACTAATAGATAACACTGTTGTTGAATTTACTAATGCTTTTTGTAATGAGTTAAGCTTGTAATTTAAAAATAATGATAACAATGATATGTATTTAGAAATGATGTGAATTTTTTATTGCTGAAGTTCTTAAACAAAATAAGTACTTAGTGATATACTTCAACACTGCTGGGACACCTTGAATGCTAGTGATATACTTCAACACTGCTGGGCCACCTTGAATGCTAGTGATATACTTCAACACTGCTGGGCCACCTTGAATGCTAGTGATATACTTCAACACTGCTGGGCCACCTTGAATGCTAGTGATATACTACAACACTGCTGGGCCACCTTGAATGCTAGTGATATACTTCAACACTGCTGGGCCACCTTGAATGCTAGTGATATACTTCAACACTGCTGGGCCACCTTGAATGCTAGTGATATACTTCAACACTGCTGGGCCACCTTGAAGGCTAGTGATATACTACAACACTGCTGGGCCACCTTGAATGCTAGTGATATACTTCAACACTGCTGGGCCACCTTGAATGCTAGTGATATACTTCAACACTGCTGGGCCACCTTGAATGCTAGTGATATACTTCAACACTGCTGGGCCACCTTGAATGCTAGTGATATACTTCAACACTGCTGGGCCACCTTGAATGCATTGCGACATAGGTAAACTAACTAATTTGTTTGTGCATGTCAGCATTTCACTCGGAGCCAACAAGTGGGTACATATTTGATTCTTTCAAGTAAATTAAAAGTTTAAATAATCTGCTGGGAAACTCAATGGTTTAAACTTGAACTCTAGTATTCTCATATTAATTTCTCTCAATATAATAAAAATGTTTGGACACTTCTTCATGAAAAGTTTTACATGTTTAACCTTTCTTTTTTAAAGAAGACATCAAATTCAGCTGGTTTCAATTGTAGAGAGTCAGATTTTTACACAGTCCCATAGTAGAAAGGTTTCACTGTTTTCAGAATTAAAAAATAATTAACTGATGTACAAAATTTGTGTTTGTTACATTTACATAACTATGCATCATTAATACCAAACTTTTACTCACGCATTATATGCAGCAACAACCACACAGCTCAATCCTTGAATAACTATCAAAACATCACCAGTGTTAGCCACACCCACAGAGAACAACTACAGTCATCATACGACTAACAGTAGCTAAGTCATCAATCAGAGTATGTCTGAGATTGTTTGTTGTTGTTGCTGCTGTTGTCTTTTCTCAATTAAGTATGTGGCCAAGACATCGGAAGGCTAAATTTTGGTAGGCCAAATAATTCATTATAGACATGTTGAGCACCTGCTATTAGATAAATAGCGAGCACCTGCTTTTAGTTGACACAACTTTGTATAGCCCAGATAGGCCTTTGTCAATCTAGTAGGGTAACAGTAGCGAAAACAGACTTGGTGGACAAATAGGTTTGTTTTAATGCTTTTCTTTGTTGTTGTTGCTGTGTAACTAATTGCTGTTGTTTTTATTGTTGTCACTTCATGGTTACCTGTTGTGATTAGTCAAAGTCAAGTTATAATATTGATTTTTGAATCTATACTGATAGGGTAAGGTAGTTATATATAGTTATTATATATTATGATAACTGAAACATACTGATAGGCTGGAGAGTAATGTGAAGGCTATGGCAGCATGGTCCCCCAAGATATAAACGAAGGAGCTAGTGAGAATTAAATTAATAAGCTACGAAATAAATGACCCCCTCTAACAGGCCAGGCCTCAGTGAGGTGTTACTTTTTGAAGCTGGGTGGTTCCATAATAAAACTACATCATCCTCAATAATTAGGTACTTTACAAGTGCTGTCAATGTTGTTGTTGTTTTTAATAATATTAGCACTGATTTTGTAGGTTATTATTGTAAGACATTTTCTAACCAGAAAGATACCAAACACACTATCCATCAACAATTGTGGAATAAATATTATTTGTATTTCAATAACAATTGTAGAAATGTTCTTCTTCAATTTATATTTAAATCACTCAATGATAATAAGTAAAGACAAAAACAAAAGTTGTTGATTATTGTCGTACATCTGCTTTTATTTGAGAAGTGCTTCCAGACACGACTCTCTCTAATCCCAGGAAATCTGACGCAAGCTTGGCTTTGGCCACATTAACCAGACTAGGTGGCTGCAGGCTGAGTGGCAGTGGATGTATTAGGGCCATCAATTGGCTGGCTTGCTTTCTCTCTGTGGACCCCTGAGGGTAAATCCAGGGCAGACATGTGAGGAAGTCCATTAGATTTTCTTTGATCAAAATACGTTTGGACATTTCAGATTTGAGGATAACAGAGAGACTGAAGAGTCCACAGTGAATGCACAGCCTACAAATGAGTGAAGGGATAGAAAGGGCATGATAAAATAATTGTATCTTAAGCACACATCTCTCTGTCTGTCTAATCTGTCTGTCTGTCTATTTGTGTGTCGATCTGTGGCTGAGCGTCTGCCTACATAGCTGACTCTTGGTTGGTCACTTATGAATAAAATGTTATTCAGGAGTAGTACTCAACTCATTAAGAAGGCTGAGAAAGAAATTGTGAAAAAAAATAATGGCTTTGCAAATAAGATCTTTTCACTACAAATGATGTACTTTAATTCGAATTACATTTTTATAACCACAACTTAAGATCCATACAACTACTGTATTACCAAGTATTCAAACTAAAGACTCCAAAAAGAAGTGAAGAATGTTGATAATGCATTAATAATGTAACAACTTACACTGAACTTCATAACCATTGCAAACTATACTCAATGAAAAGTTAAAATAGAAACTAAAACAGTGTAACAGATGCTTCAAGGGTTACTGCTACTTATGATTCTAACAAAATTCCTACATAAAAAAATACAAAAGTACGCATTAAACATCCAACCATACTGACCTGTTTAGTTTAGTGAACAGCTCAACGTCTTCTTTCTTACTCACTGACTGTAAGAAACTTGAAGGTGGATGATAGGCTAGTTTGAAATAAGGCAGTACTGTGGACCAGTCGATATCATATTTATCGTCGATCATTTTGTCATCTATGACCTTTGTTGTATCGAGAAATGACTCCCCAACTAAAAGAATGTTCCTCTTTGTGTTCATGCTCAGCAGGTAGTGAGATGTAGAAAAAAGAGATGCAAAAAACACAACTGAAAAGAACCTGCAGATTAAAATAAAGAAATAGCAGCCTTAGTATGCATCAAGTTCTATTTTTAAGCTGACATATAATATATATATATATATATATATATATATTATATTAACTGTGGGGGTATTAAACCAAGTCCTTGCACTATCACTAAGCAGCTGGAGTCTCTGTGTAAGTCCCAAATTCCAGCTGGGTACACTGCCACCAGAATTGGTCTATTGGGGTAATCAGCAACCTATAGCTATCCTATCACTTCCTAACTAGCCCCGAAAGTATTCAAAGAAGTTATAACAGAAATGTATACGATATTAAGCTAATAAGGTATGGTGTGATAAAAAGAAAGAGAGAGACCAACTGAAACTGGGTGGAGTAACTACAGTGATTTATACCTATCCACCCACATAGTGTGACATAAAAAGAAAAAAGGTGTGTGCTCATGCTCAAAGGTGATACCATGTATGTCTAAAGTTAGTTCTGAATATTTAGTTCCAAATCTGTGAACCCAGTGTGTAGCAGTTGACCACAATTACACAGCACAGTCACCCACACCCAGCTCCTCCCCCATTAACTATACCCTAAATTCATAATAAAAAGTATAATTAATATATTATTTGGTTATTTACTTGCTCAATTTTTAATATCTGGTGTTTGGGATTAAATCCAAACAAGGCAAGTGCACTAACATAGTGGATTATTTACTCGATATCACTTCATCCTTCAAAATTCACACTAAACATGCATGAATGTGGGTGTGTCACATGCATGTCATGTGCATGTCACATGCAAGCCATGTACATATATGAACTTACTGGAGCTGCTTGAGAGATTCTTGACAGTTCATCATGACAGCTGATATCACATGTTCAGAGGTCAAGTACCGATGAGTACACACACTATGATAATATTATATTATACAAGAATAAAAAGATAGCAGAGTATCTAACAGACATGTCAATGATCCAGTCACTTGTCAGGGCTAGTATATAATTACTACCTGTATCAACGGAAAAATGCTGCTAGAATAAGAATAAATTTTATACCTAATATTTTGCTGCAAAAATTTATTAGTGAATACAAATATTATTTTTTCACCATACGCAAATTCTTTTTTTATTTCTTTTTTTTTTTGGTTTGCTTATTTGCTCTACACATATCCAAAATATCAATTTACCCAAATCTTACATATGCCAAGGTAATTCAAGGGAATTTCATGGGCATAGCTATACCACCTCAATTAACAGCAAAATATGTAGATTTGGTAGAAGGGATGGATCTGACACACCTGAAAGTAAGACAGGATATTCCACCCATGATTATGATTCGATCGTAATCCTGCAGTTTCCTGCAGAGCATTGCAGTCAACAGCTGATCCAGAACCAATTCATTAGAAGCTATCTTGAATCTGCAGTCAGGAATCTCACAGAAACTGTATGGAAATTTTATATATATAGCACCAGGCACAATTTATTACATATAGACATTGTATAGCTATTATTAACACGGTATAGAACAAGCACAATTAAATCAATATCAGCAAAGTCATGTTCAAGTGGTTGACGTGAGACTGTAATATTTAATGCAGAATATTGGAAAACAAAATTAAAGCTAGAATACAAAATATTCAACAATGTATTGGAAAAAATTGCTGTTCAATTAAAATCACACGGGGAAAGTGAATTAACATGGGGAAAGTGAAATAACACGTGTCTATAAGTGAAATAGCTCAGAAACATATAACAGTAGCTAAGTGAAATAGTACAGGTAAGTGCGCACATGTGCAGCTTTAGCCTTGAAAACGTACAGTTTGAGTAGTTCCTAGTTGGAGACAATGTCATTCTTAGTGCTAAATTTCTACCAGTATTAGACGAAATTTTTTCAACGGATTAGGAGGAGCCATAGGTTGTAAGCAAAGTTCCAGAGGAAGCTAAACCTGATATACGGAGATAGTGAGTGAACAATACAGTGTAGCTACAATTGCAAATTATTTTTAAGTACTTTATTCACTTGCAGTGTGTCGCCAAATGAATCTCAAGAGAGTGATGTAAGGCTACATCCTATCCATGGATGAGAGGCTTCAGAACTAGAAGGATTCATGCAATGAAAAGTGAAAGCATCTGCCTGACTTGTGCATAATAGCTATTCTATGAAATTCATTATGCAGTCAACAGAGTTGAGGAAGAGAGGGGTGGGGGGGAGGAGAGGGGGAGGGAGTAAAGAGAAATAAAAAATAATAATAATCGCATGTTGCAAATTGTATAATTTATGAGACTTCAAAAAAATACCTCGACTATCTGTTCGTCAAACTCCAAGTTTTTAAGGTCATAATACACCCAGTACATGGTATAAAATGGTACTCCCAAATAATAATATTTGCAGAAGATATTAATAGAAATAGTACTAGAACAAACGTGACTTACTTAGCAATTGTTCCCATGCATCTTTGTATCAAACTATAGGAAGAAATATTTATTTCCTGTCGCTCTCTGCCACAAGGAGCGCCCATCACAGGTGGTTGGATGCCATTGACGATGTTAATTTTCAACCGTAGAAAAGACTTCAGAGTACATCGAAGAATGTTAGATTTGCTCATTACTTTAAAGAAAGGCCCCAGCATGGTGAGATTCCAGTAGATCCAATTGCAGTAGACCTCCAACAGCTGTATTTCTGCAGGTAATTTGAACCATGAGTGCTTCAGTAGTTCTTCGTGTAGCAGACGCAATACAGTGACGCCCCCACAATCCACAAAGAAAGCACTGTTGGGAAGAGCATTGCCTGATCGTGGAAGCAAGTAGAAACTTGAAAGTTTCTCTAAAACTTCACTCAGATCCAGGTTGAGAAGAGTAGTTAGGGTATTGACATCTGCTTTTTTCTTCAGTGTGCCCTCATAAGACCTCAGAAGACGATGAAAATGTCGGATCTCTTCGAGAGCTTCCAGAATTTCGTTAACATCCGCTATTCCGTCATACTCGACCTTAAAGCTGTTTCCATCTGTTTTGCAGTAATGGCTGAGCACTACATCATCTTTCAAAACAATTGCATCGGAGGATATCGTCTGGCAACAGGCTGGAATGCTATAATGGGTTTCAAGGCACAGCTTAAATTTTCGAACGGTCTTTGATAGAATGTCACTGGGAAGGATCAGCGTTTGATCTGAAGTTGTCTTTTCGCAAATTAACTCAAGCTCAAAAACCACAGGAGAACCACGCAAATTCTCCATGAACGACGTTCTGAAGTCTAAAATGCTCCTATAGCCCGTAGGAGCATCTGCCGCAACCTCTCGTCTACATCTTTCTTCGCGACTCAACGTTAAAGGTCTACTGGTTCCAATTAGTGATCGCAGGAGACTGGATGTTCCTATCTCTTTACTCATAGCTACTAGGCAGTACCGATTTTATCCACGATTAACCACACTACGCAGCAACGGGGGAACTAAACCACGGCCGAACAGGCGCACTTTTTCGTACGTGAAACCATTTACCTGTATTTTTCAGCGCGCAAACTATATGGTGGGCCATTGCGCACGCGTGGAAAAGTGCTCCGAGGTTATATACTAAATATTTTCGGAGGAGTGGCTTGAATTAGTTGGAGAAAAAGGTTTTTGTACTATTTGATCTTTTTACTTAATTCACTTTCAATCTGAAATGTCATAGTTATGTAGCTAGCATCAGTTATTATTTACAGCCATAGTAATAGTGTTGTTTTAGAAAAGAAATTTAGTTTTAGTTATAGTTATATTTTATACCTTCGTTCCTCCTAGTTACTAGAATTTTTCCAATTTTTGTTATAGTTTTTAACCAAAAATTTTCAAATTTTAGTTATAGTATAGTTATTTTAGTTACTTTTACTAAAATTATTTTAGTTGAAAACAATAGCTAATAGCTAGTCTAAGTAATTCAAAAGTAGCTTCAGACTTCATGTTAATCAGCGGAGTGTAGCTATAGCTACATATATTACTGTTGCTGTTATTGTAGTTGTTGTTGTTGTTGTATGAGTGCTATGGCTCTTGTTGCCGCCACAATAATGCCTGGAGTTTAAAATGTTAGTTAGTTAAATAAAAATGCTAAAAGTTTGAGGAATTGTATATGTGCTTCTACCATAACGTTTTCATCCTCATCTATTATCATGCCCTTACTTAAGACAGGCCACACCCATACTGCCATTTATTGGTTGGCGAGTCTGAAAACGATAAGGAGTCGGTCTGAGGACGCTTCTTGACTGTAATAGGGGACATTTGGGTACCCGAGTAACAAGACATTAAAACTGTACAGCTCGTAAGTGTTTATGTCCCCCGCAGGAGAGGGCGAGAAGGGGGCGCGGCGGCAGGTGGGTGTGGTTGTGACAAGAGGTGTGGTTGTAACAAGAGGTGTGGTTGTAAGATGCTTGGTGTGCAAGGGGTGCGGCCGAGGTTGAGGGAATTTATTCGGGATGGGGGCCTTCAGAATAGCTCCCTTGTACAGTTGGGTCATTGTGGCGCTATTGCAGACTTTATTTGCGGTAAATAAAGCATCCTTTCCAAGCCCACATTGTAGTTTTAAAAAGCCTATTTTTAATTCTTAGATACTTGGATATTTTCCGGATGTCGTCCCAATCAAATCTCTCGGAGCTTTTGGAGACGTTTTGCGTGTTCTTTGCGTCGACTATCGCATTATACCTCAGGCTGCTTTTTGGTTCCTCGTAATTGCACATACTGGTGAAGCTCTATACGCTGCAAAGATTGCCAAGTGAGTGTAATTGAGTAAACTCCCCCTCACCTTACTGACCTAGTATGAAACCCTTTACCATATCATCTGTGGGTGCTAGGATTATTGTACATATACTTAATTTCATCAACTTTTATCATAAAAACTCACAAAATACACAATCTGTTAAGATGTTTGCCATCTTTCTTAGATGTAGTAATATGTCATTCTGTATGAATGTTTCATTCTTAAGTTTGCACTAACACACGCCACTAACACACCAACACTAACACACACAATACGAACACAAGCCACTAATGCACACAATACTAACACTCACGGCACTAACACAAACGATACTAACACACTCTACTAACACACATGCCACTAAAACCTTTATTTCCTGCAGTGATGCCCAAATGAGCAGTGCGGACACACTGAAGTGGATGTTGCAGACATTTATTGTCGGATTCCCTTCATTGATTCTACTCAAGAAAACAAGGAAGGCACTCAGGAAGAAGAAACCTCAGTAGCGTCGTGTGAACTGTCTGACTCGCATACATATAACACATGCCTCCATTTTTTATGATTATAATAGAAATATTGTCTTCTTTATTTGGCAGTATGAAGACTTATTCTTGAAGGTTGTTTATGTCTTTAATCATACTCTGTGTGTGTGTGTGTGTATGTTAAGAAATAATATGCTGCTATATGTGTTGAAGATAAATTGTAAGTGTTTGAGAGCTAACAGGTTGTGTTTTTTGCGGTTAGTATTGTTTTAGTAAAGAAGTTTAATTATAGTTAATTTATTTTTTCTCCAATTAAGTTGTATTGTTGTTGTTTTTGTTTTTGTTTTGTTTTTTTGGTGGTTTTGTTTTTTTACTAGTTTCCTCCAATTTTTGTTATAGTTAAGTTTTTCCAATTTATTTATATTACAGTGTTCCCACAAACTGACTAATATATTCTAAGCAGATCTTGCATAGTCCAAATAGCAATGTGAGATAGATAATTGGCACCAGGAATTAATACATAGCATAAGCAGCATTCTTTGATACATGTACTACTTACAGTATGTGACAGTAAGCAGTTAATAATGCTTGGCTAGTAATCTAAAAGAAATGCTACCGTAAGAAATCAATACAGAATTTAATTTTACCAGTTCAGTAAATGATTGGGAAAAAATAAGTTGCTCTTCTTTTTTTTACTAAAAAATTATGACCAATTAGCTAGTACTTACACGTGATATCACGGGCTATCTCATCTCTCTTACATTCCACCTTAACTCTCTCCAGCAGAGGAGAAGACTTGCGAACATTCTTACTTACTCATGGACACACCCCCAGAGATCATACACACCCACCCCCTCACACTATCGCACCAATATACAGGACATGAGTGTACCCAGCCTATCATGCACTCACTACACACATGATTTGTGTGGGGGGAAATCCCACACTACACTACAT
>WLWD01000958.1_pt1 | contig 22014 bp, 14 predicted proteins | sample 6712731 | NCBI WGS metagenome assembly WLWD01 (sample SAMN12718690, study PRJNA576275) | sponge metagenome | isolation source: marine sponge | host: Mycale hentscheli | place: New Zealand: South Island, Marlborough, Capsize Point | collected 2014-11-01
CCACAACAAAGACACCATTCACAGCAAAGATACCATTTACAGTAAAGACACCATCCACAGTAAAGACACCATCCACAGCAAAGACACCATCCACAGCAAAGACACCATCCACAGCAAAGACACCATCCACAGCAAAGACACCATCCACAGCAAAGACACCATCCACAGCAAAGACACCATCCACAGCAAAGACACCATCCACAGCAAAGACACTATCCACAGCAAAGACCCCATCCACAGCAGAGACACCATCCACAGCAAAGACACCATCCACAGCAAAGACACCATCCACAGCAAAGACCCCATCCACAGCAAAGACACCATCCACAGCAAAGACACCATCCACAGCAAAGACACCATCCACAGCAGAGACACCATCCACAGCAAACCATCCTCAGCAAAGACACTATCCACAGCAAAGACCCCATCCACAGCAGAGACACCATCCACAGCAAAGACACCATCCACAGCAAAGACACCATCCACAGCAAAGACACCATCCACAGCAAAGACACCATCCACAGCAAAGACACCATCCACAGCAAAGACCCCATCCACAGCAGACACACCATCCACAGCAAAGACACCATGATAGCAGAGACACCATCCACAGCAAAGACACCATCCATAGCAGAGACACCATCCACAGCAAAGACAACATCCACAGCAAAGACTCCACCCACAGCGAACAACTCACTGAGTATGAGTAGAGTAGTGGCTGATATGGCCCATGTTCCACGTGTATGTCCTCCAAACACGAGTATTTCCACTGAAGTAGGAGTAGATGACAACACAGTTGCACTATGACCTGATCGCTTCATATACTCATAACCTGGCAACTATGACACATAAAATACATTCATTATAACTGCTGGCAGAATATTTATGAAATAAAATAAGGACAGTAACAGTAACATAGGTGCACCCCTACTCCTCCCACTATTATAGAAGGAGTGACTAAGCCCCCACCACTGTTGATCCCCTCCGAGAAGTTCAGTGTGGTGAAATAATAGCTCTAAAGTTACACACAAAGTCTGTAATATTTGTCCTTCAAGTAGCTAAGCCGCCCTAATAAAAGTATAAAATTAATTAATTAATTAAAAAATCATTTGTTGCATAATGTCATACCAATAATATCTAATAAATACTAACACAATATAACAACTACTACATACCAAGTCAGTATCTGATATCTTCTTCAACTTTCTTGCGGACAGATCAAATAAATACACTCCATATTCTCCAATGATCAGAAGTTGGGCGTGGCTGCTATCATACTCTATACATGTAGCAGTAGGATAGAGACCGAAATGAGGTACATCTGAATGTAGTCTAGTCCAGCGCTACATAGAAACAATATAAATAATACTATCATATGTTGCGTCTGATATTTCATACACTTACCATTGTGGACAAGTCCAACATATGTATGGTCATGCCATATCCTCCACATCTTACGACTTGATAAGGACTCACGTTAATGAAGGCAAAGACTACATCACCACCAGGTACATCTCCAGTGACTGGAGGAGAAGACCAAGTCCCTAACAATACATACAGTCATTAGCAACATAGTAAGCTGAAATTGTTTAATTAAAATAATAAAAATAAAAATAGTAAATTAGAGTAGAGTAATTAAAAAAATGTAAACATAAACACACTGACAATAACAAATACGCATATATAACAATAAAAACAAACAAAATACACTAAATAATTAATTACTATACTACACAATTACATATGGTATGGTAAGGATCATCAAGTGCCTCCACTATATTGAGTATAATGTGCTAGTATCACATGAAGGACAAATATTACAGACTTTGTATGTAACTTTAGAGCTATTATTTCACCACACTGAACTTCTTGGAGGGGAAGTTGAATGGTTCTCCTCCCCGTCCCATAAATACAACCTTGACTAAATTAAATATTAACATAATGTGACAGTACTTGGGACCAATACGTAAAATCAAAAATGTACAGTATAGCCCTAACACCGACAAAAAAAATTTTTTTTGGTTTTCTTTTTATTAGCCCACCTACCCTTTAGCTACACTGACACCAAATTTGAGTGGCTGTTGTTAAAGGTCCGAGCGCCCCATTTAAACACAGTCACCTTTTATTTTCTATTTTGACCTTCCGTGCGTGCACGGAAATCCAACCCGCGAGTAATCTGAAAATCGTGGGCGAATTCAATTTGTTGCCTAGCAACAAATTACCCCTACCTCGGATAATCTCGGGTAAATTCTTATAAGTTTTTGTTATAGCATATATAGCAGCAATGGAATAGAAATAATAAATGTGAATAATCAAGCTATAATAGGTTGATGTTGCTATTTATGGAGTCTTGTAGTTGGAGTCTGCTGGAGACTCCTGGGACTATTTTTGTGAAGACTGAAGACACTAGAAGAATCAGCAAGTCTCTGACTGGACAAAGGTTTCAGTGATGATGAGGCTTCTGTCACTCTGCAACAAGAAAAGGCAACACATTTTGAAAGTCCATCATTTTTGTTCATTGATTTAAAGAGATTCCTATTGTTCATTTGTTCCAAAACAGGCAACAAGCTGGCTGCAAGACAAATATAATCCTAAACTTAGCTAGCCAGTGAACTAACAAACCAAGCTAGTTGATCATTTCTAAAAGAGTGACTGTATTATAGTTACCATGACTTACTGTAACTATCAAACTGCTGGACAGAAAAGAAAAAAAAGAAGCACAAAACGGCCTGCAAAATTATGTCTATACGCATCTAGTGCTATTTAAAGCCATACCTGTCTAAATGTAGGGTCTAAACTGAGTAAGGCCTCCCCCATCAATGAAGTAAGCGGCCCCAACTATAACTTACTGCCGTTCAGCTGATCGCCACCATTTTCCAAGCATCATAAGTAACAACAGTCTTACGTAATCCGTAACGCTGACTTCCGGTTAGATTACGGAATTCAACGTTAACTCCGCGAGAAATTGAATAAGAAGTTTTAATCGCAGTTTTCTCGAAATAACTGTGCTCAAGTTGGTCAGATCGCCGCTCGTATATTTAGTGAACCAAGCAGCGCCTTCCTATAAACTTGGTATCAAAATACTTCATAAGAAGTGCTACACAGTGGTATGAATAACTCATTCAATTTTTAATGCAATTGGTCCCTTTTCCCAAGTACTGTCACATATATCACTAATTAACATATTTCATGATAGTTTGGACTTACCAGTTGCTAGGTCAAACATGTGAAGATCATTAGTTAGTCTACCATGTTCATCCCATCCTCCATGTACTACTAGTGAGCTTTTATAGTCTATCATACCACAGCCATACTTTACACCAGGACTACCACTAGCTCCTGGAGGTGACATCTCCTGCCATGTCCAATTAGTTAACTTTAGTTGATACAATGATCCAGTTATCTCTCCTCTCTCATCACGACCCCCATAGAAGTACATACAGTCATCTATCCTAGCACATCCTCCCTCATAAAGTCCAGGAGGATGACGACCTTGTAACTGGTGTCTGGTCCATGTTGCTGTGGCAGAGTTGAATTCATGCAAGTAGTCCAAGTCATCCACTGGCCCACCTGACTTCACCTGTCCACCCCATAGATATACAGAAGAATGTCTACTAGCAGAGAAGAAGTCATATCTTGGACTAGGTTCTGATGAGGACATTGTTGATATTTCTATACAATATACCAATTAACAAACATCAAATAAGAAAATACACACATACTAACTTCCTCACATACAAACACACATACTACCTATCTCATATACAAACTAACTCACATACAAACACACATACTAACTACCTGACATACAAACACACATACTAATTACCTCACATACAAACACACATAGTAATTACAAACACATAATAATACCTGTGGTTGACTATGATGCATGTATTAATGAATAATTCATGAGCAGTATTGTGCAGACACACAATACTCGAAAAGAGTGGTTAATTAGCTGGTGGAATCAACGAGGAAAGGTGAGGAAAGGCGGTATAGTAAAAAGAATGAGAAAGTATGAAAGAGAAGGAAAAAGGAAATGATTAATATTGTAAAAAGCAGGTGGAATCCGAGTAAAGTATTTTTGAAATGCACTAATGCTAGGGGGGAAATAATGTCGAGTTGCAAAAAAAGTTTATCTACATAATATGGTCAAGTCATGACCATGAGACTGTGAAACAGATTTCAGATGAAAACTTAGACAAACTATATAATAGTTAGACGCCGCCTCCGAGACCATTTTTAGGGTCTTGGAGGCATTAAGCTTTTACAGCCAGAATGCAGCAAGGGCACTACTTAGGGCCTGAGGGACTCTAAAAACAGAAGTTCACAACGGCTGCACAGTGCCTAACTAATTTAGAATGTAGCGACTACTCTTTAACAACGCAATAGGATGGACTCTAAGCGCAATCGGAGGGACACTAATTGACTCTGCCTTCAAAGTGGGGAGACTAAGTTTATAGTGGTTCCTCTCTGGAGGACCTAAGCAATATATAGTCTCTCTGTCACTATACAAACACTACAGCTTCTATGCTTTACTACGAATTGGTATTGAAGGACCAGAACTAGATAAATGTTGATTTTGAAGAAGTGCAACTAATCTGTAAGGCTATTTATAGTAATTATTTAATCTGTAAGGCTATTTACAGTAATCATTTAATCTGTAAGGCTATTTATAGTAATCATTAATTTTTCTGAAGAATTCAGTTGGGAAAAAATTTTTTAGGGTGGGGGGAGGGAATCCCAGGGCTCTCACAGTCTCTATGAAACCCTGGTATGGTACCCATCATGGACCATTCATGTCATGGTACCCAGAAAATAAAAATAACATTCCAATTTAAATTTCAGTCAGATCAGCTCACACGCCATTTGTGCTCAACCTCATCGCTTCCTAGGTGGTAACAGGTATTAGGCCCTGTTCACTATCAGTAGCATAGCCCAGGAGGGTTTGAGGGGTTTGGTCGAACTACCTTAAGAAAACTGAAATGAGAAACTAAAGGAACGTGATACGGTAATTGTTAAGGGCATCTGGTAAAGTATTGTCATCAATGTTCTGCAGAAGCCTACAACTTTAGAAATGAGGTTATTTTTTAAATGCACTAATGGGTAACTAATAACTCTAGTAAACTGTATACTTGAGAAGTTGACTAGTCCTAAAAATGAATTGTTACTGTACATTCTAATTGGATTGGCACTATAAGCTTGATCTTCCTCAAATGGAATGGAACTGCCCTCTCAGAAATCCTGGCTAGCCCCAAAACATAATAAAAATATATAACATAATACCCAATTTTCAATTGTCCACCCCTTGTACTGTCTCGCTACTCGCTCTCGCTCCCCAACAAGTATCCCAGATTTTCAATAGCATTTGTCCAGATAGATAGTGTCTCCCCAGCATCGCCTGCTCACCAATTAACTCACTTGCAGTCGGTTGCCGCTGGTTCTTTCAGAAGAGTTCTATACTCGTAGGCAACTCTTTTCACACCAACTTCATACGCAAGTACTCTCCCATTCCAAACGCACCTTCAGGAGGGCGGCCGGCACAAACATCACAGTTTTCCTACACCCACAACAAACACTTAGCGTGTACACCGTATATAGTGGCAAGGGGGGGTGGGGCATGCAAGGGGCGTGTCAATACTCTACTGCGCATGTGCGCATATATACGTGAGTTTCTTTTCCTTCTTGTACCTGCTCATGTCATTAACCCTCAGCGCGCATGCGCGAGAAGGTTACCTGTCTCTGTGTGCAGGCGCTTCGGGGACTTTACGTAATGAAATCATTACAAAATCTAGGGACTTTGGTAACGTTTAAATTGCTTATAGCCCGTTACCCGAGCGACCGCGCTTGTCGTTAAGAATTATAAATCGGATACAGTCTGGTATGCTCGTAAGAAAATGTATTAGCGGGGAAAAGTCTGATATAGTTCTTAGCAACCATAATTATGATAGAAGGCAGATCAAAGCAAAATGGAATAATGAAGAGTGTTTGGGTACTTTAATACAATTACTAAGATAGCTAAAGCTATACTTTGCTCGTTGTTTATGTTTGGGCTATAAAATAGTTATAAACCAAAATCATTTGGTTTGTATTGCGATTTATAAATCGCATACGAACCTCAATTTTGATTTATTGGCGAGCGAGCGTAGCGAGCAAGACACTTACAGGGGTAACACAATTGAAAATCGGGGATGTTTGTTTATTATCGAGCGAGCGAAGCGAGCGAGATACTATTAGGGGTGGATAATGCAAAATCGGGTATTATTGGCGAGCGAGCGTAGCGAGCGAGACTGTATTAGGGGTGGATAATGCAAAATCGGGTATATGTTATATGTATATATGTATGTGGGATGGTACGTATGCCCTTTAAACGCGCGCGCGGGGAACTCTTTTCTCCAAAAAACACGGCTTTTTAGGCTTGACCCCAGTTTATTCTGAAACTACAGGATTAAGCAAGCCTTACTTTATACTTAAGCTCCAAATTGTGAGAAAATTTCTTCGAAAATGCTTGCTTTTCAAGAAACAAAAAGTTGATTCGACCGGTTACTATGGCATTGAAGACCCTTTACCAGACTTAATTTCAAAACTTCGCCGTTTTATGGGGGGGATACGGAGTGCCGGTTGTTGGTTGTCAAGAGCTGTTGGTAGTCAGAATGCCGTAGTATTAATGCTAAGGAAGCTACTACTTCTCGAGGGAAGCTGAGGTTAGTACGTAATTCTATATTTGTTAGCTAAATATTCAAAATTAACTCTGGCCTTTCTTTTTTGTAGCTAGGAGCTTGTCAACAGTGACTGGTAAATTCAAATAGTCAGATTGGCTCAAATTTGGTACTACAAAAGTTACCACTGCTCAAGAAAATGAGGTAAGAAAATAATTTTGTATTTGTGTGCTAAAATTGATTGTTTTTGTTTTTGTAGGTGAGAGTTTGTTGTCAAGAATTCAAGGTAATTCAGATGGTCAAAGTAACTTCAATCAGATGTTATCAATACTCAAGAATGATGTAAGTAGTAATTCCATATTTGTTGGCTAAAATTACAAATAATAACACCGGTTTATTTTTTTATCGTAGCTGAGAGCTTGTTCAAGAGTTACTGGTGATTGAGATTATCAGAATGGTTGATGTTTGATACTACAAAAGGTACCATTAATCAGGTAAGAGAGTGATTTTGTATTTGTTTGCTGAAATAAAAGGTCATAACTGCTATTATAGTGTTTGCATGAACTAAGCTAAAACATAGTAACAATACTTAGTTTTATGTTACCTAACATGAGGCTCGCTCGCCATTTGTGCTCAAGCACACCACTAGTGTTATATGTAGCTATGTATGTATGGATGGTACGTATGCTCTTTTAACGCGCGCGCTTCTAATTACGTAAGTTAGGTAAAGCGTTCACAGTTCCAGTATTTTCAATTAACGAGCACGGAGAATCATACTGCACTGCCTTACGCAACTTTGTTTCAACCAAAAAGTTTACAGCTACTCTCTTCTTGAAACAATTGTGAAGTCTTTGTCAAGCTGCGCTTCTTTGCCACTGCTTTCGAAGGTTATTCAGGTAATTCTGTTAGTTTAGTCTGGGATCAGAGACTTTAGATTCTCTGATGCTAACTGAGAATGGAAAGGGTTACACTGTGCACTACAGTTAGATGTAATTTCTGTCCTATTTTCTGTAAAAAGAGTCTGCTCGCTCGCCATGCATTTGCGCTATTCGAGCGCACCACTAGTTTATTTATTTATTTATATATATGTTTGGACGTATGTATGTCATTTTGTACTTTGACCCTCCGTATTTTTGTGTTCGCTCGGCGTTCGACCCCGTCCCAAACTTCACTAAACAGAATCCTCTGGTTTTGCGACCATTACCCGTGTCACCTTAGAAATTGAATTGTTTACCGCTTTGAATTGTTTTGCGGGTGCAGTTAAAACTCAAAAACTTATGGGAGCTCCATTTCTATTCGAGTTAGTGGCGGTGGTAAGTTAATACATTATTTGTCACAGTTATAAGCACTACTCGACAGCATTTACTTGACAATTCATGGTCCACTAGACGAACCACGAAGGTAAGTCCTGCGTAGGTATGTTCAGTTGTGTGAAAGTATTGTGCGATACAACTACTATTAAGAATATCACAAAGAAAATTTTAAATAACGTGACTTGATTTTGTTGCTTCTTTTTCAATTCAAACAGTTGAGGGGAGTGGTTACTATGGCATTGAATCCCCTTTACCGTATATGCGCAATTTAACAACTCGACTTTATTTTAGTAGTTTGAATAACGATAGTGTAGTTTAAGGCTCGCTCGCCATTTGTGCTCAAGCACACCACTAGTAACTATAACATATAGTTCCTAGGAAAAACCTGCCTGACGTAAACTTTCTCGACGCGCATGTCTTGGAAATATAAGAGCTCGCAAGCTAGCTCATATCAAAACCTTTGTCAAATTTGCCATACAAAAATACAAGCATTGCCAGCTGTTTTTGAACAACTACATCCCACAGAAAGTGTATGAGCTAAGACCATTTTCTTCGAATATTTTTTACCATATATTTTTTTCTTTGCATGATGTAGCTCAATACTAACATACTTGTAATCTTCAGTCCCAGTACTTCATGATGATACCAGCCATTGACCTTTCTTCTATACCACCACCGCTTTTTGCGTTTCTCTTCACCTCACTTAATGGATCGCTCATTAAAAATTCAACGGACTTGGTACTTGCTCAGCGAACACTGCAAATAAACAGTTTACATCATCGAAAGTAAGGGATAACCCCTTTCAATAGGGTAGCACTAAAAAGAGCCAGTCTTCAGCTGTTTTTTTATACCCGTAGCGGTACAGTTGAGTTAGTTTTCACAGGTGTTTATTAACTGTGTTTGCTTCTATATAGTATGGCTAGGGCTTATATGATCAAGTAAGTTTTTTTGTAGGTATCAATAGTTTGATTAGCAATGAAATGATTCCTATGTTAAAAATTGTTACATAATTCAAGTAGTTATTGACTTAAATATTTTTTCTCTATTTAGCTATTATTTATGGAGCATTTCACACCCAGGAAAAACTGGAATTCCTTGTTTTGATTTGTCAGGAGACAAAAGTACCTATGTATCTGCAGAATACTTTACAGCTACTGAATTACTTTATGAAAGAGTGATTATTAAGCTGTTTCAGCAGTATGATTTACCTATCCAAATAACAGATCCTATTCGGCATGCAATTAGATCAAAACTGTGGAGAATGGGTAAGGCTTTGTCTAAGCTTGGAGGTATTCAGCGCAAAAAGTTATTGGCTACATGTAGATGGAAGGATGGTCTCGATTCTACTTGGAAGTTCGAAGTTTTATTGAAACTGAAGTGAACCTACAAGTATTGAAAAGAAAGCGAAATGCAGAAACTCAATTAAATACTGAACTTACAAAAAGAAGAAGGCTGGAAAAAGAAGTAAAAAAGCTTGAAAAAAAAACAAAAGAGCAATCAAAAGCCATCGCACAGCTGAGAACTGGGCACTCTAGCAATATGAGGGGATTGTCTTTAAAGTCATGGCCTCAGTGTAGTACAGCAGCAATACAATCGCCAACAAAGGCTTGCAGCAAAAGTACAAGGTGCTCTAAGTTTTTGTGAGGATGAAGAATTCGAACCACGTTTAAAATAAGGATACATACAAGTATGATATACTGGATGTTAAAAATGGTACCTATTCTGGCAAGGAAAATATTTCTCCTACACCTGTGAGTCCCCAGTCTGCTCTTTTCATTAAGGATAGTTAAATACCGTTGCTATATTGTTGTCAGGTGTAATAACTTGGCAAGTGTGCAATATAACACTTGCCCGGTATTTAAAATAGTTAAAGCATGAGCGCTTAGTGCCTAGTACATTTATCGCACTCAGTCCTCGGGCCTACGGCCCTCGGGCTGTCGTGCAATAAATCGACTAGAAACTAAGCGCTCATGCTTTAACTATAACATATTGCATATCTAACGAGGCATTCCATGAGCTCAGTGTAGTGTCTAATCTTCCTACTTCTAACAAAGTAAAGAAACTGGCATATGAAATGAATTCCAAATTTGAAATTTGTGAAACCCCAAGTGGAATTGTTGGAGTACAGCAAAGTTTACATAGCAGGCTGATTTTTTGTATATCTCAACTAGCTAAGCAATACAAGACATCCGATAAACTACTTCCAGAAACTATTCGAATTACCTTACTGGAGATGGTACTCAAATTGCTAGAGATTTTACAGTTGTAAATTTGCTTTCACTCTTTTGGATGATCGAGACTGTTGTTCAGCAAAAGGAAACCATACAATAGCAATTTTAAAAGTATCAGAAAATTCTAATGATTTAGCAACTGCACTAAAAGATTTCATTGAAGAAGCTAGCAATTTAAATTCAGTGAGTGTTGATGGAAATATTTATCACTTACAGTATTTTCTCGGAGGTTACTGGAAATTTCTAGCTCTTGTATGTGGTTTGGAATCAGCTACTTCAAATCATGCATGTATTTGGTGCAAGTGTCCCAAGGATAAAAGATGGGATAAGAGCATGACTTGGTCATTACTGGATCAAGAAAAGGGTGCAAGAACAATTTCTGAAATTAATGAAAAAGCAAAGCTTGCTAAATCAAACAAGAATCGCTTTAATTGTTGTAATTCACCATTATTTTCTTTTATACCACTACACCAGGTAGTTATTGATTCACTTCATTTGTTTTTGAGGATAGCCGATGTTCTGATAAATTTACTTATAAGGGATCTGCATACATTGGATGCGATAAATCAAAACAAAAGAAATCTTGATGCCTATGTTGATGTGCTAAACAATTGTAAAATTCGATTCAGGTGATTTACTGACAAAGAAACAAAAAAGTTGACATGGAGAGATTTGACTGGCCCTGAGAAAATGAGATTATTTAATGGCATTAATATTCCTGCAGCATTTCCCGACTTACAAAATAAAGAGGCACTGCAAAAGTTATGGAAAGATTTCTTCAAGCTTATGGCATCACTTGGACATTCTAGTTGTCACAATGCAGTCGATTTTGAACAATCTGCTAAAGCCTGGGTTAAGCTTTTTACCTCTGTATACCAGAGTAAAGATGTAACACCTTACATGCATGCATTTGCAATGCATGTACATCAGTTCCTTAGCTTGCATGGAAATATAGTCACATTTTCACAACAGGGGCTTGAAAAGCTAAATGATATCACAACCATCCACTATCAGCACTCAACCAATCATCGAGAATCTGAAGCTCTTAAACAACTTTTGGAAAAAAGAAACCGCATAGAAGAATTGGAATATGGATACCAGAGAAGCAAACAAGTACAGAAGTGCAGTTTTTGTAAGTCAGCTGGTCACAACAAACGTACTTGCCCCACTATACATTAACAATGCAAAATTTTGTACTTTCACCTTTGAGAGTCTGCTGGTCACAATAAATGCACTTGCCCCACTATGCATTCTCATTTTTTTTTAAATTAATTTTAACAAAGCAAAATTTTGGTATTATATAATAGTATAATAATGTTTTAAACAAAAATTTGTTTGTCTTTTCCAAATGTTGATTCTATGCCATATTTACATACAAAAGAAAATGATAAAGTGTGTCCAGTGTGTGTAACAGTTTTTGAAGGTGGCTGACTATCACTGCTAGGTGGGAAATATTCAACCAGGCTTCTGGATTTACCTAAAAAGAAGCTCACTGTATCTAACTGTACATAACCATAGTCCCCATTGACGTTGAGTCCTCTGTAATGCCAGAAGCTGCCAAGGAAAGGGTCTAGGTCCTGGTAATGTTTTATTCCGTAGTGCTGAATGTTGCAGTCCACCATTAAATTGAATTAAGTCAAAGGGCATGCTTATCTTAATATTTGGTGATACTTTTTGACCACAGTTGAGAGCACACTTGATTTTCACACGTAAAGCATTGTAAATACTACATGGCTGGTAGGGAGAAATAATAGAACTACCTTGCTGGTAGGGGGAAGCATCTACATTTTCTTCATTTAAGCTTTCCAGTTCTTCTTCATAACGCCATTCATCCCATTCACTAGAGTATCCAACGTAATGTATTTTGACCATGGCTCTGTCTCCCTCAGACTTCTCCTCTTGTACGGTAACAGGGTACAGCTTAGTTTTTTGCTGGATGCGGTCAGATTTTGGAAGCTTTATAAAGCTTTCTTCCTTGTAATTAACTTCTTCTCTTTGCCTTTTTGCCCGTCGCAGCGCTATTGGTAGATCACTGGGTAGTGCGTCCTTGACCTCCATACTTATTTTTTTGTACCACACCCACATTATGACGTTTGCCCGTTTTTTTTTTATAATTCATTTACGTTGAATGATTTGACATTCCCGTAGGGTGGGTTTTGATATGCATTACTGTCAAACTAATAAGAGTACACTTTTTATACTTATAGTGTCAATATACGCTCTGGGAATACATCTGGTATGTGTGCTGAATGAAACTCATAATTATATTCTATTTTTTAATTAATTTTTTGTTTTTTTTCATACCTACTGTAAAAGTACATGTAACAACAATAATACAGTGACAATGCTTGTTTCCATCATGCTAAGGGAATGGGTGAAATTATGAGAACACTGTCCTCCCCAACTGGTGGCCCGAAGTTTACTTTTGTTTGGGCATGAATAACCCTGTCAGTGATTTCATCTATCTTGTAGAAGTCATAGTTTTTCTCTAAAGTTGAGGCCCACACTTGAGTTGGATATCCATAGTAAGTCTTACATGGGTGTTCCATGTATGGTGAGCATTTCACCAGCCACAGCTCTGTTGTTTCTTCATGATCGTTTTCCTTTATGAGTATGTAACACTTCACAAATCTCAATATTTCCACCACCTTGTGTCTGGCAATGATTTTTGAGCAGTTGCCGTACCGAGTTTTTTTATGCCAGTTTGATAGTGCTGAGTGCAACTGCATGCATAGTTTTGTGCAGCCTTAAAACTTCAAAGTTTGGATATGAACTATTTAGTAGATTTCTGATGTGATCCCTTTCTAGGTCATCTTTCTGATATTGGAGGTAATGGTTGGATATTGGAACTGACATGTTCCACAGTGGGTGCTAAAGAGCCACACTCCCTTGGAAGTTTATTCAGGACTGAAGTAAACTCTGTTTCAAACTCAGATGGCCACTGTGAAGCATCGGTGACTTGCATGCAAGTGAGTTTTCTCATCAGTTGTACTGGAATTTGATGGTTGTTTGTTGGCATTGAGCCCATAATCCCATTCATTCGCTCAAATGCAAATAGCCAAAAAGAGTACACTGGGCCATGATTCTGGATGCAGTCTGTGATGTGTGCTGCTAGATGCATGTTAGGAGTTAAATTTTTTTCCCGTACAATGTCTCGAAATGAATACTAAAATTTTCTATACTTTTGTCAATAACATCAAGATCAAATCTTTGTATGCTTCGTCTACATATCAGCGAACATGCTTCAACAAATTCGCACCAACAATTATAATATCATGCCTTTCATAGCAAACAGAGAAAAATGCAGAGTCCAATTTTTCCATTGATCAGCCTTTAGACCGGAGAATTTTGATGCAATTTTGTGGGGGGTGCGACCTACATCAGGTGGGCATTTGAAAGAGTTAACTTTGCCCTGAATATTTTGTAATTTTTCGGAACTTAAGTAATCATTTGCCATCCAAACTTTAAAAAACTTCTTTGCAATTCCCAGAAACAGACAATGCATGGGATCAATGATACAGGATGCTAGTACCATACATGCAGTCCATGCGATCGTTTTCCCCATTCTGTCTTACTAAAGCCTGAATAGTCACGATAGTCGCCGAAACTAGGAGTTCAAAATGTCTTATAGCACATACTGCATCCTCTGTAGCCTCTGTGCCCTACAAATCCACCAACTTTACGGGCCGCTGGTACATCACAGGCCAAACAGGATACAGCTGCTCGAATTTTAACTGGTTTTCCATGCAGACATATCGTAATTCCTGACCACAGTTGCTTTAGATCAGTCACCAGAGGCTCAAGATATGTATTGATGTCACCACTCGGTTCATTTGGCCCTCCAACTAAGGTAAACAAAAATAGGAGAATCACGTGAACACATTTTTTTTATTCCTACTGTCTCTGTTTGTGTGTGGTTATTTCTTTCATCATTTTCATGTTGACAATCATCCAATAAAAGTTCCTGAAATAAAATAATGATGATAATAATAATAAGTGGTACTAGTAGTTGTAGTTGTAGTAGTAAATGCATAAGTTCTCACCACATAAGGGCTCTAAATATATCACGTTTTAAAAAATTTAGTTTTAATTTAAATTAAGAGCATGCAAGTACACACACAACATACATAAGTAACACCTGCACAAATTTGCACCCACAGGGACACCTTTGTTATATTTCATTACATGCACCATGCCAATTCCTACCTCATGAAAACTACAATTGTTTGGTGTATCCGAATTGTCACTGTCAGAGTTAGTAGCTCTGGTGTCATGGCTGTCATCATCTGAGTCGCACTCTGTTAAATTATCCACCTCCTGAGGACTGAAATCGGTGTCTGTGGTATAAATAATTGATATAAAGACAATGACATTAGTCAATACACTCCATTTTATGTCGGTAGATGACTAACATTATCTTAGGAAGCAACTATACATTTGAACTTGTACAATGCATAGTGTAATACCATTACATAGAGTCTCGTTACTAGATTTATACCTTCTTCATTGTGCACCAGCTGCACTATTGGATTGAATTCAAATTGCACATCAAACTCTCCCAGATTCTTCCAGTGTTTGTTGTCATAGTAGAGTTGTCAGTGAGTGTAGTAAGTTGTTCTACTGACAAATTCTTTGCAGTGGGGACAGAACACTCTCTTTCTAGGATTTTCTGACATGGTTAGATGTAGTCTGCAGTTCAACTCTCTCTGTAATCTTGTTATATATTAGTCCGGTCGATTTAGGGTTAAACCCGGAAAAAATTCGAAGAAAGCTGATTTTGGTATCAGTAACATGATTAGGGAAAACACACACAACACACTGAACAGAACTACAGAATTGAGAGGACTAAATAATGACCAGGCTGAAGGCTCTATTATAGTTGCCTGAAGCCCTGACAACAGAATAGGAATTGACAATGATACATTACAATAGAATGTTAATTAATGTATGAATGGTTGAATAGTGAATGGATGAATGAGTTAAAGTCTATAGTAATGAATAGTTCTATTGTAAGAGTCTATACATGTGATGATTTATATCATAACAGACTCAGCAGTTTTAATGTACCAGTCATGTCACAATATTCACTCTAAGATACTGACCTTTTGATATAGCTTGATTGAAATGGCAGAAGGTCATGATGCTTGCACTTTCAAGTAGGATCACTGTGTAATATGTAAGCTAGATTTTGAGAATAAGAAACCAGTTCATGTATCCAAGAAGGGAATGCTAACCATTATGGAGAGTTGTACGAAACATAGAAGAGATGATCTTTATACTTTTTAGCTGAATGTCAAAATTCTGATCCACTTGAAGCTGTTTTGGTACACTCAGACTACCGTAGAAATTTCACTGACAAGAAAAGGTGTCTGGGACTACGTCCACAGACAGGTCTTAGAACTATAGAACGATCATTTCCTACTTCCGCTCTATTCCTTTATTATATCATCAATTGCGGTAGAGTTACGAAACCCATCGTAACTCTCTGCTTGTCATGATGTATTTAATGTGAAATTGTATGTAATTATAATTGTTGTTCACCTCTGAGAAACTTAGTTATATTTCACTAAGGTGTGCGCGCTTTAGCTGTCTTGTCAAGACTGCAAGCTTTTGTGGCCAGCGGTTGAGATAAGATACAAGCCTGCGCCTGATCAAGTGGGCATCCTGGTCCTTCGACACCTTTCCTGAGTTCTTGGGATTACCCGGTGTGGGAAGTTACGCCCCCCACATTGTTTGGTCCTTCGAGCCGGATATCCACCGAAGACTATAAGCTCTCCAACGACTAACATCTTCTTCTCTGCAAGCATCTGCTGCCCTTAGCATTTGCAACAGCCCTACCAACTTCAACGTGCGAAGTCTAATTGGCTTTTACTACCAATCCAATCAAACCTAATTACCACCCGGTAACTCTGCCTTTTCCTGCTCTGCTCTACTCTTCTTCTTCTGTCTACTGTACGGAATGGCTGATCCTACCCCTTTAGCCCAGACGTTGGGATCCTCCCTCCATCGAAAACGGGGCAACAAGCGCGGCATGCTCACCAGATTACAGCGGAAGGTCTCCGAACTGTTGGACAAACACCCCGATGAAGTCTCCAACTACGCTGCGGATGATCTCCTGAAAGACTTGGACTCACTCAGACTTGCCCACAGAGGCATCCAGGACCAGATAGACGATCTCGTCCAGGACAACAAGGACTACGAGGAATCGGAGGAGACCGAGAAGGACAGAGACGACGACACCTACGAGAAAGTCAAGACAACCATCAAGGACTTCCAGCAGTTCCACGAGCTCTGGATAAATAGCAATGGACTCAGCAACGAGCTGACCACAGCCCAGAACGTCCTGGCTGTGGACTCCCCTCTCTTTCGAGAATCCTTCATCAAGCTGTCTACCAGATGCAACGACTGGTTCAAGATAGCACAACGCTTCACCAGAGGCCACCGCATCCTCGACAACAGGTTCAAAGACCTGGAGGACAGACTAGCCATACTCACCCGAGATGTCCACTCCTCCTGTCGAGACCATCCAACGACACCGACGTCTACGACACCCGCCGATTCGTCACCATCATCTGCTAGATCTTCGAGTTACAACAACTCGTCTCTTCACCTGGATGTGCCCATCTTCGAGGGTGACCCGTTCAAGTGGGCTAACTTTGAAACCATGTTCAAAGCCACTGTGAGTGCCCGAGCCAAGGGACACTCAAACCTCGAGATCAAAGGACACTTGATCAAAGCAGTCAAGCACCCGGAAGGTCAGAAGATCCTCCACTCCATTCCTGATCCAGACTCCGACTTGGACTCTATGCTCGATCTACTTCGGGAAAAGTTTGGATCCCCTCAGGTCTTGTGCCCTCTCATCATAGCCAAGATCCAGAAGATGAAGCACCTTCGTCTCACAGCCGCAGATATTGCTTCTGCCAGAGATGACTTCATCCTACCCTTGCAGACGTTTCATGCTCTGGTAGGGGACAGTCTCAGCTCATACCTCGCCATGGTCTTCGTCGGCCTGATGGACCCTGACTGCAAGAGGGAATGGCTGCGTCACAAAGAACCCGACTCCGTACCGGACATGGACACCGTCTCGAAGTTCGTTCGATACTGGCAACGAGAGCTCCAGAGCGACTGCTCGCCCCACGTATCAGCTTCCTTGACAGCTCCACCTCCGTACACGCATAGTTCAGGCCACCACCCCATCAAGCAGAAGACACACACCAAGCCCGGCAACAACAAGAAGTTCCAGAATTGCCCAGCCTGCAACGAGTCCCACGGTCTACTCAGATGCCCCGCATTTCAGAACATGGACGTGGACGAGAGGAACAAGCTTGTCAGGGATAAGCGTCTATGTATCAACTGCTTTTCAGGTCTCCACGGATACAGGAATTGCCCAAGCAAGTTCTCTTGTAAGACCTGCGGTGCCAAGCACCACACGATGCTCCACATCGAGGACCAGACTTCCTCAAACTCCGAACCGAAGATTGTACAGATGCTGACCACTCTGGGAGACGCCTCTCCAAGGAAGGACCATGACGACTCCACTTCTGACGTTCGTTTTCTCTACACCACTCTGGTCACACTACAGAATGAAGGACAGACTGTAGTTGCCAGAGCCGTGCTTGACAATGGTGCTGCCGTTAGTGCCATTTCAGACAAATTGGCTTCTGACCTCAGACTCAAGAGGAGACCCAAGGCTCGTACTCTAGAGTGTGGTGGGTCATTGGTCCAATGCAATTTCATAGTCAAGGCGTCCCTCTGCTCCGCAGATGGATCCTTCCAATCTGAGCCGTTCAGGTTTACGGTTCACCCGAAGCTCCCTCACTTGGACTCTCCGACGGACAAGGACAAGATTGCTTCCTCTCCAGCCCTCTCCTCCTACAGACTCGCAGACTCTGATCTCGGTGGACAGGTGGACGTGCTGCTGAATGGGATAGATGCATCCTTCGTCAAGACTGGCCCTGAATTTAGGATCAAAGAATTCTTGGCCCAACCGACCAGGTTCGGACTCTGCTTGTCTGGACCTATGGTGAGGTACTCGAACCCTCCTGTACTCATCATGGCTGTCACGCCCACTGACCTCTCCGAGGACCTACAACGACTCTGGAATCTGGACCAAGTCCCTGAAGCCCCCAGTCACTCCCCAGAAGACGAGCAAGTCATCGAGGACTTCAACAAGTCTTACCAAAGAATCGACGGCGGATTCTCTGTCTCTCTGCCTCGAGTATCCAACCCGCCTACCATTGGCAACACTCGTCGTCAAGCCCTTTCAAGACTCCTGTCGAACGAGAAGTCCCTCAAGGCCAAGGGAAAGCTCAACGCCTTCTCCGTAGTCATGCAGGAGTACCTCGACTTGGGCCACGCCGAGGTCGTTCCCCAGAACGAACTCAACCAGACTCCATCCTGCTATCTTCCAGTGCATGGAGTATTCAAGGACCCCTCCACCACCACGAAGGTGAGGGCTGTCTTTGACGCCTCTGCTCGCTCATCCAACTCAATCTCACTCAACGATACACTCCTGCCAGGACCGAACTTGTATCCACCCCTGCCGGATGTACTCACACGATTCAGAAGACACAACATCGGCATGACTGCAGACGTGTCGAAAATGTTCAGGGAGATTCTCCTGAACTCCGAAGAGAACAACCTCCACCGCTTCCTCATGCGTGCAGCCAACGGCTCCATCCTCGACTGCAGGATGAACAGGCTCACCTTCGGAGTCAAGAGCTCCCCATTCTTGGCTACTCAGGTTCTACACACCTTGGCCAACCTCTACGCCGCCTCTCATCCTGCAGCCGCAGATGCCATCCTCTCCGCCTTCTACGTTGACGACGTCTTGTCAGGTGCCAGAAACGTTGAAGAAGCAGAAGGACTCAGGGCGTAACTCTGTGATCTACTCGCCCAAGCAGGTATGGTTCTCCGCAAGTGGAGGACCAACTCCAAAGATCTCAAGTCCATGATCCCGCCCCACTTGCTGGAGACCGACCCTTCACCAGTCTCTATCACTCCACCGTGCCAAGCTCCCAAAGCCTTAGGCATCCACTGGGACGTGGGCAACGACACTCTCCACGTATCCATTCCGAACCCCACTTCTAACATCTCAAAGACCACGAAACGGTCCATTGCCTCAGGTGCTGCAGGTGTCTTCGACATCCTGGGGCTCTTCTGTCCAGCTATAATCCCAGCCCGCATCCTGTTCCAGGAGACGTGGAAGCGGTCTCTTCCTTGGGACAAGCCAGTTCCAGAGGACGTCAAGACCCGCTGGGATGAGTGGCTGACAGACCTTCCATCCATAAACAACCATGCCGTCCCGAGACGTATCGTTCCTGACGTCGACTCTCCGTCTGACTCCTGGACTCTACACGGTTTCTCGGATGCTTCTGCCGTCGCCTACGGAGCCTGCATCTACCTAAGATCCGTCAGCTCCCATGGACACGTCAGCTCGACCTTGGTCATCGCGAAGGCCAGGGTCTTGCCAGTGAAACCTGTGACCATTCCGAAAGCAGAACTCACTGGAGCCCATCTCCTTGCCAAGATGCTGAGTCGTGCAGCCTCTCTCTTGGACATCCCTCTCAACCGAGTCTATGCCTGGACAGACAGCGAAATAGTCCTACATTGGCTACCCAAGTCGCCCCCACTGCTCAACAGGTTCGTGGCGAACCGGGTCTTCGCAATCCAGCAACTCCTTCCAGACGTCATCTGGCGCCACGTCAGATCGGCCGACAACCCTGCGGACCTCGCCAGTCGTGGTACCCGTGCAAAGGACCTGATCATGTCAGCACTCTGGTGGTCAGGTCCCCCTTGGCTCCTCCTCTTCCAGAAGGACTGGCCTCGGGGCAGACCAGGCAGACCTCCTGCCTCCATACTCAACATTTCCGTCAAGCCCTGTCTTAAGATGACCGAGTCTCAGGTAAACTTCCTATCTGATCTTTGGAACAGGTTCTCGTCCTTCTTCACCCTGGTGAGGACGGTTGCCTGGATCCTCAGGTTTGGTCGTCCGCTCCAGAGACGCCGACGACACCCATCAGACACTCTCACCTACGAAGAGATTGAACTCGCGAAACACAGGATCTACGCCTTGTCTCAACGTGAACACTACCCAGAAGTCTTCGACGCTGTGCAAAAGTCTAAAGCCATACCGTCAGGACACCAGCTTTACCGGTTCCAGATTGAACTGGCCCAACACGGACATCTACTAGTCTGCAGCCGAGTCAGAGACCCCAAGGCTCCTGCTACTCCAACCAAGTTGATCGTCCTCCATCCCAAGTCCGTCCTAACCAAGCTCTTGGTGAGGACTCTCCACATCACTTACAGCCACGCCGGTGTATCCGCCATGGCTTCCATCCTGGCTCACTCTTACTGGATCCCTGGACTCCGTAACCTGCTCAAACTCGTCAGCAGGACCTGCGTTGTCTGCCAGAGAGCCTATGCCAAGCCCCTCTCCAGCCTGATGGGCATGCTTCCTTCCTCAAGGACCACTCCAGCTCCTCCATTTTACAGGACAGGTGTGGACTTTGCCGGACCGTTCCATATCAAAGTGGGACACACCAGAAAACCCTCCTTGGTGAAGACGTACGCCGTGGTCTTCGTCTGCATGACCACCAAGGCGGTACATTTGGACCTCTGTGCATCTCTATCCTCCAAAGAGTTTCGTGCAACTCTTGACCGCTTCATTGCAAGACGTGGATGTCCAGCAGACATCTTCTCTGACAACGGGACAAACTTCCATGGGGGCCCGGGAGGAGATTCGAGAAATACAGAAGTTTTCTGAATCATCAGAAGTGAAGCAAGTGATCACCCACTTCTCCACCAGCAACCAAATCCGATGGCACCACATTCCTCCCAGGGCACCGCACTTCGGGGGACTGTGGGAAGCAGCCGTCAAGGCGATGAAGACCCTACTCAGGAAAATCATCCAACCACACAAGCTACGATGGGACGAGCTCTATACTCTCCTAGCCCAAGCAGAGTCTATCTTGAACAGCAGACCGATTGCTCCGTTACACAGTGAGGAAGCGTCTGAAGGGACCTACCTAACTGCCGGACACTTCTTGATAGGAAGACCTCTCAGGGCTCCACCTCAACCATTGCCCCCCACTGGGAAGATATCGAATCTCAGACGATGGGAACTGGTCTCTAGACTTCTGAATGACCTCTGGCGCCAATGGACAGCTACATACCTGGCCTCCTGCGCTCAGCGTTCGAAGTGGAACCGGACTGGACGACCCCTAGCTCCAGGAGACCTCGTCTTCGTCAGGGACGAAACCCTACGCAGTAGAGATTGGCCCGTCGCCGTCGTGGAGACTGCGCATGTCGGTGACGACGGCCACGTACGCGCCGTAACCCTGCGGTGCAGAGGAAGGAAATACGCAAGAGCAGTGAACCGACTGATACCTCTCATCACCGATGAAGATCAAGCTCGCCCCAAGACTCTTCAAGCCTCCCCCGGGAGTATGTCTGGGACTACGTCCACAGACAGGTCTTAGAACTATAGAACGATCATTTCCTACTTCCGCTCTATTCCTTTATTATATCATCAATTGCGGTAGAGTTACGAAACCCATCGTAACTCTCTGCTTGTCATGATGTATTTAATGTAAAATTGTATGTAATTATAATTGTTGTTCACCTCTGAGAAACTTAGTTATATTTCACTAAGGTGTGCGCGCTTTAGCTGTCTTGTCAAGACTGCAAGCTTTTGTGGCCAGCGGTTGAGATAAGATACAAGCCTGCGCCTGATCAAGTGGGCATCCTGGTCCTTCGACACCTTTCCTGAGTTCTTGGGATTACCCGGTGTGGGAAGTTACGCCCCCC
>WLWD01003974.1_pt1 | contig 22013 bp, 15 predicted proteins | sample 6712731 | NCBI WGS metagenome assembly WLWD01 (sample SAMN12718690, study PRJNA576275) | sponge metagenome | isolation source: marine sponge | host: Mycale hentscheli | place: New Zealand: South Island, Marlborough, Capsize Point | collected 2014-11-01
ACACATATTCTGGTTATAATGATTAGTCCTGAGGAGCGCAACAGCAAGCCTTATGCTCTTCCTATTCAGTGCTTGGCATATACCTCTCTTGGAGACATGGCTGTTCGTCAGATTTGTGATGAAGTAGTAAAAGCAATGATTGGACGAGGAATGAGAGTAGCTGGTAAATATAGCTATGTGGATATCACAACCTAAGTAGTAGGTTGTTTGTTTGTTTGCTATCTTATAGGATTTGCTACAAATGGAGAATGGAATTCTCTTCGATCCAAGGGATACAAAAGACCCCTGTCAATTTTTGAGATTAAATCTTCTGTGCGCAGCAAGTATCGGTCTCTCTCAGGGCAAGCTTATGGAAATGCTTACACCAATCAGTAAGTGTAGCTATATTAATTGCACTTGCAGTGGTGGCGGAAGCATTTTTTCATTGGTCAGGCAAATTCATAGCTTCTATTTTCATAGCTCATTTTGTATTAAAGGAACAATTATTAAAATTTGAATTTGAAATAATAAAAGAAAATTAATGATTAGCTCAAGTTAAAATGATCCAAAAATTCTTCCTGCGCTCACTTCCACTAATAAATTCATGTTTGCAACTTAACTGACTTCTCTGGACAGTACTGCTCCAGTACGCTACCGCTGGAGTCACCACAGGATGCCATACCAGTTCAGGTCGAATTCAACTGGTAAGTATCGTTATATATATTTTTGTACCCAGTTAGTTATGAAAAAATTGGTCAGGCACTTATGAAAAATATTGGTCCGGCACTTGCCGGGTCTGCCGGGCCAGTTCCGCCGCCACTGACTTTCTCTAATGCTATAGTCACATAGATTTGCCAGATGGATCTGTCAAATGCCTAAACAGCAAAAGTTGCATTAGTCCAGATGTGCTAAGGGAAGTGTCTAACTGGCTATCTGAAGGATGCTCCATTGAAGATGTCATTGTTCGGTTGCGTCAACGAACAGTCCCTTCAGGCTATTCTTATCACACTTGGATTCAAGGTAAATGAAAAATATGCATATTTTCATGGGGAAATAGCAAATGTTATAAATTTAAAGGCAAGGAGGAGGATACTGCAGACAAACTCAGGTCAATTTTGGCACAATTTGAATTTACTGCTAAGATCAAGAAGTTTGTTGCTGATGGAGTTCCATTTGACAATCACCTCAACATCCCTGAAGTTCATCCATTGACTGGAATACTATTTTGTCAAAGGGAGGATGAAGGCCATTTGTTCAAGGTTGAATTACTTTATGAAGCTATTTCCAAAATTAATAAAGTTTGTTGTGTAATTTTATAGAGAATTGCTACTAGTCTAAGGCGAGGAAGGGTTGACAGTATTGGCCTTGAGAAGTTTGTGGAGGCTCTACAAAGTCCTGGTACTGGTCTCACATACCCTGCTCTGACTGGAGTAAGAAAACAGTCTGTACAAGATGTAGAGCGTCTTTTTGGTCCAGGTGTTATAGCTTTTATGACAAGTAGTAGCTATAATACTGAAGCAAAATACTTATCTATAATAAGAAATTGGAGGAGAGCAATTGATGAAAGGGGACTTGAAGAAACACAAAGGCAGCAGTTCCTTCAGGACTTCAAGGAGTATATATGCGAAGATCTTATGCCATGGTATGCTGATGGGCTAAAGGACTTTAGCCTATTAGAAGTTAACAGGTAAAACTGCTTGTATGTCATATACAAGCACAGTACTATCTCTATAGTATGTATGTACTTTGTGCAGGCCCACTGATAGAATTAGGGGCTTTACCAGGGAGACCCTGATTGGAATTATTGCAAGTATTGAAACCAGGGAATGGCGAAACCATTTCAATGCAGCTCATAGTCTACCTATTGAACATCCACGGTCATCAACTACAGATGATGTTGAATGTTTTTTCAGTGTCATTAGGGACTGTGTTGGAAAGGATTTTACTCTGAAGCAGGTTAGCAAGTAGGAGTAATTTAAATTTTGGGTTTGCAGGTTTATTATGAATGGAGAAAAATATGCTTGGAATTCTCCAAAAGAATGGACAAGGCACTCCCATTTTATTATTTTACAAGCAATCAGCGCTTCTATGAAGAAGAAATGCCTAGCTTTAATGAGCCCAGAAGCAGACCTAAGCAAGAGAGAGCACCAAGACGTGAACTACTTGCTGGCAATGTTGGTCGCAGAGCATCTTTTCCCATAAGAAGCAGTCTGTCCATTCGAGCTAAATTTCATAACCTTCCTGTAAACCTACCCCCACCTCCAACTGCTAGTATTCACCAAAAAGTGATGGCTGAACATTCGTACTCTTAAATTTATTTGTTACATGTATAAGGTTAATAGTATTCATATTCTGATAGCTGGATGTTTATTCATTGAATCAATGTTCACATTATGTCTAATGCATGTGCATTTAGTAATAGTCTATATAGTGCTTCTACATCTCAATACTTGATTGTCCCAAGGTCCCGTTCTAGTAATCTTGATTCCGCAATACCACCCAGGTGCAGATCTGCTCCAATGCGTGATAAACTTCACCCACTCTAGGTCTGTAGAGATGATACTGTTATTGTTTATTGCTTGGTGCACAGAATCCAGCACTTCAGTAACCATGTATCCCACACGTTTCCATCTATCATCAACAAATAGCTCAAATGCAATTGCTTTTGCATCCACAGGATTTGCAGGTTCTGGTGTTAGTCGAACCCCAATAGTCACCTTCTTTCTTATTGAAAGGGCTGCATTTGCAAGTACATCTTGATAATTTTGCTCTTTCATAGACCCAATACATTTAAAAACTACAGAATAGGAACTTAAAGATTCTGCAGGTGCATCTGAACCTTCATCAACCTCTGGTAGAATATATTCCATGCCTTCACTGTGCATACCTGCCTCATCCACTTCACTCGAATCTTCTATACTACTTGTATCTTCTGCTGCACTTGCATTTTCTTCCTCATCAATGTACCATAAATTCCATTTCCAAATCACAAATACTTTTTCCTCCAACAATTTCAGCTCCTTCACATCTACACATCTATCAAATTCATTAGATTCAATCAGGAAGGCATTGGTATACCCACCGCAGAGTTTCAAAATAGAAGTGTCTTTTAACTCTCCAGCAGTAGCATCCTGTATGAAGCCATCGTACACATCACTATCGTTTAAGAAACTAAATTTTATATGTTTTATCTTGACTTGAAAAACAGGAAAGCTTGGAATTGTGTAGCTAAATGACTCTTTAAGGCTCTCAAGTTGTATGAATGTATGCTTCCGTATCTCTTCTCCACACTCCCAACAAACCGCCATTGCAACGTTAAATAATTCATTTGCTGCAGAGTTTGCTGCAATCGTGCGCGCATCTCAGTCCAATGAAATTATTGTCACGTGACTAATGACGTTTCTTGACACGCGACCAACCTCCTCTGCAGTTTTCCTAAACCAACCGGTGCTTTTAAATTATTGGCGAGCGAGCGTAGCGAGCGAGACACTTACAGGGGTAACACAATCGAAAATCGGGGATGTCAGTTTATTTATTGGCGAGCGAGCGAAGCGAGCGAGACAGTATTAGGGGTGGACAATGCAAAATCGGGTATATGTTATATATATATATGTATATTTATTGCAGCTTTGATATTTTTACTTGAATATTTCCGCATCACGCGAGCGTTCTGTATTCTCCCATATTGTACGGTTTATATTGTACGCTACTTGTAGCGCGCGCGTAGCGAGTAAAATCAATGAAAATTGTATTGTAACCGGTTGAGAAAAATTTCAAAGAAGCAATAAATCACTTATCACACTCGTCGTACAATATGGGAATGATATTTTACTCTCACGCCACATTTTCACTCGCCTTTGGCTCGTGAAAATATTTTGCGTGCTCGTAAAATATTTTCCCATATTGTACTCTGACTCGTGCTATAAGTATTATTGGCGAGCGAGCGAAGCGAGCGAGACAGTATTAGGGGTGGACAATGCAAAATCGGGTATATGTTATATATATATATGTATATATATATGTATGTATGGATGGATTGTACGTATGCCCTTTAAACGCTCGCGCGGGGAATGTTTTTTCTTCAAAAAACACGGCTTTTTAGGCTTGACCCCAGTTTATTCTGAAACTACAGCATTAAGCAAGCCTGACTTTTACTTAAGCTCCAAAGTGTGAAAACGCTTGCTTTTCAAGAAACAAAAAGTTGATTCGATCGGTTACTATGACATTGAAGACCTTTTACCAGATTTAAATTCAAAACTTCGCCTTTTTTCCGGCTGAGTGCGGCTTGTTACTAGTTGTCAAGAGCCACCTGTAGTCAGTACTAAGAGAGCTATCATTACTTCTGAAAAGCGTATGTAAGCACATAAAGTATTAATGCTAAGGAAGCTACTACTACTCGAGGAATGCCGAGGTAAGTACGCAATTCCATATTTGTTAGCTAAATATGCAAAATAACTCTGGCCTTTCTTTTTTATAGCTAAGAGCTTGTTGTCAACAGTGACTGGTAAATTCAAATAGTCAGAAGGACTCAAATTTGGTACTACAAAAGTTACCACTGCTCAAGAAAATGAGGTAAGAAAGTAATTTGTATTTGTGTGCTAAAATTGATTGTCTTTGTTTTTGTAGGTGAGGAGCTTGTTGTCAAGAATTCAAGGTAATTCAGATGGCTAAAGTAACTTCAATGATACTACAGAAGTTATCAATACTCAAGAATGAGGTAAGTAGTAATTCCATATTTGTTGGCTAAAAATACAAATAATAACACTGGTTTATTTTTTATCGTAGCTGAAAGCTTGTTCAAGAGATACTGGTGATTGAGATTATCAGAATGGCAGATGTTTGATACTACAAAAGTTATCATTAATCAGGTAAGAGAGTGATTTTATACTTGTTTGCTGAAATAAAAGGTCATAACTGCTATTATAGTGTTTGCATGAACTAAGCTAGAACATAGTAACAATACTTTTATGTTACCTAACTATCAGGCTCGCTCGCCATTTGTGCTCAAGCACACCACTAGTATATATGTATGTATGTATGGATTGTACGTATGCCCTTTAAACGCGCGCGCGGGGAATGTTTTTTCTTCAAAAAACACGGCTTTTTAGGCTTGACCCCAGTTTATTCTGAAACTACAGCATTAAGCAAGCCTTACTTTTACTTAAGCTCCAAAGTGTGAGAAAATTCCTGCGAAAACGCTTGCTTTTCAAGAAACAAAAAGTTGATTCGATCGGTTACTATGACATTGAAGACCCTTTACCAGATTTAAATTCAAAACTTCGCCTTTTTTCCGGCTAAGTGCGGCTTGTTACTAGTTGTATGTCAAGAGCCACCTGTAGTCAGTACTAAGAGAGCTATCATTACTTCTGAAAAGCGTATGTAAGCACATAAAGTATTAATGCTAAGGAAGCTACTACTACTCGAGGGATGCCGAGGTAAGTACGCAATTCCATATTTTGTTAGCTAAATATGCAAAATAACTCTGGCCTTTCTTTTTTATAGCTAAGAGCTTGTTGTCAACAGTGACTGGTAAATTCAAATAGTCAGAAGGACTCAAATTTGGTACTACAAAAGTTACCACTGCTCAAGAAAATGAGGTAAGAAAGTAATTTGTATTTGTGTGCTAAAATTGATTGTCTTTGTTTTTGTAGGTGAGGAGCTTGTCAAGAATTCAAGGTAATTCAGATGGCCAAAGTAACTTCAATGATACTACAGAAGTTATCAATACTCAAGAATGAGGTAAGTAGTAATTCCATATTTGTTGGCTAAAATTACAAATAATAACACTGGTTTATTTTTATCGTAGCTGAAGCTTGTTCAAGAGTACTGGTGATTGAGATTATCAGAATGGCAGATGTTTGATACTACAAAAGTTATCATTAATCAGGTAAGAGAGTGATTTTTTGTACTTGTTTTTGCTGAAATAAAAGGTCATAACTGCTATTATAGTGTTTGCATGAACTAAGCTAAAACATAGTAACAATACTTTTATGTTACCTAACTATCAGGCTCGCTCGCCATTTGTGCTCAAGCACACCACTAGTTTATTTATATATATGGACGTACGTATGTCATTTTGTACTTTGACCCTCCGTATTTTTGTGTTCGCTCCGCGTTCGACCCCGTCCCAAACTTCACTAAACAGAATCCTCCGGTTTAGCGACCATTACCCGTATCACCTTAGAAATTGAATTGTTTACGGCTTTGAATTGTTTTGCGGGTGCAGTTAAAACTCAAAATCTTATGGGAGCTCCATTTCTATTCGAGTTAGTGGCGGTGGTAAGTTAATGCGCTATTTGTCACAGTTATAAGCCCTACTGAACAGTATTTACTTAAAAATGCATTGTCCACTAGACGAACCACGAAGGTAAGTCTTGCGTAGGTATGTTCAGTTGTGTGAAAGTATTGTGCGTTACAACTACTATTAAGAATATCACAAAGAAAATTTTAAATAACGTGATTTGATTTTGTTTCTTCTTTTTCAATTCAAACTGTTGCGGGAGCGGTTACTATGACATTGAAAACCCCTTTACCTCATAGTAATGTAAAAACTCGACTTTATTTTAATAGCTTGAGTGTTAGTTGTTAAAATTAAATTTAACAATAGTGTAGTTTAAGGCTCGCTCGCCATTTGTGCTCTAGCACACCACTAGTGATATTCATGAGATCGTTTCATTCCAGAAATCGCAGAACGCAAAATCGGTGTGGCAGTCACAGCATGCCATTATTTTGTCGCATTTGGCGTTCCTAGTCTCGCGAGCCAGACCCTTTACCAACCGCGGTAAAGGGTCTGGCTCGCGATACTATGGCGTTCCATATGTAATGATGGACATTTATTTTTAGTGTTGTTTTAGTTAACTAAAACTAAAACCAAAACCCCTTATAGTTTTGTGGTAGTTTACTTTTGGCAAGAATAACTACTATAACTAAACTGTAGAGAACATGAAAAACTAAATATTTTTGAAGACAGTAAATTAGATACCAAAACTACCGTACAGTGGATGACAAAAACTAAAATTAAGCTATTTTTTTTGTTGTAAACACTTCACCTTGAATTATGCCATTATTAAATGAAGGTATAAGTTTTCATCAAGTAAATATTCTCTAAACATAAAAAATATCCTTTATTTATAATAGTCTAAGATTTCATAGAAATATGCTTTCTTTTTTTTAAGTTGTTTGGGAAAACTATCTGTTTCTTTAAAGAGTCTCATTATTGAAGAATTTGAGTGACAACCTAAAACTAAGTCAGTTGATAGTAATAACTAACTAAATCTTCTACATGACATTGAAGAAAAACTAAAAACTAACTAAATCTTCAGGGAGAATTTGGGGAAAAAACTAAAACTAAGCATTCAATATATTTGTTTAGTATGAATAACTAAAACTAAGTAGGTCTGAAATTGCTAAAACAAAACAACACTGATTATTTTACAGGGTTTGGAGAACATGGTATGCTATATTGATGACATATTAGTGACTGGAATGGATGAGCAAGAGCATTTAGCCAACTAGGAAGAAGTGCTAAAGCAGTTGCAGCACCATGGCGTCCGATTGAAGAAGGGCAAATGTTTCTTCCAGTGGGATGCTGTTGAGTATCTAGATCATCGTGTTAATGCTACTGGTCTCCACACAACTAGGCAGAAAGTTGAGGCCATACAATTAGCACCAGCACCCAAGGACCAAAATCAGTTGTGTTCTTTTTGGGGGCTACTCCAGGAAAATTAATGCCAAACCTAGCATCTGTTCTACACACTTTAAACATGGTACTGCAAGCAGGGTTTAAGTGGAAGTGGTCAACCGATTGTGAAAAAGCATTCTAGGAAGCTAAAGAGTGCTGATGTCTGCACCTGTCTTGGCTCATCATGATCCGAGCCTACCCATACAGCTGGCTGCTGATGCATCTGTGTACGGTATGGGAGCTGTAATCGCACATCTATATCCAGATGGTTCATAGCGGCCCATTACTTATGCTTCAAGGTCCTTTGCAAGAGTCAGAAGAATTATGCACAAATAGAAAAGGAGGCCTGTTCCTTGGTATTTGGAATTTCTAAGTTTCACCAATACTTGTATGGTAGGAAATTTACCTTATATACCTACCACAAGCCACTAACCACTATTCTGGGTGCTAAAAATGGCATACCACCACTGGTTGCTGCTCGACTACGATGCTGGGCACTGATATTGTCAGGGTATGATTATGACTGATATTGTCAGGGTATGATTATAAGATTGTTTTCAAACCTACCAAGGCCCATGCAAATGCTGATGGATTGTCTCATCTACCTACTGATGCCCCGGCACCCTCTGATGAAATAGATGTAATTTCGCTGTTCAACATTTCTCAGGTTCAGACTCTGCCAGTGTGATGTCAGAGCAATTCCAGCAAGTAACTAGACAAGATTACCAGCTGAGTTGTGTGCTTTGATATACTCAAGATGGTTGGCCTACTATAGCTAGTTCCTGTTGAGTTAAAGCCATGTTGGTTACGCCGTAATGAACTTATAGTAGAAGCAAGGTGTCTCATGTGGGGACTTTGAATTGTAGTATGAGATAACCTCCAAGACAGGATTTCGACAGAGTTGCCCCAAGGTCTTTCTGGAATGGCAAAGACAAAGAGTTTTGCTAGGACCTATGTCTGGTGGCCCTACCTAGACTCAGAAAACGAAAATTTAACAAAGTCGTGTACGTTATGTCAAGCATCAAGAAATAAACCTATGGTGGCACTGCTACATCCATGGATATGGCCTGCCAAACCATGGCAAAGAATTCATGTTGATTTCACTGGCTCATTCCAGGGCCGCATGTTCCTTATTATTGTAGCTGCTCACTCACTATGGCCTGAGGTTTTAGAAATGAGTTCAACTACTGCTACTGCTATACTTCAAGAGTTGTGATGTCTACTTGCGGCATACGTCCTCCAGCAGCAAGTTGTATCAGAAAATAGGCTGCAATCTGTATGATCTGAGTTTAAAACATTCATGAAAGCTGATGGGATCAAGCATATTTTGTGTGAGCCTTATCACCCCTCATCGAATGGGGCTGCGAAGAGATTTTGTTCAGTCTTTCAAGAGGGCCATGAAAGCGAGTGAAGTCGACTGCTCTTTTCATCAGAGATTGATTAACCTTTTGCTCCACTATCAAAGTAGTCTGCATTAGTACCACAAATGTGGTTCCCTGTACTCTATTTTAGGGAGATCAGTACTTACTCTGCTTGACTTGCTTCATCCCGATGTTAAAAGAATGTGGTTTCCAAACAGGTACGTAGAGCAGAAACTTTAGCATGATCGACAGGCAAAGTCCAAATAGCTCTTTATGGGGGACAGCGAGTTAGTCAGAAAAATTCAAACAGGTCAAGCATGGGTACCTGGAACTGTGATAGAAAGAAATGGGCCACTGTCTTACCTTGTACAGATTCAAATTCTTTAGGAACCGCTAGCGGTTATGGCAGAGCCAAGAAGCCTATGCACTAAGGAGGCACTGTGAGCTGTGCAAGCAATGCTCCTGGAGCCAGGCTAGGAACTCGCAGGAGAATAGCCCTCACACCAAGTGGTATGGGCACCTGAAGTCCCACCTGGACCATTGCTGTTTCATGAGAAAAGCCATTGAATTTGCATCCCAGCAAATGCCAGGTACCCAACCACAGCTGGGTGGACTAGTGGGAGGCAGATGGAAAACCAGATGGAAAAGTTGCCTGAGTTGGGCTGTGTGGTGTAGTGGCTGTGTGGTGTAGTGGCTGTGTCTTGGGCTCAGGGCCTGAGGACTTGTACAGATAGCCAGTGATAGAGTCTGGAAGAGGCATGTGGATCACATACAGGAAATGAATGATACCCCATGTACTGAAGAAGAGTCAACCAAGCTGCAATTAAACAGCCAACGAGTCCCTATGACGCCCAGCATGGTACCTACCTTACCCAGTCCAACTCCTGAAATAGAAAGCCCATCGACTGTCCTAACCAAGACATCATCTATGGAAGCTGAAGGTGTGACATCTGTGACAGAATTAGTTGATACTGCTGGATCTACCATGGATGTGGCTTAATCACCCCTAATAAGACACTCAAGTACCCATTACGGGATCAGAGGAAGCACCAACGGTTTTCCCCTCACTTTTGAGTCATCATCGGGCAATTTGGCTAGTGATGGAGAAGTGTAGTATACGGACTTGACAAGTATTTCACTCTCACACTTTCATGTGGTTATATCTCTTATTCATGCTCACCTTTGTTTTTGATCCAGTGCTATGTGTGTCTGTGAATGATTGTCAATTACTATTAAGCAAACTAGCGCAAGGCTTCATGAACCCAAAGATACCACAGACCCCTCAAGCTTGGTTCTAAAAAAATCCCTGTGCAAACAATGTTGTAGAGAGGGAAATATTGAAAGTAGCACAAACATGCCAGCCAACACTCGAGTCTTTTTGCTTGATTAAATTCAGGCATTATTTTAGGTTGTCTGTTTTTAATGTGCTATTGAGGTCAAAGTTTACTTGTGTACTTAGTTTGGAGTCATTGTTTTCTAGTTGGAAGGAAACAGAGAAGACTGCTGCACTACTGAGTGTTCTTTTGGTCTCTAATAAGACAAGCTTTGTTGAGGCTGCGAATGGGGTTGATGCATCTGAACTAGCATATAGCAACTGCTTGTTTCACACACATAACATCTGTAATTTAACTATAGAGATCACTTGTCATAGGTGTAAAGCATCTAATGAGCATGGAGAAATTATGTGGAACCAGCCTCCCTACTTCCCCCCCCCCCCCCCCCCCCCTCACTTCCTACTCAACTGTATACAATAGTTACAACCACTTAATTTTTTTCAGTTTCTAAACATCATAAATGCATTAAAATTATACAAGACTTGGTAGCCCTACAACTTGATTATGACTTGGAAGGCAATCAGTAAGAACTATCCCATCCCTTACTTTCCTTACAAAACCAGGTAGTAGAGGACACCTCGAGCTGGTCTAGAAACTTTTATTATTGATCAGAAGTCAAGTATTACTCATGAACTACTGTTTAAGGCAATGACACTATAGCCAGTGTTATCTGGTAAAGGATCATCTTTCAGCAAAACCTTCTTCACTCCAATTAATACGTACATACCATAATACTATGGCAAGATGCAGTTTGCAAACTAAAAAAAAAACTCCAAAAAGATACTTCCTGATGCATCTGTTTGCAATGCAACATGAAAATAATGACAACGAAGTGTCGACAAAAAAATAATACGATAGCTACATTGATTCTCTTTAAATATTGTTCTCATGCTAACATGCTAAGCCGTCCAACAGCCAAAATTTGTTCAAGTCTGAAACCTCCACACTGTTGACTCTCATGTACAAAGATCCGTTAGCAAAGAACTCTTCGTAATTTGGATGTCCTATAGTTAGTAGTCTAACGGCGCCCCACCCCGCCTCACTTTTATCTGCAGTCCCAGTCACTCTGCAATTCCTGGACGTCTCTCTGACCTCCATGAATCTAGCCATTCCAGACAAGTGTTCGTCGTTGCTGCCCTGGTGCAGAATCTCAAATTTGACCTTGCCCCTGAAGGGCCAAACAAGGTTAGCATCATTCTCACCTTTCATCAGACACACCATCACTGACACAGAAAAAATAGGAGCCATTTCAAACTGCAGCCGCAGGTAAAACTTGTAGCCACACTGATGGCTATAAAAAGGGCGGCTGCCCCAAGATACGTTTTCTGTCGCCATCAACCTTGACCGATTCTCGAAGTCTGGAAACCTAAAAGTCACCGGCGCCAATTTAAAATCCTTATCTTTAGCAGATGATTTTTCAACAAATCCTCTTAGCTTATCCACTTCAGCTTCCAGATGCTTGATTCTGTCCATGGAGAGAGCAAGATGTTCTCGAGCACATTCTGCTTCGTGATCTGGCAAGTCCTTTTTGAACTTCTTCACTTGGCATCCTGCAGAGCTGTATCTGCAAAAGTATAACTCACTGGAGCATTTAACCACATGTCCTGCTAGTTCTCGTAGCTCTCCCACCCAAGGGCAGCCACTGACATCCAAGTTAGTGCATCTAACTTGCAGAGACTTGATGTCACGATCACCTGAAGGAAATATATTATATATATATATATATATGGTATGATTTAGATACAAATTAGAATAAGCTGTATTCACCTATCTCCTTTCTTAACATTGGTTAATAAGAAAAATAATAAGGTTAGGAAATGCAACAACATAGGAGAAAATAAAAGGGAATAAGAGAAATAAATGAATTGGATGGTAATATTTGAAAGTTCAATAATATTCTTTACATGTTCATGATGTTGCATAAACTACCTGACTGGAACCTATTGTCAACTCAAGTGGTACCTATCATTGACGGGATCTAACGGAAACCAAGCACAGCAATTTATGAGAAATTTATGACTTTTCTAAATTAAATTTGTGAGTGGTTGAACATTTTTCACTTTGTTTACAGAAAAAGAAATGGCCTATTTTTACTCACTGCCAATTGTATTTTGCTGTATATACTGGTCCTTGATTCTGTTATTCAGCATGTCTAGAATGATGGGTGGGAGGAAGCTCTTGACTAAACAAAGTCAACAAATCACCAGGGTTGGGTTGCCTAAGTGCCCCGGAGACGACAAAGGTATTCTTTAGAAGAGTCATTCCAGGTTGGTGATGTCTGTCTCTTAAAAGGTGGAATGATCTTTCTCTAAGGCGTGGCATTAACTATGCTCAAGTTATAGTGATTGCTATCAATCCTAATACCCTGAAATAATACTTTGATCCCCTGGAGAACATTTTTGAAGACATGCACCATTCATCACAGATATACTATACAGACTGACTGGGCATTCCCCATAAATAAAGGCACCCATAACTTTTATCTTTCCACTCTATTAAAACAACATTTTGGGGGCTCCATTCGTATCTTCTTATTATATAAAACTACAAATTCACCAATTTTATAAAAAAAAATTTATTATATTTATCGAGATTTTGATTGGGGTAATAATCAATACTAAGTTTAAATATCACCCATGCTTATGGCACATAGTACTATTTTAATGTTGATAACCCCTTACCAGATCTGTTGAACTAACATACTAAGAAGACAATATACCCATCATCTTTCAGAAAAAACAAAACAAACACACATGGAGCCTAGTCTCGCGTAGCCAGACCCTTTACCATCCGTAACCGCTACGCGGGGAAGGAAAGGGTCTGGGAACATACAATACAACGACTTGTTCAGCAGCATCCCAAAAAGGGTGCTCAATTATCACATTCCAGCAAGCTTGCGGTATACTGTGTGACGTCAACATCACATCTGGGAGGGTGAAAACATTGCTCAACTTCATTAAACTGGTGAAGTTGTTTTTCGTAGGCGATTTATAAGCACTCCTGGCAAGCAATAAACGTACGAGCATGAATAGGAGACATACTACCCGGACGTGGTCGTGACGTCATTGGTTACCACAAGCGTTGCAATGTGATAATTGGAGCACCCTTTTTGGGGTGCTGCTGAACAAGTCGTTGTATTGTATGTTCCCAGACCCTTTCCTTCCCCACGTAGCGGTTACGGTTGGTAAAGGGTCTGGCTACGCGAGACTACATGGAGCCACAGTTCTAAGTCAATTCTTATACAATATTGGTATTTGCACCCGAGTGCTATTTCAGTTGCTCTGAGTGCTATTAATCCCAAACCGGTTACCCGTGCTATCAGTTGATAATAGTAGGCCAGTTGTTTTTACCATTTGCACTATACCTATACTATATCATTCACTCAGTCTCACTATCTCTAAATTTCAGAATCAGATTCTTCCGGAACTTCATTCTCAACATAAGGCTTCTTCTAATCTGTTGGACTGGCTAATATGGATTGAACTTCCACACTAAATGACATATTCTAGAAATTACTCTAACTGCACATTTCCAAGGTTAGCAATACACTCATGTGGAGCAATTTCATTTAGCTATTGTGATATTTCAGTTAGTTACCATGCTATTTCACTTCTCCTTTCTCATGCTATTTCACTTAAACAGTGATTTTGAATGGGCACTATATGTGATATATTATTAAAAGAGTTCAAAAAACTTCTCATGAACAAGAACTTCATCAATTGTTTTAGGCTGCAATAAAATAGTTTTCGCATCCCCTATTATGCTATTCCTAAATTAGCCTTGAAAATCAGTACCAAAATATTTTAAGGAAATAAGTGTGTGAAATAAATATTCCTTATCGTCACTCATTCAAAATGGATCTTTCATTCCAGATATTTACTGCTCTGAATTATTTTTATTTTTATGATTCTTGACATGCTGCAGAATAAATAAATTCAAGTTGAACGAATAAGATACAATTACATACTTTCCTCCTCTGCTATTCATTGGATTGTCTTCTGGTGCAATGTCTTGTATAAATTTCACTTAATTATACATCACCTTACACTTATAAGAAAGACCAGTCATGAGTAAACCATTTCCCAGAATACAACCCCACTGCTTATAAGTGTGGTGATCCTTTACCTTTTGTAAAATAGCCTACTTCAGTATAACTATGCTAGGGAATAAGCAATAGCACATTGTTGTTGTCACTAGTTAGAAGGGGATAGCATGAAAAGATGGCTGCCTCTACATAAATGCAACATTATCGTGGACTTACTTTTCTTGTCTGGAAAGCTTTTCCAATTCTTGTCTCTACAGTTTGGGCAGCTATTGTTTGGGGACCTCTTCAGCCCATCCAGGCAACACTTACAATATATCTTGCCACAGCAGTCTAACTGTTGAGCGTCCCTGGCGACTAAAGTGCATATCAGACACAGGAGCGCATCGGGAAGGTCAGACACGAATTTAAATTCGTAACCTCCGGTTGGAGCAGCAGCTGTATCGTCCGAGACGCGACGGCGGCGCATACTAATTAGAACAAGAAAGTTAAGCTAAAGTAAAGAGAAGACGTACATGTGTTGTAAGCGTTTGTTTCAAGTCTGCTTGGTAAAGTTTCGTCAACCTTTTTAATCACTCTCTCTGACTTCCGGCTAAAACCACACCTCCTAATTTTCTCTTGTTGCGGGTTGTTTTTAGTTCCGCAATAGGAGACCGCTGTACACTCGCTTGCAGCGTTCTTGAGACGTATTTTAGGACTACCAACTTATTATGGCTAGTGTAGCTGATGAAGTTATTAAAGAAGGGTACCTGGTGAAAAAGGTGAGCGAATGCAATTGTCCAGTGCCTTCTAGTTAACCGTCTAATGGTACGCGGGCCTGGAGTCTTGCCTGTGAGCCACAATTGCTGTATTGGTGTAGCGAGTTTGCACGGCTAATAGTTGACTCGTTGCAAAATAATAATAAAGGGAATAAACCTGGAATAAGCGCAGGTAATTTAGGCGCCCCACCCCCCCAAACCTAGATGAGCTACTGATAAGCCTTTAATTAAATTAGTTTCTATCACAACTGTCTCCTTGGGCTATGTGTTTTTTGTATCCTCAGTAATAAAGTTGATGAGACATACTCTATTTGTATAATCAGGTTGTATGTATTTAATTTTGCTATTTACCTCCCTCCCTCTCTCCAGTAATTTTGTAGTACATTATTTTATTTTTACCCATTAATTAGTTAATACTATTTCCTGCCCATGTACTTTGAAAGCACGTGCTATTGTCTCACTACACAGGGACATGTGAGACACAACTGGAGAACTCGCTGGTTTGTTCTCTTGAAGAGAGAGCTGCTCTATTTCCGAACTAGGAGAGACAGAGCTCCTGCTGGAATCATCCCCTTGAATGGGGCAGACCTCGTCTGTCCACCATCAGAAACTTCAAGGAAGCCGGTGAGACAGGTTTTGTTTATTGTCAGTTAGAAGTTTATTTCTTATCAGTCGGAAACTAAACATATTAGAATGGTATTTGTAAGTAAAAATATATGTACTATATTATATGCATGTGGCTATATATAATATATATTAAATTTTAGCTAATTAGATTAAAGGGAAAAGGGAATACAGAACAATGATTGGGATGGAGATAAAAGCTAGTGATTTAGCTCACAGGATTACGTTGAATGTTTGAGCATTGATTTGATGGTGTATGGTTTATCTCTGTATTGGCATCACGCTAAGCTTGTATTAAAGACTTCACCCAACATTTCTCAACTTCACTGCTTTAATACAATTCACATATAATTACCACTGCCTTGAGACTTGAGCTATTTGTACGGTATAGGTTCACACTGGTTGACTGAAAAATCTCCATGTAGACAATTGTCACCCTTTGAACCCAATTTCAATGTGGAAAGCAGATTCCTATGGCTACGGTTAAGATGATGATTATGATTATGGCTGAGGTCAGACTTACTGTGGTATATGAACGAGTTGTTATAAAAGTAGTTTAATAACCCAGTTATATAGTGACAGCATATTTGGTCTTGGTTTTTGTTTTCTACTTGTTGCAGTTTTATTTATTAATTTATTTATTTTTTTATTTATTTTTTTTTTTTGTGGTTGTTCAGTTTTTGTAGTTTTCTTCGTGGTTAAAATTGTCTTTTGTTGTCTTCACGGTTCCTGGCAAACCATCAATTATCTCCTTTGTATCTGACTAAAAAAATCATTAAATTAACTTATAATATTATTTTCCAAGGATACAGACTTGGCTTCTCCAATATCACAGCGAATACCATGACCTCACAGCATCACGCTGCAGGTTCACATCTCTTTTAACTGGTTTCCTGACAAAGCATGAGTTATTATAGGACTTCACAGTTAATAGTAGCTCACACCTATTTTAGTGTAGGCTACAGTACTATGACTTTAGTGACTGTTCTGCATCTGTCAAGACCCAAACATGGCCGTCCCCATTGTACCTTACAAAGGCGTCTTCAAAACTGGCTCGGTTTGTTTAGAAAGGTATGATAAGTGTAATAAGATGTGATAGTTCTGTAGTCTTGACTGTTTAAATGGTGTCCTACTTTATAAGGAAGTACTTTGTACGCCCATAACACCGGCAGATTAGGGGCATGTCCTGCAATTCTCACTTTCATGTGCAGCTTTTGTTGGAAATTAATATCGAGTCCACTGCATTCCAATTAAATGAAAGTTATCAATGAGCCGTGGTTGCTATAATGTTACAGTATCAATTACTAAGTCCCTCCACCCACTCTAGTATGTAGCACTAACATTGGTGCTTACCTGCTGGCCGTCTTTTTACCACAGAGGTGTCGAGACAAAGGATACTGGGCATTAACCACACTTACTTGGGGGCAAAGTCGTTAGTAATAATAATAATAACTAGTGGTGCGCTCGAATAGCACAAATGCATGGTGAGCGAGCAGACTCTTTTTACAGGAAAATAGGACAGAAATTACATCTAACTGTAGTGCACAGTGTAACCCTTTCCATTCTCAGTTAGCATCAGAGAATCTAAAGTCTCTGATCCCAGACTAACTAACAGAATTACCTGAATAAACTTCGAAAGCAGTGGCAAAGAAGCGCAGCTTGACAAAGACTTCACAATTGTTTCAAGAAGAGAGTAGCTATAAACTTTTTGGTTGAAACGTTGCGTAAGGCAGTGCAGCAGGATTCTCCGCGCTAGTTAATTGAAAAATGCTGGAACTGTGAACGCTTTACCTAACTTACGTAATTAGAAGCGCGGGCGAAATATTTTGACGTACGTATACATACTTATATATATCTGAAATCTCAATTGAACACGACTGATAGTCAGCTTCGCTCGCTTCGCTCGCTCGCTGAATAATAATAATAATGATAACAATAATAATAATAATGATAATGATAACAATAATAATAATAATGATAATGATAACAATAATAATAATAATAATAGTAAGGTGAGATAACCACTGTCAGTCCGTCTGTCACCAGTCCATTCAGTAGCAAGTCTCTAAGTTGATATCCTTTAACTATTGAAGGTGATTGCTACTAAGTTATGCATTTAGAAAAGGCAAGTCAAACCTTGAACTGCAGGAACACAGCTTATGTGAGCTGCCATTCCTCCAATATTTAAACACGTGATGTTATTTTTCTACATTTCACTACTGATTTTGTGAGCGAGTAGAGGATGAGCTACGCTTATCCGTGCCAAACCTTCTCAGAAGACTTCTGTAGCCACGTCATATTCTTTATTCATAGTAGCAAATTATGTATGTTGGTTGGGAGCTTTAATCCAGCCATAGTGCAGTGCTGTACATTTCTTGAATTCTTGTAGCTTTATTTCAAGTCAACTTACTATACTTCTTATAGCCCCACACTGAGGATTCAAACCTTCTCAGTGATAGCCATAAGCATTTCAAAACTTGTATACCTATAGAGACTCAGCTACACTAACTTTAGCTCAAATTTACATCCTTCTTCCTAACTATCTGCCACTCCGTTATTAACTAACTCTTCCAATTACACATTAAGCTATTATATACAACTTCCAATTACACATTAAGCTATTATATACAACTTGTATATTTCCTGAAGTCTAAACTAAAACAAAATCAAACGTGTTTCCTTGAGACAGCCTCAAGTGGTTCAAAAATATTTCACACTTTATTAACACCGGGCGATCAGCAAGTTTTTATGAGGTAAACGACAAATTCCCTTTCATGTTACTCCTTCTGAAGTGAAACCTTTAAGTACAGGAAGATGACGTCACTGAATCTTCCTGATATAGCCTCCATTTCCAGCGTAGCTTACTTGAATGCCCATAAACGGAATTGTGAATTTAAGAGTGACTCAGCAACCGTATGGCTTTGTGTTGGAAGGTGTGCTCGAGCCAATGGGAAGCTACTCAGGATATGAGGATAGCTTCATGTGGGGGTGGTTTGAAAGTGTTTGGAAACAATTCCATTAGAGAAGAGTTAAGAGCGAATGGCTTCAACTGAAGTCGTAGGAAAGTGCAAACAGAAATTAGTCTTCTATTATTTTTCATCTGACATGTATATAGCTTCTCTAATGAGAGTTTCTCTTGTATGGGCTGACTGGTATTAAGTAGAAATAACACATGCTCTGATGCCATGGAGACGACTCGTTAGAGAAAGTGGTCCGGTAGGTGGATGATTGAGTTATCTTCATTTGTTCTATTCAAGTAATTGTCTATTGTTTTCAATCTTTGCATCAATTTAAAACTTAACCCAACGATTCGTCTGGTAAAGTTTTATATTGGGTGCTAGAACTGAGAAAATTTGCTATTATTATAATTATTTCAGCCGAGAATGACTGAATTAATGTCTATATAATATATGTCCACAATTAAAACAAAGTAAAACATGTGACATAAACTACATTGTCAGAAATATATCAAAATTCTTGGGGGGGTGGGAGGGGGGGGGGGGGAGATCGCAGTACCGTGGGGGGCAGGAAGAAGAATCCCGTTTCCTCCCTCTTTCCTCCCCCCCTCCCCCCATCCCCGCCTTGAAATAAGTAAGCTGTTGTGTGAGTTGTAATGTTATCTTGTCTCTGCTGCCAGCACACAGATATAGCTAGCTGAAGTCATGGATTCATTTTGTAATGACACACTATATCTAAAATTGTATCGTCTTTCTAGGATACTGGTAGACCACTGGAGCATGATAGAGATATTTGTTAGTTGGCATAGGAACCAGCTAGTCATATGAATTTAATTTATAATGGTACACGTAGAGGCAGTTTCAATATTTAACATCTGTGCATGTGCTACTGTCAATTGAGATTGAATATAGAGCACAGTATAGTAGCCCGCTCTGTAACTCCACTTTTTACACATTGAAAGTGAAAAGAAACAAATATCCGTAGTATAGCTCAGTTATCCAATATGTCACACAGACGTTTGAGATTTGTATTGAAACTAGTTTAAACCTGATCGGCGAGTAAATCCAGGGAAGTGAGTTAACTGGCAGGCGTATGCAAATTCAACCTAATCATTATCAATCGTATTTGTGACCATGCACAGGAAAATTGGGCAAAATGCTGGTAGCTATTGTTGTTGTTGTTGTTGTTTTTGTTTTGCTGTTGTTGTTTTTTTTCACTTACAACATCATCGTAGATTATCCAAATAGTGAGCTCTCCAAGTTTTATACCCATAGCTGCTGACAGACGCAAACCTAACCATTTCAATCCTCAGGTTTCTTTAATTAATACATCACACTTTTACCAAGTAAAATGATTTTTTTTCCTGATGTTTATGTGTGCCGTGTGGTGTCCGATAATCCTGTGCGCAGTCGTAATACATATTTACGGTTGCTTGAGGTAAGCCCAGGAGAAGTAACCCTAAACCTCAGTGTTATTATTCTAAGCATATTGTAGGACATCAGAAATAACAGAGTGAAGTTGACTAACATCTGCTGGTCAGCCATTGTTTGATACTACTACATACAGTCTATGGAAACACATACACGAAGCAAAAGAAGTCCATTTAAGATAAACTTTCACAATAGCGACTTCAAATGTGTTGTCATAGCTACTACAAAAAAGCGTGAACCTGAAAAACATGTCAATGAATGGCTCGTTTCTGAAGCGGGAGGAGAAGGGGGTAGGGGCGTGGGGGGGAGGGGCGTGGGGGATTAAGTTTTCATATCACCAGGATCTATTAGTGCCTGCGGCTAATGAGTTTAGCATAAATAGAAACATAGCTGGTGTAGTTTTTGTATTGTGACAGAGGGACTTTAAGTGATTCAGTATAATACCCACAAAACCCGCCCTTAACTCGATCCAATTTACTCTCCGCTAACTGACTACTGACTACTGTACGCTACTCGAGCACAATTTAAACACGTACCAATTAACTGTAGCAGACAATTTACCACAAAGAGCTTTCACCTCAAATGACTCAGTACTGTAGGGAAGAAGCAGCAGTGTAGATAATTAATAAAAAAAATTTCACTTTCTACAAAATATTACTAAACAACAATATAAAATCATAACTCCATAGTAGCAGGCCATAATCAAATACAATATCCCAATGAGTTGTTAGGAACTGTTGCTATGTTCTAATTTAGTTAGGCACTGTGCAGCAATCGTTAACTACTGTTCTTAGGATCCCTCAGGCCCTAAGTGTAGTGCCCTCACTGCGCTCGGGTCCCTACGATCAAGGGCCTTCAGGGACCCTAAATACAGTAGTTACCTCTGAAGCAGCGCCTAACTATTATGTGATATTTGAACCATTGAATTCAAGTTTGTCTTCCTGTGAGGAGGATACATCTAAAGAATCTGAAAATTCAAAAAATTATCTTTGTTCATCAGAGTTGTGTAGTCGTCTATTAGCGCTGTACTTGTTAGGTTCCATGGCAACACGAAAGGCTAGTGGTATCTCTTATGGCTATACTAATAATATTAGAACTATTTTTACGATTAATGTCATCTTGTTGCCATGGTTACAGTGGTTGCTCAACCTGACGACGCGTGACAACCGGCTGTACCAGATTCAGGCGGAGGACCAGACGACCAGGGACGAGTGGAGGGCGGTGATAGAGGACTGCATCCGCAAACTCGACCCATCCAAGATAGATCGTCACGTTTCTCCCACCAGGACTCTCACCAGGACCGACACCTTCCACTCCACTAACAGCAATCTGAGGTGAAGTGTGTGTGTGTGTATGTGTGTGTGTGTGTGTGTGTGTATGTGTGTGTGTGTGTGTGTACATCGTGACCACGCCCACACATGCTGATGAAACTCAGCCAGTATAAGAGTAGGTGTGGCTTAGAGGTGTTGATAAGAATTGATTAGATGATGACTCTTCTATATTAAATGAGATGCAAAGGAATCGTTACTGCTATGTGCATTTTTTTGAGTGGGTGGGGCTGAGTGTGCAGATAAGTGAGTGTGGCAGGGTGTAGATAAGTAGTTGAGGCTGAGTATGCAGGATGGGGCTGTGTGTGTGCAGATAAGTGGGTGGGGCTGTGTGTGCAGATAAGTGAGTGGGGCTGTGTGTGCAAATAGGTGGGTGGGGCTGTGTGCGCAGATAAGTGGGTGGGGCTGTGTGTGCAGATAAGTGGGTGGGGCTGTGTGTGCAGATAGGTGGGTGGGGTTGTGTGTGTGCAGATAAGTGGGTGGGGCTGTGTGTGAAAATAAGTGGGTGGGGCTGTGTG
>WLWD01005120.1_pt1 | contig 22012 bp, 15 predicted proteins | sample 6712731 | NCBI WGS metagenome assembly WLWD01 (sample SAMN12718690, study PRJNA576275) | sponge metagenome | isolation source: marine sponge | host: Mycale hentscheli | place: New Zealand: South Island, Marlborough, Capsize Point | collected 2014-11-01
ACCTGTGTAAACTGGTACCTATACATAGGAGAAACACTGGTGTATACTAGATGAGTGACCCTGGTGTTTCTCATATGTATAAAAAAGTTATCCTTATGTTATACACCGGTATATACTGAAGTATTTGCATGGTGTAAGAGCTTAAGGGGCCCATCAATTTCGAATCGGACTTAAGTCCAAGCTCAAGTCTTTATTTAAAGGCTTAAGTCCAAGATCAAGTCTTTATTTAAAGGTTTAAGTCCAAACTCAAGCTTTATTCAGAAGTTGGAATTCTTTATTATTCATTTCATTGTGAAAGAACATTGAAAATTACATAATTCAATAAACAAAAATGAAATGACTTTATTGATCATTTTATTGTGAAAGAACATTGAAAATTACATAAAAAATTACATAATTCAATAAACAAAAAGGAAATGACTTTATTGATCATTTTATTGTGAAAGATCATTGAAAATTACATAATTCAATAAAGCTTTATTCAGAAGTTGGAATTCTTTATTATTCATTTTATTGTGAAAGAACATTGAAAATTTGATAATTCAATTAACAAAAAGGAAATGACTTTATTGATCATTTTATTGAAAACTTTATTAATAAAAGTTACTAATATTGGGTGTGGCTAATAGCCTATTAGGTAAAATGGGAAAGTGTTATTGTCTACTAATATTGATTCTTTGCTTCAATTCAGCAAACAACTATCAATCAATTAAGCTTAAGCTCAAGCCCTATATTTTGTGATAGAGCTTAAGTCCAAGCTCAAGCTCTTGACCATTTTTTATGAAATGGGCTTCAAGCCTCTTCAAGCCCTTGGGCTTAAGCTCAAAAAGGCTTAAGTTCAACTGGGCTTGACCCAACACTGATGTCAACTGAGGAAAGTAACCTGCAAAGTTCTGAAAGCTCAAAGATAGCCTTTCCACTGGCCTGTATTTGAAGTAATGCAGACATCAAATCTTTTACATAGCCTATAGGAATGAAACAAACAAATTAGTCAAGTTAGGCCTGTGTTAGCACCATACTAATCATAATTGCTCTTCTCCATAACTTCCCTCACAATAAAACCACCTTTCTTGTAGCTACTTGGGAAAAGAAACTGAGTATTAATCTTTTCCCTTCTTTGTCTTAGCCTGATGCTTGCTACAATTATGATTGTACACAATTCTTCTGAGTATTTGAGCACCCAAAAACAATACAATTCCTTCCCATACTTCAGATTGGTACTACCACTATGGCCATGCGGTCAATTGAATCCCTATATGTGCATCACAATGAAGCTCCACCCACAATAGGAAGTGAATCTTGAATGGCTTTTTAGAGTGAAAAGCATGTACTATATCTTTGCTTGCAGTGAGTTTTGACCAACACTGTTTAGGGCAATGTTAATACATGATATTATAGTGCTTTTGGTGTATTTTGAGGTTTACTACTATAGATGCCGTTCTACTTAAATTCTATCATTTCATCAATTTTCATATACATATTATAAATAAATGAAACAATTGATAATTTTATTTAACAAGAAAGTCTAGTAGCTTTAGCTACAAGTTAACAGTGCTGTACTGCTGAATCCTGTGAATATCAGAATACACAGTAGGTAGAATCGACTGATTTTAATCCTGTCTCTTTAGAAGAACGTCCCACCAGTTTGCGTTTTCCATCTGCTGTACATTATCTGAGCGTAAGAAACATAAATATAATTGAAAACAGACGAGATGAGCTGTACAGCGCCCGAAAAACTCCATAAACTTCACTAAATTTCTTACTTACAATAGTTACAGTATTAATGCGCACCTGTGCTACCGCCCCTTTTTCACGTGCAACGTTGACATTTGCGCGCTTTCTTGATCACATGACATCAAGTACCCAATACAGTGGTGCTTGTTCGGTGATAACTTGGCAATTGTCTTCCTTGCTATTTCAAATTGGAAACTCTGCCTCAAGGTATATTTGCTAATCAATTTCAAGTCATTCATCTACTTCTGCTTCAATTTTGTCTCCTGTGGCTATTTCATATGGAGAAAATCTCTACCACTCCCCCACCTGCTAGTACCAGAGATTCCAACACCTCTTCTGCTTTATTGTCAGCCTGTAAGCAAAGTCGTGCTGAAATAGTTAAGTTACTGTTAGAAAATGGGGCTCTGATAAATCTTGTGAATGATGAAGGAGAGTTTGCCTTACTTTGTGCGAGTGAAGCTGGCTATTCTAAAATTGTTAAACTACTGCTAGAAAATGGAGCTCAGGTAGATATGCAGAACAAGTATGGTGCATCAGCCTTAATGGTAGCAAGTCGTAATGGCCGTGCTGAAGTTGTCAAAATACTAGTTGAGAATGGGGCTCAGGTTAATTTGCAGGATGTAAATAAATTGTTCGCTCTAATAGGAGCAAGTTATCATGGCCAAGCTGAAGTGGCAAAAATATTGCTAGAGAATGGGGCTCAAGTAGATTTGCTGGATAAGAATGGAAGCTCTGCTTTATACCTAGCAAGTCGGAATGGCCATACTGAAGTGGCAAAAATATTGCTAGAGAATGGGGCACAGGTAGATTTGCTGAATAAGGATGGGTTTTTTGCTCTATACATAGCTAGTCAAATGGGCCATGCTGAAGTAGCAAAAATATTGCAAGAGAATGGGGCACAGGTAGATTTGCTGAATAAGGATGGGGTTTTTGCTCTATACATGGCAAGTCAAATGGGCCATACTGAAGTAGCAAAAATATTGCTAGAGAATGGGGCACATGTAGATTTGCTGAATAAGAATGGATGTTCTGCTTTATACATAGCTAGTCAAATGGGCCATACTGAAGTAGCAAAAATATTGCTAGAGAATGGGGCACAGGTAAATTTGCTGAATAAGAATGGACGTTCTGCTTTATACATAGCAAGTCAAATGGGCCATACTGAAGTAGCAAAAATATTGCTAGAGAATGGGGCACAGGTAGATTTGCTGAATAAGAATGGATGTTCTGCTTTATACATAGCAAGTCTGAAGGGCCATAATGAAGTGGCAAAAATATTGCTAGAGAATGGGGCACAGGTAGATTTGCTGAATAAGGATGGGTTTTTTGCTCTATACATAGCAAGTCAAATGGGCCATAATGAAGTGGCAAAAATATTGCTAGAGAATGGGGCACAGGTAGATTTGCTGAATAAGGATGGGTTTTTTGCTCTATACATAGCAAGTCAAATGGGCCATACTGAAGTAGCAAAAATATTGCTAGAGAATGGGGCACAGGTAGATTTGCTGAGTAAAAGTGGATATTCTCCTCTATACGTAGCAAGTAAAATGGGCCATACTGAAGTAGCAAAAATCTTGCTAGAGAATGGAGCTCAGGTAGATTTGCAGAATGTGCATGGGTCATCTGCTCTAATGGTAGCAAGTCAGAGTGGGCATGCTGAGGTGGTCAAGTTACTGCTAGATAATGAAGCTCAAATACATCTGAAAAAGGAAGTTTATTCTTTTGATGGGGCTCAAACAGGAATGCAAAACAAAGGTTAGTTGCTACTTTTAACTCTCTAATTTAGTATCATGAAGAAACTATATAATAATAAATGTTCTGTAATTTTTAGGTATAATATGCCCTATCTGATGGGCTGAGCTTGATAATTTAGAATCAAGCAGTTGAAGGTTACAGTAACATCTTTACAGTAAGACAAAAGCAATAGCTACAGGAACTTGTCGGTAAAAAATATAAAACAAGGGGCGGACTTAGGGGGGGCTCGACTGGTGTCGTACGAGCCCCCTTTTCTGAATGAGCCCACATTTTTAGCTACAGTATTTCTTACCTGTAACTGGAAATATAATTATAATAGCAATCACTTTTTGTTCGTCGTTGTTTTTCCTTGTAGCTGCTCCAATAATAATTGCGATCTTCTTTTGAACGCACCTCTACTTATTGATATGCTGAGTCAGAATTTTTACTACTTGTGTCCTTATACAATATGGTAGACCATTCGTAGTATACCAAAGCAAAACAAGTCCAGAATTTATTAATTGGACAGAATTTAGTGGTTGTTGCTCATTCAAATTTTTTTTCTTCAAAGTTGAATTTGACAATTATATAAATCTACTTTCATCACTAGCTAAAATCTCTTTGTACTTTCATTTTATCTCATGAATTAGTTTCTTTTTTTGTCATGATTAAGCGTACCTGTTCACTAAGGGTTGGCAAATTGTGCAGGCATGATTTTGAGTGTGATAAGTGATTTCAAATTCTAGCATATGCTAGCATGATTAGTGTAATTATGAGCATAATGAAGTAGCTAGTTTATGAAAAAAAATTATAATTAGTTTTTATTGTACAGTAAATTTAATGTAGTCCTTGAGAGACTGGCTTTGGGACTTTTTAAGTGAATCTATGAGCTTACTAACTACCCTCTGTGTTGGTAGCTAATTCTATTTGAAGATTCCAATATCACTTTCTGTATAAGAAATAAAATACTTTCAGATCCAGCACTGTTTCCCACTAGGATGCAGATCAACAACTCACACTACAAACAATGGCCATACCAGGATTCAGATTAGTCATTGCTAGCATAACATACAAAAAAGGTGCATAATTTGCCAACCCCTACTATCCTTTCTTTATTCTAGACATAAATACCTTTGTAAATTGCTATTGCTCTTAGTTTTAATTTTTCCTTCATGATTTTAGCAGTTTTCATTTCCGGATGGTCACATTATAATGCTAATTATTGTGTGAATGAATATTAGAATATATAATTAGTCTAATAGGAAATACAATACTGTATAGCCAACATTTTTCCATAAGTAGTTATAGCTATTTCACCCCTTGAAAAGAGCCCCCTCCTAACAAATCCTAGATCCGCCCCTGAAAACATTATGTATTTGGTATCTATGAACTATAAATTAATGAAGAAAGTTCACTGTGTGTTGCAAATATAAAATAAACTAAGTTTAGAACAACACAGAAAATTTTGGATTATTTATTACATAATACATTAAATATCAAAAACATTTTAATTCATTACTTACATTCTCTTTTATTTTCAAATAATTCTCTTTACGGTAGATTTTGCTGTCAATAAAGCAAATTTGTATTATGGTTATGTAGTTAATGAAAGTAAAAAGAAAGCAATACAATTAAAAGAAGAGGATAAAACAAAAGAGACAGCTGAAAGCAAAAGGAAGAAGCTACAGATAATCACTGACAGTGAACAAAGCAGACAGACCCAGGAGGCAGAAAGAAGAGCTGAAGAGGCAGAAAATAGAGCTTCAGAATCCGACAGAAAATTTTAAGAGGCAGTCAGAAGGGCAGAAAAGGCAGAAAGAAGGGCAGATGAGGCAGAAAGAAGAGCTGAGGATGAACATAGAAGGGCAGAGGAGGCAGACAGAAGGGCCAAGGAGGCAGAAAGAAGGGCAGAGGAGGAAGAAAGAAGAGCTGAGGATGAGCATAGAATAGCAGAGCAAGGAAATCAAATAGCAGAGGAGGCTAATAGAATAGCTGAGGAAGAACGCAGAAGAGCTGAGGAGGCATTTATAAGAATTGGTCTACTGACAAAGGCTTATGATGAGCAGTGGGTTGTAAGAAGGGAAGATATAGAGTTGACTGGTCCTGAGATAGGCAGAGGTGGGTGGGCAACAGTGAGTGTAGCCAAGTTTAGAGGAGCACAAGTAGCAGTCAAAAGAATCCACAACCAGATAGTTAGCCGACACAATGAAGATCTCTTCCGCAGAGAAATGCAAATGGCAGCTAGGCTACATCATCCTAACCTAGTTCAATTCATTGGAGCTACAGTTCAGGGAGATATGATGATCCTTATGGAATTGATGCCCACCAGCCTCAGAAGGCAAATTGAAGCAGATGAGTATATTACTCCTAACATTGTGAAACATATAAGTCTTGACATTGTCAGAGCTTTAAACTATCTCCACCAGATGAAGCCAGATCCCATGATCCATCGTGACATCAGCAGTGCTAATGTTCTCCTTGAACCTTTACAGCCTCCTAAGTATTGGAAAGCTAAAGTAACTGATTACGGCTCAGTTAATCTAGTTCGCCAGCTCCACACTGAGAATCCAGGAAGTCCTGCTTATTCAGCACCAGAGGCAGGGATTCCAAGCCAACAGACACCTAAAATGGACATCTACAGCTTCGGTGTCTTGATGTTGGAGATGCTCACTGGTGAACTGCGAGCACCAGAAAATCGTTCAAGTTTGTTCCACCAGGTCCATCATAGACAGCTACTTCGTCTCATTCAGAGGTGCTTGTCAGAAAGGCCAGTGGACAGACCAAGTGCTGAGGATATCATGTCCGAATTGTTGTAGACGAACTTGTTTTCCCATGCTATTAAATGCATAGCTATACTATTTCTTTTATTTTTGTGTGAAGTTTCATATTATTATAAATAAAAATTCGTTGTGTTTTGTAATATAAATCATCATATTATTGTCAGTTTTAAAGTTAGTGACAATGTTTCAAAAACTCTAATAGCTATAGCTATTAGAGTTTTTGAAACATTGTCACTAATTTGTACTTTGATGCACTTATCAATTTATAATTGTTTCAAGTTTAATAAACTACGTTGTTTTAAAACATTAAAGGTACAATTCAAAAACACAAATGAGATTAACAATAGTGTTGATATTGCAGAAAGTAGATATGTACAGAGATGCGATTATTTATTCTACAAAGTTATAATAATTTGTGTCAGGCTCAGGGCTTCATGGTCATACATAACATGGTTTCAAATAGCCCAGAGGCCCATGTTGACATTGAGGAAAGTAGATATGTACAGGGCCGTAGCAAAGGGTGCGGCCGGTGCGGCTTTGGCCGCACCACTTTTTTGTCAACTCTAATTTATTATTCAGCGCATGCGCAGAAACACTTTGGAATACAATGACATGAAGGTAAGGGTCGGCAACACCGGAGCCACGCGCACGCAAGACCATCGATCGAAGCTGATGAGTGCTCTAACCGCGGAGGTTCCTGAGAAACCATACCAGCCAAAGGAAGCAAGTCTATGGTCTGCTGCAGTTAATCTTGGTAATGCCAGCTACGAATGCATCCTCCGAAAGATCTTTTAGTGCTTTGAGACGCATAAAGACGTATTTAAGATCTACTATGAAGCAAGAACGTCTTAATTATTTGATGCTTCTTCACATTCATAAAACAAGAACAGATGAAATAGATTTAAAGTGTATTGTCAATGAATTTATAGACGAATCCGAACACCGTAGCAGTACTTGTTCAAAGTTTTAAGTTCATAGCATTATTGTTTTAAGACTTTAAATCATTTATGTAACAATCTATTGTAATAAAAATTTTGAAAATTGTAATGTTCATAATATTTAAAATTAGAGGTCCTTTTTACTGGTTTTATTGCTGTATCCACTTGTGAATTCAGTGATTAAGCCACTTCCACCTGCAATAAGTTCAAACTTGTAACTAAAGTATAGACAAACCACACCCACAAACTATTAACCACACCCATTTCCGGAGCCGCTCCACCCAAAAATTGCTTGCTACGGGCCTGTATGTATAAACATGCGATTATTTATTCTACAAAGTTCTCATAGCATTTGTGTCAGGCTCAGTCATATTATAACTAGTAGGTTGAGGCCCATGCTGACATTATCCTGCGTAGCTGAGCTGTGGTAAAGGTGTTACCCTGTGGACAGCTGCATCTCTTAAAATTCCCTGCATTATTTTTTGGTAAGGAATCACCAAAATGATGTACAAAATCATTCCATTGCTATTGTCCGGTAGCTACAATGGTTTGATGCTGCATTTGATTAGGAAACCACCTTTTAAAGTCTCTGACTGAATGAATGACTTGACTGTTGAAGTACATATCACTGTACCCTCTCATACAAATGCATGGATTGTAACTATGGGACTCTCAAAAGACATTATAAGAACCAGAGCAATTGATTCTACTAGTTGTTCAATGAATTATAACCACACTGTGGGAAAAACACAGGTGTAATCTTCCCCACTACATAGAACTCTATCTTTAATTAGCTGTTATTTCTATTCCATTTTTGATTACCAAATTAAACCACGACTTAGCACGTCATGGGACATGTGACAATCACATGATTGTAATTATGTTGTATCAAAATCATTTTTGTTCATCAGTCATTGTTCAATCTGATATAAAGTCAAAAACCTTTTATCGTACTTAGCAGAGTGTGAGGTGAAGAACAGACTCGCATCGGGATCGCTCCTGCCCCACACCACCTAACCCACATTATCCATTATCACCATTTCACACTTTTGAAGAAGTTTAAGAACTGCATTATAGCTAGTTATATCAAACTTTATGAGTGGAATATTTGTGTAGAGATAACTTATGAATGCAGAACAATTTATGTTGGTGGATGTTTAATGAGGTAATATAATAATATATGAGCTATAAAATATAGCAGAAAATGATATTGTATATGTATATATTCAAAGCTAAACACACAGAGTCAACAACATTACTCAAAAATAATGCACACACAAAATAAAAATTCTAGAATGATTACATAAATTCAACAGTCATCACTCAGCCTAAATTGTAACTATTTAATTAAACAATATTATAGTGAAAATTAGGAATGTTCAGCTTATGAACTAGCAGAGCTATTGGTGGAAGTCACAGAACCACTTCTCAAATCTGTAGAAGAAATGTAAAATGTTGAACTACAGCTTGAGGTAGAATCAGGAACAGAGCAGGAAGAAGAAGTAAAGCTTTGAGCAGAGCAAGAAGAAGCTGCACTGGAGCCATCACTAGCTGGAATGGAGTCAGTGGAAATAGGAATGGAAGAAACAGAAGCAGGATAATAGTGAGCACACACAGGTGAAGAATCTGGTAAGGTGTTTATTAACTTCAAAGTTTCACTGCACTCTTTCTTGTGCTGTGGCCAGTACTTGCTTTGACAACTATACGATTGCAATACTGCACTGAAGCACACTTAGTGCATTTCTTTAAATTAGCTGAAGTCTTTTGGCAAAAGGAACAATTTTCTAGAACTTCATTTTTAGCTGCTATTATAGTTTTTGGACAAACGGCTTTGTGTTCAGGCCAGTCTTTTTTCTGGCAACTAGAATCACAATATTGGACTTTCAAGCATCGACTACAAGTCTTCAAACTCTCAGATCTGTTGCAGTTGCTGCAATTCTCTTCATTAAGAGATGATTTCCTCTGTTCCGCTATAGCCTGGTTCCTCTGACATTCCTCCTCATGCTCTGGCTTATGTTTAGCCAGACATTCTGAATTGCAGTAGCGAGCCTTGCCACACTGCTGGCATTCCTCAGACCATAAAAGCATTGAGTGACAACAGCTACAATAATTCAATTCTGTTTCTGATTCTGAATTTTGACATGCAAGTTTTTTTGGCTCTGAATGTATACAATTTTGCTTGTGATTCGGCTGGTCATATTTGAGGCATTCTTGGCTGCAGTATTTAGCACCTCCACACTTGCAGCTTGTAATCTTGACTTTCCTACTGCCCAAATGTTTATTGCAGTAGTTGCACTTGAGTTGAGTTATTTTAGCTACCTCACACTCTTTTTTATGCGTCTTCCAATGTGCAGTCTGGCATTCTTTGCTGCAATAATTGATTTTCTTGCACTTGCCACATTTTTTGGCTGTAAAAGTAAGTTTTTTACAATTGGTGCATTTCTCACTTCCGACAACTGGCATAAAGTTCATTGTCATCAAGCTGAACATAGGAACTTTTCTCTGCCATAGAGGACCTGATCTGGGTCACGAAGGAGAGCTTACACGACAGCTCGCGTTTCGCCAAGTCCAAACTTGATTTCTGCAAGAGCTAGAGCTGCTTTTAGCACTTTGTAATGTCCCATTTGTGCGGCGAGAAAAGTAATCAAAGACTTCTTTAAAAATGTCGAGTGGTTTTTTGTCCACTGCTAAAGTTCGTTGATTTAAACTGTTTACAATGCTTCTCCATTTAGAAAGTAAGCTTGACTTGTCAAAATTGTCTTGCAAGATCAATGGCTGGAATTTTGTGTCTGTTTTCAAACAATACCACCTTGTTGATGATTATCAAACAGTTACAGGTACCACCTGTAGTTTGAACAAAGAAAAAAGATGACTTAAGCGAAAACTTAAAGAAAGACTGCAAGAATTCTCGTAATACTATATCTGCCATGCCTAAAGTAGCAGCAGATCGCCAAGTCAGTGGTTTGGTGTTATACACAGCACGGTCTTCATCAGTGATTTGGATATTTCCATGGCTAGTTATGTAGGAAGGATTCAAGGTGTATACTGGAAGGGACACAGTGTGATCAGGAGTAGCTATGAAACATGGTCTCTCTTCTTTAAAAGAACAGGGCTACCTCCGACATGAAATAAGCAAACAATCTTCTGATTTGTGTGTCACTTTCAGTGAAGAATAATCCACAGGGAAATTCAAGTGTAAATCATATTGCAAGTCTTGGCAATGTAGCACAATATTACAACTTGAAATTTTGCTAGTTGATTGGACTAGTTTTTGACATAATTCAGTACTTGCTTAGATCTCAGCTTTGGACTGATGACTGTCACAAATATGCCTAGAGACTTCTCCAAGGTCAGACATAGAGGCTCTGATGTTGAATTGACTTGGTTGAAGCTGTAATCAGTCCAGGGCACACAAATGTCTTTTAACTTACAGGAGTCAATTGTTTCCATTAAACTTTTCATAGGTGGCTGTCTCCTGTACAAACATACCACAGACACTTCTCCATATTGGTGACTTGCAAATACCAAAGGAGCAAAGAAATTCAAATTTAATTGGCCATGGCCTGACTTGCAATCAGAACAGTCAAATATGTTCATATCATTTCCATTTTAGGGCTTTTTCTAGTAAGACACCAGCTTTTGTGGTTGAATGTACACTTGTGTATGTACAAGTGCCTTAAAAAAGGATGGAAAAATATTTGCAGAAATAACAAACCTATAAAACTATGGTTTTAATCCTAGTATGAATATGAATATGCTGTGAGTTTGCAGATAGGCTCAAGAATATTTCAAGAATTGTTTGTAGCAGCTAGTTTCTGAGTACATTTAGCTATGTGCCCAACATATTAACAAGAGCCTCAGTTGTGTCCCTCTTGAGACAGGAATCTGAGGAAATAAAAATATAATGAATAGTATTAATCTGCTCACACATTGTTTGAATAACAATGGTTTCTATGGACTTTTCTCATAAGTATGTACACTACAATCATAAAATTCTTTGTCATTGTTAGTAGCTATATTATTATAGTGCTTGGATTTTGGGAGAAAATTTTTGGAAGAAAATCCATAAGCCCCTTTTTGCATGGCAGGTCACAATTAATTAAATTATAAATAAATTATGTAGAGTCTCTACTGTAGATATAGCTAATATATATTCTTGTATTCTTAAAACATTTATACCTATTATTCATTTTAGACGACCTATTTATAATTCTTTTGGAACTCCTGTTATTCTTTACAAAAAGACAAAATCTAGTTAATTGGCTAGTCAGAGCTCTTGGGATTGATATTAGCTTTTAATACTTTGAAAAAATATTTGCACCGTTAAACAATTCTAAAGTTCAACAATAGCTAATAATAATAAGACAGCTGAGTAGTCTTCAAAGTATGGTTCTTGTTGTGAAGAAAAGTACATGAGCCTAATTCTGCATAAGATTAATGGACTAATATCAGCCGACATGTTTTAACCCAGTTAAAATAATTAATCCCATGCAACTCCACCATTGAATAAACTATTACCAGACAAATCTTCAGAGGTAATTACATACTTATACTGGATTTGGATCACTTTCAAAGAATTGTGCAGCTATTGAAATGCACAAATCACTATTGAAACAGAATGCATTGTTTGAAGGTTTATGTTTTAGGATTTTGCACGTTCAGCATTCGTCTAATTAAAATTAAATTTAGTCCAGTATTCACCAGCAAACCTATCAGCTGTAGGGTTCCATTACAATATTCTAAAAATTTAGAACTTAGGGTTACAGATATCTACGTACAGCAATATATAGCTATAATTATAATGAGTTACAAGTTTGTCTTTGAAATGAATATAGTTGCAATATATTTACACTTACTATTTATTGCTAAACTATCATATCTTTTTTTACACCAATGGTCATGGCCGTGGTTAGAGCATGGAGTCTAAGGATTAGCATCATCTAGACTGAGCACCTACCAGGTCTTATTTGCAATTTAATGTGAAATGTTTGCTTATTTTTAAGGACATTTTACTTATTAAAATGTAGCTAAATTGAAAAGGTTATGGTAATGTGAAAAGGTTGTGGTTGTTACAGTCATCAAATTTAACCTTAGTTGTATGTGCACTGGTTGTTCACAATGTGTTAATGTTGTGTAGAGTGTGCCAATAAATTATTGCTTTTTTATTTACATAGTATGAGACAAACATGAATAATTCACTGTCCATGATCCTTACTACTACTACCACAGCTCTGTTGACTTTCCTTTCTTGGGGAAGGGAATTAATAAGAAAAAGGTATATTTCCCATTGCTGTTTAGAATGGAAAAAATTTCTTCCATAAGAAAAACAGGGCTGGGATGGCTGAGGAATAAAAAATGAGAGCAGGAGAGAGAAACCACTGATAAAGCTGTCTAATACTACTGCTCTCCTACTTTGCACAAGTGAGTATGTCCAGTGCCACTGTGTGGCGGGGTACTTGTGAGTATTCCAATATTGTTAGTTGTAACAGTTTTGTACTAGATTGGCCTAAGCCCTATCTAGCTAGCTATACTTGACAGTACATATTAATATATTTACTATTAACTATAATTAGGACAATTCAATGACTGACATAACTCAACACAGACTGACTATAAAACTCAACTATGTCTGTACAAGTCTTAGTGTTATATAAGTAAATCACACAAAACCACAATGTGGTAATGTCTGTTATCTGATGAGGTTGTATCACACCACATTAGTAACTATGAATAATCATTTCTTGATCACATGACATCAAGTACCCAATACTGTGGTGCTTGTTCGGTGATAACTTAGCAATTGACAATATGCATGCTGACTCACGTAAAGGTCAACGAGGTCAACGGTGAATGATGTCGCGTCGGCAGTGCTGCTCGTGGGGTTGCCACAACCGAAAGGGTATAAGGTGTCCAGAGGATATTGAGCGGAATCGTGTATGTGGTTGTGCCAACTTACTTTTCACTGGCTGTCCAAGGTCTGGAGAACTATTATCTTTACATTATGTGGAAAAAATGCCTGAAAGTACAAGAAAGTTCGTGATAGAGAAAGTCAATATAACTAGAAAGGGCAGCAATGGTAAAAAATGGGCTCCCACTGCTGAATCTTGCATATGCAATTTTCATTATAAAGATTTTAAAGTTCAAGATCCAACAATAAAATATTGCCACAATATTTTGAATTAGTCACTAATATATGGAAATAAATGGTTTTAAATGCATCTCAAAAAGAAGGAAGAGGGGTGAATCTAGTCACCATTGACAGCAGGAAAGAAGCATATGTTTGCAAGAAGTGTTTTTATGCCTATACAACTTTTGCAAAGAAAAAAGAGGTAAGTATAGCATATACACAGTATAGACATGTATAAGTCAAAGAATATTGATATTTGTAGCTAATCAATCTGTGATGTAAGACTCATGATATTCTCCTGTATTAAATAAATAATATATGTAATGTAGGTGCTAGAATATGGCAAAAAGTTTCTTGGTCTAGGCTGCTTTTACCTGGAATTTTCTGATGCTATAAAAGAGGGTGATGAAGAAATGATTCTTAGATGCTGGCGATATTTGCTTCCTATTTTTAAAAGTTCAGGAAGAAAGAACTGTAGTATTGACGTCTTATGCATGCTATGCCAGTTCAAATTTGAACTACCACCTATAGACAAGCTCAAGAGCTCATCTGGAACAGATGTGTTAATACACACAATGCCCCTGGAAGAAACATTCCATGTGACCTGCACCAAGAACATCTGAACAGAATTGTGAAGGATGATATTAGAAGATTGAACATGAATAAAACGGACAACATGATTCTCAAACTTGGCAAAACTATCAGAATGATTTCACCCCTGCTTGACAATTTGATGAATGCAATAATGTCAAGAAACCATCTGGTCTACACAATGCACCAGGCTTTTCAGAAGACCTGAACAAATCATTGAACATTTGAAAAAGTACACTATCTTTTCTTATCAGAAGAGCAGATCACATCAAACTTTTCCCAATCCACGTGACACTCTCCATTCATGTGATAAAAATGCAGTTATTGACTGGATAATTAAACATATATAATATGAATACTTATATACGCTATACTTTGATCATTATTTTATTGTATTATGGAGTACAAACTGTTGAGTATGACATTAGGTGCATTTGCAAATTTGCTGACACAGATCACAACATGAACATAGAGGTCCCTGGTATGTTCGACTATAGTTGTCATAATGTGAAAGTAATAAATCTCTCCTGCACACTGTTTGGTTGATTGCATAATTTTTTACTGTTTATTATAAAAATCTACTACTAATTTTTTTGGTTATCAAGGTAGCAAGTGCATAAAAGCTATCTTGACCAGCTCGCCCTGTCTCCTGGTCATCGGATTCGATGTCACTGGGAAAACCAAAGCTAATAACATGACGTACATCAGGACAGTCTATACCCAATCCAAAAGCTGTCGTGGCTATCACAACTCGTAGAGGAGAATCTATTACAAAAAGTTGCCCAATCTTCTCTACTTCAGGATCTGTACAGCTCATATACATGTCCACAAGCCTAAATCCTGGAATATCAGGCAATGTGGTTCCTGCTGTATTCTTTTGTAGATATGTCTTAAAAAAAGGAATAAACATTTGAACAGTCTGTAAAAGAACTGCATTAAATTAATGTGCGAGGATATGATGCTTGTTTTTGAAGTAATTTTGTCGCTAATGGTTCAAATTCCATCAGATTCGACAACAACATACATGATATTATCTTTGCAAGGAGATATGGCCACTACAACTTCATTCCTTAATCCCATTAATCTTGAGGCATATTTTCTTAGTATCTCTGTAGCTGTAGCTGTAAGTGTCATGATGTGTGCATGTTCAGGGATTAAGCTACAAAATTTTTCTATTCGCAACAAAATGCTTCGAAAAGTTTCTCCCCTACATAAAAGAATATTTGTGAAACCAACACAACAACAGTATATATCATGCCATGCACTTGCCATTGCATAACTGTATGAGCTTCATCAACTATAAAATATTGTAGCCTGCTAGAAAATACATCGCCAGCCAACACAGCTCTCCATCTTTTACTTAACAGAAGAATTTCTGGAGTGAAATAAACAAATTGATAGTCTCCATTGGATATTCCTTCATTCACAATTTCATCATTTTCAAGAACACAGCATGCTTCAAAACCTTTTTTTGGTTAGTGCCGATACCTGTTTCAGAGACAAAAGTAGTTCACCCATATAGAAAGAGAAGTATAATTTTACCTGATCTTTTATTAGAGCTCTGAGTGGAGAAACTACTAATACTATGATTGGAGCTTTACTTGGGTACATCTTTTTGTGAAGAAGTGGCAACACTGATAGCAGGCACTCATTCCATATCCAGTAGGATGAATCACAAAAACGTCTCTATTCAAAATAGCTTCTACAATTTGATGCTGCTCAGGCTTAGCTGAAGGCCATCCCATCTCCTGAAACACTTCAGTGATTTTAGTCTTGATCGTTGCCTTACAATTCGCCGGAATAGGTTGCTTGCGTTGAGTGCTGACGCACGTTCCCTTTAAACTTACGCGCATTAGTACGCCACTAATTACCGATACTGCAATCTGATTGGGCGCCACTATAGTAACTCCAGTACCAATCCGATGTGGAGCTCCCACATATAACGGGAAGGTAAAGGGTCGGCTACGCCAGACTAACGCGTACCGTTCACCGCTGACCCCCCCGTTGACCTCTAGTGCTGAGTCAGCACGCATATTGTCTATTGTCTTCCTTGCTATTTCAAATTGGAAACTCTGCCTCCAGGTATATTTGCCAAATAATTACAAGTCATCCATCTACTTCTGTTTCAACTTTGTCTCTCCCATTGCTGTTTAGAATGGAAAAAATTTCTTCCACTATCCCAGCAGCTGGTACCAAAGATTCCAACACCACTTCTGCTTTATTGTCAGCCTGTAAGCAAAGTCGTGCTGAAGTAGTTAAGTTACTGTTAGAGAATGGTGCTCTGATAAATATTGTGAATGATGAAGGAGAGTTTGCCTTACTTTGTGCGAGTAAAGCCGGCTATACTGAAATTGTGAAAATACTGCTAGAAAATGGAGCTCGGGTAGATATGCAGAACAAGTATGGTGAGTCAGCCCTAATGGTAGCAAGTTATAGTGGCCATGCTGAAGTGGCAAAAATTTTGCTAGAGCATGGGGCTCAAGTAGATTTGCCGTATAAGGATGGATGTTCTGCTTTATACCCAGCAAGTCAGAATGGCCATACTGAAGTAGCAAAAATATTGCTAGAGAATGGGGCACAGGTAGATTTGCTGAATAAGAATGGATGTTCTGCTTTATATATAGCAAGTCAGAATGGCCATACTGATGTAGCAATAATATTGCTAGAGAATGGGGCACAGGTAGATTTGCTGAATAAGGATGGGTTTTTTGCTTTATACATAGGAAGTCAGAATGGCCATACTGAAGTGGCAAAAATATTGCTAGAGAATGGTGCACAGGTGGATTTGCTGAATAAGAATGGATGTTCTGCTTTGTACATAGCAAGCCAGAAAGGCCATACTGAAGTGGCAACAATCTTGCTAGAGAATGGGGCACGGGTAGATTTGCTGGATAACGATGGATGTTCTGCTTTATACATAGCAAGTCAGAATGGCCATACTAAAGTAGCAAAAACATTGCTAGAGAATGGGGTACAGGTAGATTTGCTGAATAAGGATGGATGTTCTGCTTTATACGCAGCAAGTCAGAATGGCCATATTGAAGTGGCAAAAATATTGCTAGAGAATGGGGCACAGGTAGACTTGCTGAATAAGGATGGGTTTTTTGCTTTATACATAGCAAGTCAGAATGGCCATACTAAAGTGGCAAAAATATTGCTAGACAATGGGGCACAGGTAGATTTGCTGGATAACGATGGGTTTTTTGCTCTACACATAGCAAGTAAGAATGGCCATACTGAAGTAGCAAAAATATTGCTAGAGAATGGGGCACAGGTAGATTTGCTGAGTAAAAATGGATATTCTCCTCTATACATAGCAAGTTACAAGGGTCATACTGAAGTAGCAAAAATATTGCTAGAGAATGGGGTACAGGTAGATTTGCTGAATAAGGATGGATGTTCTGCTTTATACGCAGCAAGTCAGAATGGCCATACTGAAGTGGCAAAAATATTGCTAGAGAATGGGGCACAGGTAGATTTGCTGAATACGGATGGATTTTCTGCTTTATACATAGCAAGTCAGAATGGCCATACTGAAGTGGCAATAATGTTGCTAGAGAATGGGGCTCAGGTAGATTTGCTGAATAAAAATGGGTGTTCAGCCTTAATTATAGCAAGTGAGAATGGCCATGCTGAAGTGGCAAAAATGCTGCTAGAGAATGGAGCTCAGGTAGATTTGCAGAATGTGCATGGGTCGTCTGCTCTAATGGTTGCAAGTCAGAGGGGTCATGCTGAGGTGGTCAAGTTACTGGTAGATAATGGAGCTCAAATACATCTGAAAAAGGAAGTTTATTCTGTTGATGAGGCTCAATCAGGAATGCAAAATAAAGGTTAGTTGTCACTTTTAACTCTCTAATTTAGTATCATAAAGAAACTATATAATAATAAATGTTCTGTAATTTTTCGATATAATATGCCCTATCTAAAATAGCATTAGCTGAGCTTGATAATTTAGAATCAAGCAGTGGAAAGTTACAGTAACATCTTTACAGTAAGACAAAAGCAATAGCTACAGGTACTTGTTGGTAAAAAATATAAAATCAGCGGCGGATTTAGGGGGGCTCGACTGGTGTCGTACGAGCCTCCCTTTTCAGAATGATCCCTCATTTTTAGCTACAGTATTTCTTACCTGTAACTGGAAATAAAATTATAATAGCAATCACTTTTTGTTCATCGTTGTTTTTCCTTGTAGCTACTCCAATAATAGTTGCGATTTTCTTTTGAACACACCTCTACTTATTGATATGCTGAGTCAGAATTTTTACTACTTGTGTCCTTATACAATATGGTAGACCAAGTTCGTAAGTATACCAAAGCAAAAAATAAGTCCAGAATTTATTAATTGGACGAATTTAGTGGTTGTTGTTCATTCAATTTTTTTTATCTTCATGGTTGAATTTGACAATTATATAAATATACTTTCATCACTAGCTAAAATGTCTTTGTACTTTCATTTTATCTCATGAATTAGTTGGGTTTTTTTTCATGATTAAGCGTACCTATTCACTAAGAGTTGGCAAATTGTGCTGGCATGATATTGAGTGTGATAAGTGATTTCATAAATTCTAGCATATGCTAGCATGATTAGTGTAATTATGAGCATAATGAAGTAGCTAGTTTTTGAAAAAAAATTATAATTAGTTTTTATTGTACAGTAACAATAGCAATTTAAGAGACCGTCTTTGCGCATAATAAATAAAATACTTTCAGATCCAGCACTGTTGCCCTTTAGGATGCAGATCAACAACTCACATTACAAACAGTGGCCATACCAGGATTCAGATTAGTCATTGCTAGCATAGCATACAAAAAAGGCGCATAATTTGCCAACCCCCACTATTCTTTCTTTATTCTAGACATAAATACCTTTGTAAATTGGTATTGCTCTTAGTTTTAATTTTTTCCTTCCTGATTTTAGCAGTTCATTCATTTCCGGATGGTCACATTATAATGTTAATTATTGTGTGAATGAATATTAGAATATATAATTAGTCTTATAGGAAATACAATATAGCCAACATTTTTCCATAAGTAGTTATAGCTATTTCACCCCTTGAAAAGTCCCCCCCTCTTAACAAATCCTAGATCCGCCCCTGAAAACATTATGTATTTGGTATCTATGAATTATAAATTAATGAAGAAAGTTCACTGTGTGTTGCAAATATAAAATAAACTAAGTTTAGAACAACAATGAAAATTTTGGATTATTTATTACATAATACATTACATATCAAAGCATTTTAATTCATTACTAACATTCTCTTTCAAATAATTCTCTTTATGGTAGATTTTGCTGTCAATAAAGCAAATTTGTATTATGGTTATGTAGATAATGAAAGTAAAAAGAAAGCAATACAATTAAAAGAAGAGGATAAAACAAAAGTGACAGCTGAAAGCAAAAGAAAGAAGCTTCAGATAATCACTGACAGTGAACAAAGCAGACCGGCCCAGGAGGCAGAAAGAAGAGCTGAAGAGGGTGAGTGCTCTATCTGGCCAATCCGTTTTCAGAAAAATGAAAACCTGATTTCTGATTTATTTCCTCTGAATTTCAGAAACCAGATTTTCCAAATCCCGAATTTTATGGGTGAAATCAGATTTTGATCTATTTGACCGCCGAAACCCGAAAACGGATTTGAGTTGTTTTAGCCAGTTTCAGCTTTCAGCTTTTTAGCTTGGTATTCAGCTGAAAGATGATTTTTTGGAGTCGATTTCAGCTTTGAGCTCAGTTGAAAGTTAATGGGCGAGTGCCCTACCAGCCAATTGGCTTTCAGAAAAATGAAACCTGATTTCTGATTTACTCGTCTCAAATTTCAGAAATCAGCTTTTCCAAATCCCGATTTTTTAGTGTAAATTTGGAAATCCAGTTTTATCAAAAGCTGAAAACTGATTTACAATCTGTAACAAAATTGAGCATTCAGCTTTCAGCTTTCAGTTAAGAAAAAAGCTAATGGCCAAAAACTGCTGCTAGCTGACAAGACTTGAGAAACACGCAAAGCTAATTTCTGAGTAAAAGCTCTTCGATTTTCAGAATCAGCTCAGCCAAAACCTAAAATTAGAATACAGCTATAACGTAGGATGAGGGCATACTTCTTTGCAGCTATCCTGCCAAATTCACTTCATTTATAGTTATAAAAATTAGTTCACTGCAAAACAGAACAGCTTTTTCACGGCATTAAGCTTTTAGCTTGTTGTTTTGTGGAACGAGAATCAACTTTGATGGTGTCCCAATCCATGGATTGGAACACTTTACCATACCTCTTAGAAGAAGTCTGATGACAACAGTGTCTATCTATGTGGAGAGGGGGGAAAAAAGTCTCGATAATTCAATGTCCCAAGTGGAGGTAGTTGATATAAAAATTTTGCCTGAAAACCATAAAAACATTTTATTTGTTGTTTTATGTGTTTCATAGGAAAACTGAACCCGAAAATTTAGTAAAATGGATGTTCTACTATCTACAAGTCACAATGATGATGATAATAATAAAATACTAATGTTAATAATAATAATAATAATAATAATAATATAATAATAATAATAATAACAATAGCTTACAGTAGCTAATATTGTTTTTTCTTATCTTGTTGTTCTTTACTATAATAATAGCTTATTATTATCGAAAAAGACTAATAGAAATCTGGATTTCTATTTGTCTTTTTCGCCTAAGTTGAGCTCCTACTGCATGCTGAAATCAATATGGGCCTGCAAAGGATAAAGCAAAGCTTTCAAAACATAATAAAGGCATGATAGATATACAGTATTCAGTACAAATATGTTTCCAATGGAAAGGTCTTCATTTAGATTGATGATAATAATAATAATAATAATAATAATAATAATAATAATAATAATAATAATAATAATAATTGCCAATTTGGCCTCTTCAAACGAAGCGGCAAGTGCCACTAATTTCCTTATACTGAATAGGGGAAAAGTACCTGAACCGGGTGGCTGAGCAGGGGAAGCAGAGGTGGAGGTCCAACCCTCTTTGTGCAATAGAGTGACACATACGCACATGCGCAGTACTGACTCATCCGCCCTTGTGCCCCTCCCCCTAGCGTAATGGCTGCTTTTTTGGTGAGTTGACTTGTTGAGTTGAGGTTCTTGATATGAAGGAGCAGAATAGTGACTAATTTAGGAGTGACTGTGAGATAATAGTTAGTAATATCAGTCTATTGTTTTAGCGAAATGGAAATTTCCAATTATTAGAATCAGAAAACGCCTTCCTGCGGACGACTGGTGGAAAAGGTAGCTGAAATAAGCTGTCCACAGCAAATTTTCAGACAAAAGTTGGGGTATCTCTGGGTTTTGTGGAGTAAATAAGGACTGGGCTGATTAGAGATTAGAAAAGTGGTTGTGTTCTATAACAGGAAGTAATTGTATCAGATGAGGGAGCAGAGTAGTGTGGCATAGCTGATCCTCTACCTAGGGAGCAGAGGTTGTGGCTGGTACTATTGTCCTGTGATCAGTGGGTGTGGCCTGTACATTGCATCAGTAATTTAGAGGGCGTGGCTATTAGTACTATTGCATCACTAATCTAGAAAGCAGAGGGTATGACCTGTAGCACTATTGTGTCAGTGATCTAGGGAACAGAGGGTGTGGCTGTTAGTACTATTGTGTCAGTGATCTAGGGAGCAGAGGGTGTGGCTGTTAGTACTATTGTGTCAGTGATCTAGGGAGCAGAGGGTGTGGCTGTTAGTACTATTGTGTCAGTGATCTAGGGAGCAGAGGGTGTGGCTGTTAGTACTATTGTGTCAGTGATCTAGGGAGCAGAGGGTGTGGCTGTTAGTACTATTGTGTCAGTGATCTAGGGAGCAGAGGGCGTGGCTGTTAGTACTATTGTGTGAGTGATCTAGGGCGCAGAGGGCGTGGCTGTTAGTACTATTGTGTCAGTGATCTAGGGAGCAGAGGGCGTGGCTGTTAGTGCTATTGTGTCAGTGATCTAGGGAGCAGAGGGTGTGGCTGTTAGTACTATTGTGTCAGTGATCTAGGGAGCAGAGGGTATGACTAGTAGTACTATTGTGTCAGTGATCTAGGGAGCAGAGGGTGTGGCTGTTAGTACTATTGTGTCAGTGATCTAGGGAGCAGAGGGTGTGACTGGTAGTACTAT